>Ga0256404_1002721_pt1 | contig 38209 bp, 33 predicted proteins | sample RumenRJG_01DNA_FD_185990 | JGI IMG/M metagenome (GOLD analysis project Ga0256404, IMG submission 185990) | Bovine rumen microbial communities from Lethbridge, Alberta, Canada - RJG_01 | ecosystem: Host-associated > Mammals > Digestive system > Stomach > Rumen | place: Canada: Alberta | collected...
CGCCTCGACGCTCACTGCCGAGGAACAGCGCAACCTCTACACCTATATGGGTTCAGAAGACCCGAAGTGCTCAGGTGGTATCATCAATAACCTGGAATACAAGGACTGGACGCTAGGCATCAATGTTATCTTCAACCTCGGTATGAAGGTGCGCGTACAGCCGTCCTACTCGCCCACCTACTACGATCGTGGCCTGAACACCAACCACGACATCCTGAACCGCTGGACACCCACCAACACCAATACAGATATGCCGGCATTGATGGTTAACACCACAGCACGTGCCAGCGAGTTCACCCACTTCTCGGAGTACAACACCTACAGCATGCTCGACACGTGGGTAAAGTCGTGCAGCTACTGGCGACTGCAGAGCATCCGTCTGGGCTACAAGTTGCCTAAGGAGTGGTTGAGGAAGGTGGGCATCACTTCTGCCTCGCTGTCGTTAGAGGGCCGTAACCTCTTGGTGGTAGCCTCCAACTACGACAACTACCTCGATCCAGAGACGATGGGCAACCCCTTTGCACAGCCCATCCCCCGCAGTTATATCTTTGGTATTAACCTCAACTTCTGACGCCCTATGAAGACAAAGCATATCCTCCATTCCCTCGTTATCGGGTTGCTATGCTGCAACATCGTTGCAGTCCTAAGCAGTTGCGACAACTTCCTCGATATCACGCCTACGGGCAAGGTCATTGCCTCTACTGGTGAGGAGTACCGCGCCATGCTGACCTATGAGTATAAGTACTTCCCCAACGACCGCCACATGACGATAGTACGTACCGACGAGCTGAAGCTCAGCGGACAGACCGCCAACAGTGACCTCGACGCCTATCTCGACCTGTGGCTGTGGAAAGACGAGAACCCGTCACCCACCACGTCGTACTTCTCGTGGCGCAGCTACTACCACGCCATCTATATCGCCAACTACATCCTTGAGCACCAGGATGAGATTTCTGACGCTACGGACAAGGTTGTCAGTCAGCTGGTGGGCGAGGCTTACATGATGCGAGCCTACTGCCACTTTCTGTTGGTTAACCTCTATGCGGAGCCTTATACCCACTGCACCCCTGCCACTACGCGCGGCGTACCCATGATGCTGGAGGCTGATGTTAACGCTATTCCGTTGAGCAGTAGTGTGGAGACCGTCTATCAGCAGGTGCTCAGCGATATCGTTGAAGCAGAGAAGCACCTGAATGTCGATAAGTGGGCACTCGGCGAGAACTACCGTTTCAGCACCGTGTCTGCTAAGGCTCTTTATGCGCGTACCTTATTATATATGGGGTGCTGGCAGGAGGCGCTGACTGCTGCAAAGGCTGTTATCAATGCTCGTCCTGACTTGGTGGACTTGAATGTCAGCAGTGTCTTGTTGCCTGACGACTACCAGTCTGATGAGAACATCATGGCACTGGAGCACTTCAGCACGAACCTCTCGACAGTCATCAATCAGCCGTCGTCCGACTTCATCGCCCTCTACCGCACGGGCGACCAGCGTAAGTCGAAGTACTACAAGCGCGAGACCAGCACCACCTATTCCCTGCGGAAGAGTGATGGCTTCTGCTCGTTCCGCTCTGCTGAGGCGTATCTGACTGCTGCTGAGGCTGCTTGTCAGTTGGGACAGTTCACCAATGCCATCGACCTGCTGAAGCCCCTGTTGCAGAAGCGCCTGAATGCTACTGCCTACAACGACGCCCTGACATTGATGCAGGCTATGGATAAAGCACAGCTGTTGCAGGAAATCTATGACGAGCGTGCCCGTGAGCTGGCTTTCGAGGGGCACCGCTGGTACGACCTTCGTCGCACCACACAGCCAGCATTGACACGTACCTATGGTGGGCAGACCTACACACTGACGCCCAACAAGTACACCATGCGTTTCCCCACCGAGGCAGTAGAGTCGAACCCGGAAATAGAGAGATGGTAACAGTAAACGGTAAACAGTAAACGGTAAACAGTAAACAACAATATTAATCCTTTAAAACAAACGCTTATGAAAAAGATTTTACTCATGTTGGTAACCCTTGTTGCTACCGTGACAGCTTCCGCTCAGGAAATCACCGCTCCTGCAGGTTGGGCAACAAGTTTTGTTCCCGTCACAGAAAAAGCAGAATTGGCAGGTGTACACACCGCAGTAGCTGCTGACGGCTCTATCTATGTCAGCAGCACTTATAACAAAGCATTCAACTTTGGACCAATCTCTATTACAGACCCAGATGGTCTGACATCTTCTGTTATTTTTAAGGTTGACCAGAACGCAAGCGTATTGTGGGCTGTTACCCTCGCAGGTTCTTGTACTATTCAGGCAATGACTGCCGATACTGATGGTACGCTCTATGTGGCAGGTACTTCTAAAGATGAAAAGGTCGTAGTGACAGGTGTTGACGGTAAGCAATATGAAATTGTAAATCCTACGGCCTATGATTTTATGACCGATATGGAAGCAGTTAGTGGCTATTCTGCATTCGTCATTAGGATTGACCCCAATGGTGCCGTTGCGTGTTTGTCAACTATTCAGCCATCTGCTGCAACACCCGAAGACTTGATGAACTTCGACAAGCCTGAGATTACCCCCATGAAGCTTGTGTTGTACAACGAGCAATTGTATGTCGCCTGTTCTTTCTACGGAAATGTCACTGCTCTTGGTTGGCAGGGTGCCTATGTCTCTATGGATGCATGGTTGGGCACAGATCTCAAGAGCTATGGTCTGTTCTCTCTTAGTAAAGGGTCTTTAAGCGGTGCCTCCAGTGTTGTCACGGTACAGAGGAATCCGTTGGTATGTACATATATAGATGGTGTGCAAGAAGAAATTCAAAATAGTCCTGAGGCTTTCGACTTCTTGGTTGATGATGCAGGGGTCTATTTCGCTTTTATCGGCTATGGTAATTTGCGGGCGACCAGTAGTTCATCCTCTAAGGACTTTGAATTTGAAGTGTCTAATGACGGAAGCGGTAATAATGAGCATGGTTTAGTAATGGCTTATAACACATTCCTTCAATATCCGAAGGTTTGCCATGCTGCTAAGCATGATAAACCAGCTGTTCCCTACAATCTTGTGGGTATGACGGAAACATCAAATTCTGAAGTAATTCTGGGTGGCACGTTCTATGGAAACTATCCTTTGGACAATAGTATTACAAAAGAGGCTAATACTTCGTTTGTAACTTGTATTGCTGAGAGTGTAAAATGGAATTGGGTTAACGAAGCTCCTTCTGAGGCTACCTGTATGGTTGTAACTGGCGAAGAGATTCATACTGCCACAGAAGCAGGCCTCTACACTCTCAAAACCGCTAATGGCGAATTGCTTGATGCTGACAACTCTCATGGTTATGTGGATGCAGATTCCTTTAGCGACAAGTATGTATCAACGGTTTATACAACAGATACAGAGGTTTGGTTGCAGGTTCCTTCTATGAATCCCTCTGGCATCAACAATACTCAGGCCACCAAGAACACCGTCCAGAAGTACTACAACCTGAATGGCATCGAGCTCACCGCTCCTCAGAATGGCCTGAATATCGTCAAGACTGCTGACGGTACCCGCAAGGTCCTGAAGTAGTTCGTTGTTGCTTTAATGTAACACATTTCTACAAAGAAAGTGTCACTGTCACGCCTAATGCTCACTGTCACAGGGTATTAGGCGTGACACTTGTTCTGACCATTTCTCTTCAATGCCGCAATTTCTGGCGTATTCAGGGAATTTTCCAATAGCCTGAGCAACGTCTGCAATGATACTCTCAGCATCTTTGATATCATTCATACGGGCAAAACGGAGCAAATCGGTCTTTGTTATTGCGTCATTCTTACCTCCTATTGTCATACTGTGTCGATTGACGTAGGCTGGTGCATTAACGTCGATAGTAAACGTCAGGTCGTAGGCAGGTGTAATGTGCCACGTTCCGTCTTCATTCATCATAAAGGAGAAGTTCTTGGTGTGGTCGTCCACATTGCCTGCCAGAACATTGAATACCATGCGTCGATACTGCTCGTTTATTTCTTGAGCAGGCAGACGCAGTTTGCGGCATACTGTAAAGAGGTCTTCGTACGAGTCTGCCAACGGGTCCATAGCTGCCAGAGTCTGAACGTGCACTTTCTTGCCTTGTATCCTATCAAAGCGTTGCGTTAGGAAATGTTGTAGTCCGTCAATTTCAATGAGCCTTGATGGCATCATGTTGATACCTGCAGCAATGGCCATTTGGTAATAGGCCATTTCTGTCAACGTGAAAGGAAATGCTTTCCCTTCATTGAATTTAATGATATAATGAACGTATCCTGCAGGCAATTTCGCTTGTCCGGAACGTATCTCGCCCGTTTTCTCGTTGATGGCGATGATGGCTTTTGGACGCATACCACCTGCAGAGGTTCCCACCTTATATAGATTCTCAATATGTAACGGATTGTCGGCTGAAAGACTTATCTCTTGTCGTTCGCTAAACAGCTGGCCAGCTAATTGATAGAGCGACTCCAAATCGACAGCGAATGGCTTGTTGTCGTTTTCGTATGCTGGTTCAAATTCCAAAGCGCCCATACTTCTTTTGCCAATAAAAGCCAAGCGGTCTACTGGGGTTAGCTGACGCATAGGAATGTTATGTGCTGAAGCCCATTGCCTGAAAATAGTATCGCCCCAATGGTCGGGCAGTGAATCGGCTATAAATTCCGGTAGTCCAGCATACAGCTTATCCGTATTGCCAGCATGAGGAAGTCCGCGCTGGCTCAGCGGACTATTAATGGAAGCAGTAAGTGGGGCAATGTCCAGCCCTTTCGTTAGGAAATCACGATCATAAGTGAAATAGGACCGTCTATGTTCCTTGTTCCAATAGAGCCGTCCAACCGTCATGCCCCATAACACAATCTTAAGAACATTATTTTCCATTTCTTACACGCTTAGGTTTATACTTGCTCATCTTCTCTATCATTTCTGGGGTGGGAGGCAGCTCTGGTAAGAGCTTCACAATTTCATCCAGAAATCCGATAGCACGCAGCATAGCTATAAAGCTATTCATCGTGATGTTGCAGACCCTACCGCTTTCGAATGCCTTAACGGTAAACAAACTGACACCAGCATGCTCTGCGACTTCCTTTTGGGTCATTCGGCATGTGATTCTGTATTCCTTGAAGCGACTTCCTAACTCCGTAATCAACTCGGAATTCGTCTTTCCATATAGTTCATCTGCATAATTCATGCTACAAAGGTAGACAATTCTACTCTTATCTCCAAATATTTTAACTAAAAGTTGATATTTCTATCTTAAAAACAGAATTTAAACCTTAACCATAACGAAAACGATAACCTTTTTAGGGATTAAGAGTTCAAGAGTTTTTCTGGTTTTTGTAAAAAACTAAAGACAGAGAATTGCTCGGAACATAAAAAATGTGGGGATTTCTTGCGGATTTGCATGTTTTTTTATGTTAAATAAAAGAAAATGGCGTTTTTTTTGATTTTTTTGTGAAAAAAACTTTGTTGTTTCATAGATTTTATTTACCTTTGCTCCCGAAATGCCTGCCCATGTGAGGGTGGGTACGTTAAAACTTACATCGATGGAACGAGACCTCAGGCCATTTGTACGGCCAGTCCTTCATGATATACTATATATATAATAAGGTATGGCGAGTGCGCCAGCCATTACAGCTAAATGCAAACGAATTTTTTATTATATCAATTTTATTTATTAACTAAATTTTAAACGTATGAGAAAACATTTTCTTTTATTGTTTTTGATGGCGTTGTTGCCTTTGGCAGGCTTTGCTGAGGGAGAGCAACTGGTGGCCGAGGAACCAACTCTGGATTTGACTGCCGGTGCTACTCTGTCAAAAGTCTATGATGGCACAGAGCCAACAATTACTGTTAAGGCTAACGACGAAGTTCTTACAGGTACGTGGGAAACTAATGGTGGTGTCCTTGCCGGAACGGGCGAAAATGCCAAACCTACTGCAGCTGCAGGTACCTACATCTGGACTGAGAGTAACCCAGCTGAAGGCTCTTCTGCCAGAACTGCTACTTACGTAATTCGTAAGAAGGAGATTGTTTACTACCTGACAGGTCGTACTTACGCTGTAGGTGATGCTCCCGACATCACTAACCACTACTCAAAGGCAAGTGGTGAGTTTATTGGAGAAGACAAGCTGGAGAACTTTGCTACTTTCGATTTCGCAACTTCTGGTAATGATGCTCTTGATTTGGATGAGAATAAACGTTTTACCAAAATCAAGACCTACAACATTACTGCATTGCGCGTGATTGAAAAGCCCGTTCACCAGAACTATGACTTCCGTTTCACCAGCACTGCTGTGATTGTTGTTACTGCTAAGAGCATCGCTGGCTTCTTGGCTGATCCTGTTGCTGACCAGGCCTATACCGGTAGTCAGATTACATTTGATGCTAACGCTCTTCCCAAAATCTATGCTAACGAAGCAGATAAGACTGCAGGCATAGCTTTGGATCCCTCTAACTATGATTTCGATTTTGGTGAGAACACTAATGTAGCTTATACTACTGGTGCTACTCCTGCTGTTACCAATGGTGGTACCATCATCTACAAAGGTAAGGGTAACTATGAGGGCGAGCTCGTTATTCCTTTCAAGATTCAGCCCCTTGAACTCAAGTCTGTGACTGTCGGTGAAATAGAAGAGCAGACCTTTGCTCATAAGAATATCGAACCCGAACTTGTTGTAAAGGGTAAGGATGATCAGGACAAGGAGTTTACTCTCACAAAAGTCGACTATGAGGTTAGTTATTTAGATAATGATGAAAAACCAACCAACTTTAACGCAGGTACTGCAACTGGTAAACTGACTATTAAGGGTGGTAACTTTAAGACAGCTACTGGCGCTTCGGTTCAGAATGCTGGATTTGAAATCAAACCGAAGAGCCTGGCTGATGAGAAGATTAAGCTGACTGGTAGTATAAAGAAGACTTACACTGGTGCTGCACTCACACAGAATACAACCGGATCAGGTGATAACCCCATTGCTGTTAAGTGGACTATCGCTGAGAACAACGTGGTTGACCTGACTTCTATCCTCACATACACCTATTTGAATAATATTGGCGTTGGTAAGGCTACTATCAAGGCTGAGCCTAAGACTGATACTGATAGTGAGGGAAGTTTTGAAGAAGGAGCTGGCCAAACTCCCGATGTTTCCGGTGATTCCGAAAATCAAGAAGATCCCGCCAACTATACTGGCTTTACAAGTGCTACATTCGATATTCTGCCTACTGACCTCGTAACCGCTAACGTTACTATCTCTCTGAAGAAGCGTAATACTCAAGTTGCAAATGAGGAAGCTGACAATGCATGGATTGACGCAACCTATCAGTATGAGGGCAGAAAAATTGAGCCTGGTAAAAAGGGTGATGATGGCAAATATGCCGATGGTAAGGTAGTTGTGAAGAATGGTGCAACTGAGCTGGTAGAAGGCAAAGACTACGAAATCGTCAGCTACGGTGATGACATGGAGAACATTAAGGGTGATAACACGAACGCCTCTGTTACTCCTGATGATGATGAGTCTGTCGTAAAGACACGTGGTACTGTGACCATCCAGGGTCTTGGTAACTATGGCGCTATTAACGAACTTGCTGAGCCTATCAAGATGTCTAAAGACTTCGAAATTGCTAAGAGAAAGGTTGTATTGACTGCAAAGGCCATCACAACCACTTTCGGTGTTTCACCTGAAGACAAGTTTGCTTACGAGTCTAATGTCGTAGATAAGGATAAAGAAGGCAACGTACTCACCGCAGAGAAGCTTCTTGGTGGTAAGGTAACTTACAAGGTACAGAAGAAAGCTAATGATGATACCGACTTTAGCGTCTATGAAGGTGAACTCACTGCACTTCAAGTAACACAAGAAGGTAATACTATTTACCAGTACTATCCTGTCATGATGTCTCTGCCAGAAACAGCTCAGGGTGGAGCTGAAGCTGAAGCCCCCGTCCCAGGCGTAGATTATGTTTCTGAGGATCAGAAGGCCGCACGTGCTAACTACGAATTCCCTGTATTCGGTGAAGGTGGAGAAGGTGTAGTAGTTGTAGAAACAGGCGTCATAGGTGCTCCTGCAACTATCACTGTCACTGCTGCCAAGTGGACTATCGTTGTTGATAACAAGGAGAAGAAGTATGGTGTTGCTGACAAAGCTCTTGGCTTCACTTATACGGTTTACAACGGAGATGAAAAGACTGGTGAAAAAGTAGAAGATCCGAGATTTGATGAAAATGCCGCTCCTTACCTGGGTCGTACTCCTGACAATAATGGTGAGGATGTAAACGATAATGGCTATACCATTTCGGTTCTTAACGCAGAAGAAGATGTAACCGTTGGTACAGACGATGCCGCTGTAACTCATAAGAAGGTCGCCAAGACCGGCTATACCATCGTGATTAAGACCGGTACACTGACTATCAATCCGTTCCCCATCACCGTTACTGCTAACGACCAGACCATTATCTACGGTAGTAAGGCTAACCTGGAGACTAAGGAAGACTCTAAGGTGAAGACCGTCACTGACGGTGTAGAAACTGATGGTACCCAGTTGACAGTTACCTTCACGCCGGTTATGTTAGGTAATAAGAATCTGATTACTCGCGAACTGCTTAATTTAACTCTGAAAGTGGAAGATGGTTATGATGGTACAGTTGGTGACACCCACGTACTCATTCCTCGTATCAATAACAAGAACTTCGAGCCGACCTACATCAATGGTAAGCTGACAGTTGTTGCCGGTAGTAATATTGATGTCGTCCGCTTGGATGCCAACGAATATGCTGCAGCCACCACTATCTCTAACTCTAACACAATCAAGAACTTTGATGGCGAGACAGCAGGCTTCACTTTGAAGGCTACCTCTACAATTGACGCCTTCAAGACGATTTACGCTAACCGCTGGTATGCTCTGGTTCTGCCGTTCAACACTTCTGTACGTGAGGTGTCTAAGGCCTTCGGTTATGCAGTAGTTGACAAGTTCAACACAGAAAGCAGCAATACCAAGGACGTCAGCTTCAAGCTGCATGTCGGTCCCATCACTGCCAACGAGCCGTTCATCTTCAAGGTTGATAAGGATATTGACCTGAGCACTGATCCTGTTACGTTCACTGGTGTTGAGATTGATTACGCTGAAGAGCCCTCTGTCTCCGCAGCAGACGGTAAGGTGAAGTTCATCGGTGTCTATGACGGTAAGCAGGGCTTCAAAGGCCACGAGTATATCTTCTCACTGGGTAGCGGTAACATTTCCGGTACTAATGAAGCAAGCTATATTCCGCCTATGAGCGCTTACATCCACATGGACGACCAGATGAATGGCATGAACAATGCTCCTGTATTCAATATCGAGGAGCCCGATGGCAGCACAACGTCTATCAGCGCTGTTGACTTCGCAACGAATGGCAGCGTCATGAGCAACGAGGGCTGGTATACTGTTAACGGTATCAAGCTGACCGCAGCTCCCACTGAGAAGGGCGTTTACGTCAACAACGGCAAGAAGGTCGTTATCAAGTAATAACCCTCTATACATCTGAAGAGTTCGCTCACTTCACCCTGAAGAGCATGGGCGGACTCTTCACTTTACACGAATTCAGGTATTAACAAACAAAAATACTTCATAGAGAAATGAAAAAGATTGAGTATAAGGCTCCTGAGATGGAGGTGGTAAAGATTCTTTCAAATGTCGCCCTGCTCGCAGGAAGCGTAGACGAGGGTGGCAATATAGAAAAAGATCCCGAACCTGCACCTTATTGATGTGAGACAATAGTTCGTAGGAACTGCTATACTAGTCAAGAACTACGCATTCTGGGGCGCAGCGCCAATGAAAGCGCCTTGCGCCCCAGAAATATTAAATCAAATTAATATGATAGAAGATATTAGAAAATTAGAATCTGAGCGTCTGAATATTATTGTTTCGCTTGACAAGGCATGTAGCATTTTCCACGAATTAGCATTTAAGGCTATGGTTGTGGGATTGCATATTAACGGCAAATTAGAAGTATGCGGTGACCCTCAGATGAAAGCAGCTAATTCCGATCTTATACAAAAGATAGAGAAGAAAGGTGAGGAGACAGTCTGGCTGACAGATGAACTGACAAAAGTAGATTGCAAACTGGATAAATTGTATAATGAAACTTATCAGGATTTGATAAATAGGTATGCTACTTCTAGTGAGCATATGGCTAACATCGCCTTTATTAATAAACGTTTTCAAAAATCATTAAGTAATCGCACCGCAGGTGATTTCCTTGAAAAGATGACTATGTTCCTAGATGGAAAGATTTAATGGAACAGTCAGTTCTTAGATCAAGGTCTAAGTGTGGCTTTGCAATCTGGTGATCCACTAAACGATGTAAGATGGCTGATGGAAGATGTATGATGTAAGACGCATAGCCACCATAAGATGGTGCATAGGATGAGCGAAACATCGCAATGCGACAAATTAATGCGATCTTTGAGCTAAGGCTCGAAAACGCTACGCTCGAAAGAGCATAAGAGCGAGCTCTAAGCTCTTTACTCGCTAAATCGATCTTTGAAATAATGGTAACGACGGATATTATTGTTAATTGACAAATGAAAATTGTCAATAACTTAAGGGAATATCGTAGATAATTTGTATCTTTGCATCGTAAATACAGCAGAGATATGAACGAGAACTTTGCCATCCAGCTCTTTGAGGGCAAGAAGGTACGCATTGTGTGGGATGCGGAACAGGAGAAGTACTATTTCGCCATTGCGGATATAGTGCAAGTGTTAACTGATACAGTAGATCCGCGCGACTACATCAAGAAGATGCTACGTCGTGACCCCGAACTGAAATCCAAGTGGGGGACAATTTGTCCCCCTGTTGAAATGATTGCCCCCGACGGCAAGCGTCGCAAGACTCAGGCCGCCGACCTTGAGGGCATCTTCCGCATCATCCAGAGCATCCCGTCGAAGAAGGCGGAGCCAGTGAAGAAATGGCTTGCCGAGGTGGGTGCCCAGCGCATCGACCAGATAATAGACCCAGAGCTGACCTTCCAGATGGCCGTTGAGGACTACCGCCGTCAGGGCTACAGTGACCGCTGGATCAACGAGCGCATGCGCAGCATTGAGATGCGTAAGGAGTTGACCGATGAATGGCATCGCTCTGGCATTCATGAACCGAAAGACTTCGCTACGTTGACCAATGTGCTTACTAAAGCTTGGAGCGGCATGACTACGGGCGAATACAAGCGCTATAAAGGGCTGAGGAAGGAAAATCTGCGTGATAATATGACTAACGTGGAGCTGGCACTGAACACGCTGGCCGAGGTGACCACCACTGAATTGTCGCGCCAACGCAATCCCAAAGGTATGGCACAGTCTCGTAAGACGGCGCATGAAGGAGGGGAGGTAGCTCGCAACGCACGCGCTGACATTGAAAGCCGCCTTGGTCGTAGTGTCATCTCCTCGGAGCGTGCCTCTGACTATATCAAACCTATTGAGCAAGCTGAGGCTAAGGAACTTCTTTCCAGCGATGATAGTGGAGAGGAGTAACACGATTCCCGATACTTCTCCTTAGAAAATATTATCCGCCGAGACATCCAACAGATGCCTCGGTTTTTTGTTGTTGATAAGAAAGAAAACATTTAACCTATTAACATAACTGGCCTCAAGTGCTGATGTACAGAGGGCTTGAGCCATGTTAAATGTTTCGTCAACATTTAACATACTTCTAACAACATTGGTAAGTATGTTAAATGTATGTTAATAGTCGGAGTAACTATTAACATGCCTTGAACCCTTTATTTATGGGGGTTGACGGGGTGTTATGTTAAATGGTTAAATGATTTGCGGAAATATAACTAATAGCGGCGCAGATACAACTAATACAGATCGTAGTTGGCCTAATACGGACTCCGTAATAGCTGTACTACGAAGATGTAAGATGTAAGAGGTAAGAGGGAAGATGTAAGAAGTAATAGATTATAGATGATAGATAATAGATAATAACGGAAGTAGCCCATAGCGATGGGGCAGGAGAATCGGATTCTCGCTTCGCGACAACTATATTTCGATATAGTTTTAAAAATTTGGTTAATAAGGCAGTCGGCCCGGGAGGGTGGTCTGTCATTAAGTGAATTAAAGAAATTTTTAAAAGAGTGCTGTCGCCCGCCCGTGATGGGTATGCGACAGTTTTAGAACTACTGGGAAGCGCTGACAGGTGTGAGAGGGCAGGCATTTTCTCTCACAATCAGTCGGTTGCTTCCCAAATTTTTTTGAAAGGAATTGGAATAAGGGAATAATTATTGTGCTTTTCTTGTGATTATCAGAAATAATCATTATCTTTGCAGCATATTACGCAAGAAAACAGGAAACTATGAATAAGAAAGGACTACTCTTCATGATGCTGATGGCAGTAGCCACAGCAGGACAGGCGAAGGTGCGCCTGCCACACTTGGTAAGTGACAACATGGTGATTCAGCAGCAGGCGGATGTGCGCCTGTGGGGCTGGGCGAAGGCTGGACGGAAGGTGACGGCGACGACGTCGTGGTCTGACCAGAAGGCAGAGGCCAAGGCCGACAAGCAGGGACGCTGGTTGCTGACGGTGAAGTCGCCAGCAGCTTCTTACGAGCCGCTGAGCATCACGTTTGACGATGGTGACGGCAAGGTTACTATTAGTAATGTACTCGCGGGCGAGGTGTGGGTCTGCGCTGGTCAGTCGAATATGGAGATGCCCGTCAAGGGCTTTGGCGGTTGTCCTGTGCTGAACTACAACCAAGAGGTGCTGAACGCTGCAGGCAAGCGTCAGGTGCGCTCAGCGAAAATTCCCAGTATTATGCGTATGACTCCTCAGGAGGATGCCAACACCGAGTGGCGTGAGTGTTCGCCAGCAACCGTTGGCGAGTTCTCTGCTACGGGCTACTTCTTTGCCAAGTTGGTGAACAAAGCCCTCGATATACCTATCGGACTTATCGAGGCCAATAAGGGTGGCTCGCGCGTGGAGAGCTGGCTGACCAAGGAAAACCTGGAGAAATATACGCAGGAGCCAACCGACACGATGGGCATCGTGAACTACAAAAAGGAGTTTGACTACCAGCGTGCTTTGGTATGGGGCAACGCTACGTTCAACCCTATCCTGAACTATACCGTCAAGGGTATCCTGTTCTATCAGGGTTGTTCGAACGTGGGCGATCCAGGCAACCAGTATTCAGAGCGCCTGAAGCTATTGGTGGAGCAGTGGCGCCAGCAGTTCGGACTGGGCGAGATACCGTTCTACTTCGTACAGATAGCCCCCTACGAAAGCGGTAATGCACAGGGTACGTGGAACGCCCTGCTGCAGGAACAGCAGTTCCGCGCCTCACAGATTATTCCCAACAGCGGATTGGTGTGCACCAACGATGCCGTCTATCCCTACGAGGGTACGCAGATACACCCTGCCCAGAAGCAGAAGGTGGGCGAGCGCCTGGCGTTCCTGGCGCTGAACAAGACCTACGGCATGAAGAGCGTCATCTGCGAGAGCCCGTCGTATAAGGATATGCTCATCAAGAACGATAGCGTGCTGATTCACCTGAACAACGAGTGTGGCGGTACCAGTCGCTATGTGGATATCGAAGGCTTTGAGGTGGCTGGCGCTGACCGCGTGTTCCATCCTGCCAAAGCCCAGCACTTCTGGAAGCCTGGCGGTGCCTACTGGGATGAGTGCATCATCGTGAAGAGCGACGAGGTGAAGGAACCCGTTGCCGTGCGCTACTGTTTCCGCAATTGGCAGTTGGGCAACCTGGCTAATCAGGGTGGACTGCCCCTGTTCCCATTCAGAACGGATAATTGGTAACCCACCCCCCAACCCCTCCCCAAGGGAGGGGAGTATAAATAGATGGATATGATAGAGAATGATAGTAACAAAGCCCCCCTCCCCTCGGGAGGGGTTGGGGGTGGGTTACATCCTTTAGAGATCTTCAAGTACTGTCCCGTTTGTGGCAGTGCGCACTTTGAGGTGAACAACTTCAAGAGCAAGAAGTGCAGGGACTGTGGTTTCACTTACTACGCCAATCCCTGCTCTGCTACGGCAGCATTCATCGTCAACGACAACAATGAGCTGCTGGTTGTCAGACGTGCCAAGGAACCCGCCAAGGGAACCCTCGACCTGCCTGGCGGCTTCTGCGACATGTATGAGACCGTAGAGGAGGGTATGCGTCGTGAGATAAAGGAAGAGACAGGGCTCGATGTCAAAAACATCGAGTACCTCTTCTCCTCGCCCAATGTCTATATGTATAGCGGTATGGGTGTCCACACCCTCGATATGGATTTCTTGGTGCGTGTGCATGGCGGTTCCGTCGCCGTGAAAGCCGCCGACGATGCTGCTGAGGCCCTCTGGATACCTATTAACGAAGTTAATCCTGCGGAGTTTGGGCTGACTAGCATCCGAAATGCTGTTATCCGATTCTTGGCTGAAACGTTAAGAAAATGAAAAATTACATATATAAATAAGGTGTAACCAAAACTTTTGCTTACTTTTGCCGCCCCAAAGTAAAGTGTAAAAGAGTAAAAAGGTAAAAAAGTAAAAGATAATATGCAAAAGAATTTGGTGATAGTAGAGTCTCCTGCCAAGGCGAAAACCATTGAGAAATTCCTGGGCAGTGACTATAAGGTCATGTCGAGCTACGGTCACATCCGCGACTTGAAAAAGAAGGAGATGAGTATCGACACCGGTACGCTCGAACCTGAATACGAGATACCTGAGGAGAAAGAGAAACTCGTCAAGGAACTGAAGAACAACGCAGAGAAGGCAGAGAAGGTCTGGCTCGCATCCGATGAAGACCGCGAGGGAGAAGCCATCTCGTGGCACCTGTGTGAGGTGCTGGGACTGGACGAGGAGAAAACCAACCGTATCGTATTCCACGAAATCACCAAATCGGCTATTCTGCAAGCTATCGAGAATCCGCGTCATCTGGATATGAATCTGGTGAACGCCCAGCAGGCCCGTCGTGTGCTAGACCGTCTGGTAGGTTTCAAGCTGTCGCCCGTGCTGTGGCGTAAGGTGAAGCCTGCGCTGTCAGCAGGACGTGTGCAGAGCGTCGCCGTACGTCTGATTGTAGAGCGCGAGCGTGAGATTCAGAATTTCCAGAGTGAGGCATACTATAGCGTTGCAGGCATCTTTGCCATTACCAATGCCGATGGTTCGCAGACGGAGGTAAAAGCCACCTTGGCTCAGCGTCTGAAGACCCACGAAGAGGTGGAGCAGTTCCTGCAGAAATGTGTCGACGCTACTTATGCCGTAGAATCTGTCAGCAAGAAACCGCTGAAGCGCACTCCCGCACCCCCTTTCACCACTTCTACACTCCAACAGGAAGCCGCCCGTAAGTTAGGCTTCACCGTCAGTCAGACGATGATGGTTGCCCAGCACCTGTATGAGCACGGACAGATTACCTATATGCGTACTGACTCTGTAAACCTCTCTGGTCTGTGTATCAATGCCAGTAAGGAGGAGATTACCAAGCTCTACGGCGAGGAGTACAGCAAGGTGCGCCAGTACCACACCAGTTCCAAGGGTGCTCAGGAAGCTCACGAAGCCATCCGTCCTACCTATATGGACCGTACAGAGATTGAGGGTACAGCTCAGGAGCGCAAACTCTATGAGCTCATCTGGAAGCGTACCATCGCCAGCCAGATGGCTGATGCGGAGATAGAGAAGACCACCGTCAATATTTCTATCAGTGGCACTGACGAGCAGTTCGTGGCTCAGGGAGAGGTTATCAAGTTCGACGGTTTCTTCAAGGTCTATCGCGAATCTGTTGACGATGACGATACACAGGATGAGGAGAGCCACATCCTGCCCCCGTTGAAGAAAGGTATGGCACTGACCCGTCGTGAGATTCAGGCTACTGAGCGTTTCAGCCAAGGTCCTCAGCGCTATACGGAGGCTTCTTTGGTACACAAGCTGGAAGAACTGGGCATTGGTCGTCCGTCAACATACGCCCCCACCATCTCTACCATCCAGCAGCGCGAATATGTGCACAAGGGTGACAAGAAAGGCGAGGAGCGCAGCTATACTATCGATACCTTAAAGGGCAAGCTTATCACACAGAAGACAGGCAAGGAGATGGCTGGTTCTGACAAGGGTAAGTTGTTGCCATCCGACATCGGTATCGTTGTCAACGACTTCCTGATGAAGTATTTCCCCTCTATCATGGACTATAACTTCACCGCCAAGGTGGAGCAGGACTTCGATAAGATTGCTGAGGGTAAAGAGTCATGGACAGGTATGCTGAAGGGCTTCTATAAGAAGTTTGAGCCAACAGTAGAGAAGACCATGAATGCCCGTCAGGAGCGCAAGGCCGGTGAGCGCCAGTTAGGTGTAGACCCCAAGAGCGGCAAGCCTGTCTTTGTGAAGATTGGCCGCTTCGGCCCTGTGGTGCAGATTGGTTCTGCCGAAGATAGCGAGAAACCGCTGTTTGCACAGCTGCCCACCGATAAGAGCATGGAGACGCTGACTCTGGAGGAGGCACTGGAGTTGTTCCAGTTGCCACGTACCTTAGGCGACTTCGAAGGTTCACCCGTCGTCATCGGCGCTGGCCGCTTCGGCCCCTATGTGTTACATAAGAAGAAATATACCTCACTGCCCAAGGGTACAGACCCGATGGCTGTCACCCTTGAAGAAGCTATTGGTCTCATCAACGAGAAGCGCAAGCAGGAGGATCAGAAGCACATGAAGATATTCATCGAGGATGCCAAGCTGGAATTGCTCAACGGACGTTACGGTCCCTATCTGGCATACGACGGTAAGAACTACCGCATCCCCAAGAACCTGCATGCAAAGGCCACTGAGCTGAAATATGCAGAGTGTATGGCCATCATTGAGAAACAGAAGAAATGAGGCGCATCATCCTGATAGGCTATATGGGGTCTGGCAAGACCACCGTGGGCAAGGCACTCTCTAAGGAGACCGGCATGATGTTCTATGACCTCGACTGGTATATCGAGAGCCGCATGCGCAAGACCGTCTCGCAGATATTTGCAGAGAAAGGCGAGGAAGGCTTCCGCAAGATAGAATACAACATGCTGCACGAGGTGGCAGAGTTTGAGGATGTCATCATCAGTTGTGGCGGTGGTACGCCGTGCTTCTTTGACAATATGGACTATCTGAACCAACAGGGCGACGTGGTTTATCTGAAGGCCACACCAGAAACACTCTACAAACACCTGCTCATGGCAAAGGTAGAGCGCCCCCTGCTGAAGGACAAGACACCAGAGGAGCTGATAGCCTATATCACGGAACATCTGAAGGAGCGTGAGCCATTCTACGGAAAAGCCCGCCACATCCTCGACGTCAACGTGCTCGACAACTACGACAAGATAGCCATCAGTGTGGAACGCATCAAGTCACTATTATCATTATAACCCATATATCCCATTCACCCCATAAGACCCATTAAACCCATTAAGACATGAAGAAATGGACCATCGACGACTCTAAGGAGCTGTACAACATCAACGGCTGGGGCACCAGCTACTTCGGCATCAACGAAGAAGGTGACATCTATGTCACTCCTTGTAAGGATGACACGCAGATAGACCTGCGTGAGGTGATGGACGAACTGTCGTTGCGCGACGTGCAGGCTCCTGTGCTGTTGCGCTTCCCCGACATTCTTGACAACCGTATCGAGAAGACGTGGAGCTGTTTCAAGAAAGCCGCTGAGGAGTACGACTACAAGGCAGAGAACTATGTAGTGTTCCCCATCAAGGTCAACCAGATGCAGCCTGTCGTTGAGGAGATTATCTCGCACGGTCGTAAGTTCAATCTGGGTATCGAGGCAGGTTCCAAGCCTGAGCTGCATGCAGTCATTGCCGTACAGTGCCAGAGCGATAGTATCATTATCTGTAACGGCTACAAAGACCAGTCGTACATCGAACTGGCCCTGCTGGCACAGAAGATGGGCAAGCGTATCTTTATCGTCGTGGAGAAGCTGAACGAATTGGATATCATTGCCCGTGAGGCAAAGAAGCTGGGCGTGCGTCCGAATATCGGCATCCGCATCAAGCTGGCCAGCAGTGGTAGTGGCAAGTGGGAAGAGAGTGGCGGCGATGCTTCGAAGTTCGGACTGACCAGTGCCGAGCTGTTGGAGGCCCTCGACCTGCTGGAGAAGAAGGATATGAAAGACTGTCTGCGACTCATCCATTTCCATATCGGTTCGCAGATTACCAAGATTCGTCGTATACAAACCGCCCTGCGTGAGGCTTCGCAGTTCTATGTGCAGCTCCACAAGATGGGCTATAACGTTGACTTCGTAGATTGTGGTGGTGGACTGGGCGTCGACTATGACGGTACACGCTCACCATCGAGTGAGTCATCTGTCAACTACTCTATTCAAGAGTATGTCAATGACTGTATCTATACCTTTGTTGATGCTGCCAACAAGAACGGACTGCCTCATCCCAATCTGATTACAGAGAGTGGCCGTTCGCTGGCTGCTCACCACTCAGTACTGGTTATCGACGTGCTGGAGACAGCGTCACTGCCAGAGATGCCTGAGGAGTTTGAACCTGACGAGAACAGCCATCAGTTGGTGAAGGACCTCTATGAGATATGGGACAACCTCAGCCCACGCAATGTGCTGGAAGACTGGCACGATGCTGAGCAGATTCGTGAGGAGGTGCTCGACCTCTTCTCTCATGGTATCGTCGATTTGAAGACGCGTGCAGAGATTGAGGCGATGTACTGGAGCGTCTGTCATGAGATTCATGCATTGGCGAAGAACCTGAAGCACGTGCCAGAGGAGTTGATGAATATCGACAAGCTGTTGGCAGACAAGTATTTCTGCAACTTCTCGCTGTTCCAGTCGTTGCCTGACTCGTGGGCCATCGACCAAATATTCCCGATTATGCCCATCCAGCGCCTGAACGAGCGTCCTACCCGTAATGCCACCATTCAGGATATTACCTGCGACTCTGACGGAAAGATAGCCAATTTTGCTACCAACCGCCATAACTCGCATTCGTTGCCAGTGCATACGTTGAAGAAGAATGAGAAGTACTATTTGGGCGTCTTCCTGGTAGGTGCGTACCAAGAGATTCTTGGTGATATGCACAACCTGTTTGGTGACACCACTGCCGTACACATCTCAGTGAAGGACGGCGTTTACCATATCGACCAGATATTCGATGGCGAAACCGTTGAAGAGGTACTGGAATACGTGCAGTACAACCCCAAGAAGCTGGTGCGCCAGTTGGAGATTTGGGTGGCCAAGAGTGTTAAGCAGGGCAAGATTTCATTGGAAGAAGGCAAGGAGTTCTTGAGCAACTACCGCTCAGGACTCTATGGCTACACCTACCTAGAGTAAAAACCCACCCCCTACCCCTCCCGACGGGAGGGGAGTTTAATTAGAAAGGACATGAACGATAATAATAGAAATAGTAACCAAGTTCCCCTCCCCTCGGGAGGGGTTAGAGGTGGGTTAACCATTGTCAAGGTGGGAGGAGCTGTAGTCGAGGACGAACTACAGCTCTCTCAGTTGCTACGCGACTTCTCAGCTATTGAGGGGCGCAAGGTACTGGTACATGGCGGTGGTCGCAAAGCCACCAAGATGGCTGAGCGCCTGGGTATTGAGACCCAGATGGTCAACGGACGACGCATCACCGATAAGGATATGTTGGAGGTGGTGACGATGGTGTATGGTGGTCTGGTCAACAAGAACCTCGTAGCCCGTCTGCAGGCCAACGGCGTCAACGCTCTCGGACTGACAGGTGCCGATGCTGACGTTATCCGTAGTCATAAGCGCCCTGTTAAAGTGGTCGACGGACAAACCGTCGACTACGGGTTCGTAGGCGACGTGGACAAAGCCGCAGGCTCAACACTAAGCCACCTGATTGAAGCAGGCATCACACCCGTGATGGCTCCGTTGACCCACGATGGCGAAGGACATATCCTTAACACAAATGCCGATACTATCGCTTCAGAGACGGCTAAGGCGCTGGCTTCGCTCTACGACGTGACGCTTATCTTCTCGTTTGAGAAGAAAGGCGTGCTGAGCAATCCCAATGACGACGACAGCGTGATAGCTACCATTACTCATGCTGACTTTGAACGTTATAAAGCTGATGGCACCATCAGTGGTGGCATGCTGCCCAAGATAGAGAATGCCCTCAGTGCCGTAGATGCTGGCGTTAGCCGCGTCATTATTACGTTAGCTACAGCCATCGATGGTCAACACGGAACAGTCATAAGAGGTTAAGGAAGTTAGAAGAAGTTAGACGAAGGTGAAACAGATCAGTTTCCAGACCGATATTTTGCCGTTGAAGAACGAGCTTTACAGGATGGCCCTCCGCATTACGATGAATGCGGCAGAGGCTGAGGATGTCGTGCAGGAAACGATGATGAAGGTGTGGAACCGTCGCGATCAGTGGGGGCAGATAGAGTCCATTGAGGCTTTTTGCTTGACTATTTGTCGCAACCTCTCATTAGATAAGGTACGACGCATGGACAACCAGACGCAGTCGCTGGATGCTGCTTACGACCCCAAAGACCTGGGCGTCAGTTCTAACCCTGAAGAGCAAGCCATACAAAGCGACCGCATCCGACTGGTGCGTCAAATGATTAGTCAGCTCCCTGAAAAACAACGTAGCTGCATGCAACTACGCGATATGGAAGGCAAGAGCTACAAGGATATTGCAACCATCCTCGACATTACAGAAGAGCAGGTAAAAGTCAATATTTTCAGGGCTCGACAAACAATTCGTGAAAAATTTAAGAAATTCCTGTAACTTTTTGTTTTAACAAACGTCTTTAATATAGAAAAAGGCAAAAAAGTATGGACTATAAGTACATCGAACAACTCATGGAGCGCTACTGGAACGCTGAGACTACTCTCGAAGAGGAGAGCATTCTCCGTTCTTTCTTCCGTCAGGAGAATATCCCTGCGGAGATGGAGCCCCTGCGCGCCCTCTTTACCGATGAGGCCAGCAGTGAGGTGTTAGACGATGACTTCGATGCCCGTATGTTGGAGATGATTCGCGAAGAAGAGGCTCCCAAGGCTGTCAAGGCCCGTGAGATTACACTCACACGTCGCTTGATGCCCCTCTTCAAGGCTGCTGCCGTTGTCGCTATCATCCTGACGATTGGTGGTGCTCTGCAAGCACCCTGGGACAACAGCTGGAATACACCGCAAGACTATGCACGCATCCAGCAAGACCTTGACAGCGTAGCTGCCGTCAGTCCCATCCAAGCTGAAAACATGAGCGACTGGGCTGCTGACAGTACCAGCATCCTCATGGAAAGGCCCAAGAATTAGATAATTTTCTATGCTTTCTCTATATTTACAAATCATGTTTAGTTAAAACACCGAAACTGTGAAGTTTCATTTCTCTCAAATTTTTCATAACATACTAACGGAGAACGGGCTGCCCAACTGATGAGTCAGAGAGCAGCCCGTTCAATTTCTTTATATCTTTTAATCCTTTCAGTAAGTGCTATAGACGTCCTGTCTCATGGTAGCTGAAGTAGTTGCCATCGGTGAGAATGACGTGATCCATGAAGTGGATGCGCATCAGTTTGCAGGCCTGTTGCAGTTGAGCAGTCAGGTCGTTGTCGTGCTGGCTTGGACGCAGGTTACCAGAAGGATGATTGTGACAGACCGCAATGATGGTAGCATTGGCCAATACCGCTTCACGCATAATAATACGAATATCGACGGCTGTCTCTGTAATGCCGCCATGCGAGATACGTACTTGTTTGATAAGACGGAAGTTCTGGTTCATCAGGAGCAGCCAGAACTCCTCCACGTCGCTATCTTGCAACAGTGGATGCATGTGGTTGTAAATCTTAGTAGCTGTGCCAAGGTCTGGGCGCTCCTCAGGTTTCTCCATCTGGCGGCGCTTACCCAGTTCGCAAGCTGCAAGAATGGTGATGGCTTTGGCTTCGCCGATTCCTTTGTATTCGCACAACTGGTGAATCGACATCTTGCCAAGAGCATTGAGATTGTTATTACAATCGGAGAGTATGCGTTTCATCAGTGAAACGGCATCCTCTTGTGACGAGCCTGAGCCAACGAGTATCGCCAGCAATTCTGCATCGCTCAAAGCCTGTGCTCCGTTATCGCGCAGCTTCTCTCGAGGTTGGTCATCCTCAGCCCAGTGGGCTATGGTCAGTCGTTCACTCATTTGTAGAAGTTCTTCTCAAAGGCCGTAAACTCGTCCTGCTTCAAGACGCAACGTTTCCACCACGACTCAATAAAGCCGAAACCATAGCCCATCAGCTGTGTAAAGGCAGCTGGTATGCTGAGCACACCAACCCACAGGCTCTTGTTCTGCAGGGTAGAATCGACAAGAATCAGTAGGCAGTAAAGCAACAGAGGTAACAGCGTCAGTCCATAACAGAACGGAGCGAGCAATAAGCAGCCGATGACACCTACGGTGAATACCATTGGCAACATGTGAACGAGTTTCATCGTACCAGGGTGGCGTTTCTCCAGGTTGATGCGGGCAATACCACTGTTATATACCTGACGGAAGAACTTGCGGAAGTCCGTACGACGCTTGTGCCATACCCATGCATCAGGGAAAAGCTGTGGCTGATAGCCTGCCTCAACGATGCGGTAAGAAAAATCGACATCCTCACCAAAGCGCATCTTTGAGAAACCGCCTAACTGCAGGTAAATATCGCGACGGATACCCATATTAAATGAACGTGGGAAGAATTTGTCAAGCTTTTTCTTGCCACCACGAATGCCACCCGTCGTAAAAAACGACGTCATGGAGTAGCTGATGGCCTTCTGCACCGGCGTGAACGACGGGTGCGAAGCATCAGAACCGCCCCAAGCAACAAGTTCAGAGGTGAGGGATGAGAGGGGAGAGGTGAGAGATTTCTCTGTTGCCTCCAGATAGCCGGTTGGAAGGACGACATCCGAGTCGAGGATGATAACGTACTCGCCAGTGGCACGCTCCACACCATAGTTACGCGTCTGTCCGGGGCCGCTGTTCTCCTTATTGTAATAATGCAAATCAAGGATGCTTGCGTACTTGTCGCAAACATCCTTGCAAGGTTTCTGTGAACCGTCCTCTACAATAATGACCTCAAAGTCCTTGAGTGTTTGGGAGCAAAGGCTCTCAAGCAACTCGTCCACTTCGTCAGGGCGATTATATACGGGGACGATAATCGAGTATTTCATTACTCCTTAGCGCGAGCCAGGTAAGAACCATCGCGAGTGTCAACCTGAATCAGGTCGCCCTCGTTGATGAACAGAGGAACGCGAACCTCAACACCAGTCTCCAGTGTAGCGGGCTTCAGGGTGTTGGTAGCGGTGTCACCTTTGATACCGGGCTCAGAGTGAGTAACGCGAAGAACGGTCTTCACGGGCATCTCAGCATAAAGGATAGTACCATCGGTAGTGTCGCTGACAACAGATACAACGTCACCTTCCTTCATGTACTCATGACCAATAACGAGGTCATTGGCGATGGGAATCTGCTCGAAAGTCTCCTGGTTCATGAAGATGCGGCCTTCCTGATCCTCATAGAGGTACTGATAGTCGCGATGCTCGATGACAACGTCCTCCAGCTTCTCGCCGATGTTGTAACGACGCTCCAATACACGACCGTCGGTGACGTTCTTCATCTTGATGTTCATGATAGTGTTTCCCTTACCGGGCTTACGATGCTGGAAATCGATGCAAACCCAAATAGCACCATCCATGCGGATAGCGGTACCCTTCTTAATGTCTTGTGAGTTAATCATAAATTAAAAATAGCTATTTAATAATGTAATTGTCTCTTTTGCGGGTGCAAAGGTACGAAGAAAAATTAAAAATTAAACATTAAACATTAAAAAAATTGCTTGAAACTTGCACAATTAGAAATAATTATGTAATTTTGCAGCCCGAATTGACGAATCACAATAATAAAAATAAGATAAAACAATGAAAAGAACATTTCAGCCGCACAATCGTCGCCGCGTGAACAAGCATGGTTTCCGTGAGCGCATGGCAACAAAGAATGGTCGTCGCGTACTGGCTTCTCGCCGCGCTAAGGGCCGCAAGAAGTTAACTGTATCTGACGAGCACCACGGAAAGTAATTCTTTAGTGAGTCACGAATAAGAATTGGGTATGTTTTTTAGAAATATACCCAATTTTTTTTGTATTTATCAATAATTCTTTGTACTTTTGCGAAATCATAGCATTAGAGCAAGCATGAATATAAAAGAATCATTAGGTAAGATATTTGATCGCTACGTCGTCATCAACCTATCAGCAATGCTGGGGGTTGTCATTTTGCTATGCATCGGTGTAGGCTTTGGCCTGGACTTATACACGCATCATGGCGAGAACGTAGAGGTACCCAATCTGAAAGGAATGGATTGCAAGAAGGCCGAGCGCAGACTCAGCGAATTAGGACTGACAGTTGTTGTCAGCGACTCTGGCTACAACAAGGCATTACCTGCCAACACCATTCTATTGCAGACACCCGGAGAAGGTCAGAAGGTGAAGAAAGGCCATATCATCTACGTGACCGTCAACTCCCCCTCTTCGCCCTCTTTTGCTTTGCCTGATTTGGTTGATAACTCCAGTTTCCGCGAAGCTGAAGCCAGGCTGACCGCTATGGGATTCCGCCTGAACCCACCTCAGCTAGTTGATGGTGAGAAAGACTGGGTATATGGCATCCTCTGTCGTGGCCGTCGTGTTTCCAATGGTGACCGTGTCTCTATAGAAAATCCGCTAACGCTGATGGTTGGCAAGGGTACCATAGAAGATTTGGACGATATCGACATGGTGGGTGCTGAGGAAATGGATGCTGGCGGTGAGACTGACGACTTCGAGGAAGTCAAGGAACCGTAATCAATAGATTGGAATGACGGAAGAACTCGACGATATAGAACTCTTAGATGGCGAATCTGATCTCGACCTTCAGGTCGAAGATGGCCAGCTGTATGAGCATTTGCGCATGGAAGTAGACCGTGGGCAAGAGCCTGTGCGCATTGATAAATATATGTCGGAACACGTGCAGCACTCTTCGCGCAACCGCATCCAGAAAGCTGCCGATGCCGGATTCATCCAAGTAAATGGCACACCTGTCAAGAGTAACTATAAGGTTCGTCCGGGCGATGTCATCACGTTGATGCTTGACCGTCCACACTATGATACGACTATTGAACCGGAGGATATTCCATTGGATGTCGTCTATGAAGACGACCAGTTGATGGTGATTAATAAACCCGCAGGACTGGTAGTACATCCAGGCGTGGGTAATTTCCACGGTACCTTGGTCAACGCCATTGCGTGGCACTTGCGCAATCTGCCCAGTTACGACCCCAATGATCCCAGCGTGGGTCTGGTACATCGTATTGATAAAGACACCAGCGGACTGCTTGTTGTTGCCAAGACACCAGAAGCCAAGACGGAGTTGGGCGCACAGTTCTTCAACCACGATACCCACCGCAGCTATCAAGCTTTGGTGTGGGGCAACTTTACGGAAGACACCGGGCGCATAGAAGGTAATATAGGCCGCGACCCCAAAGACCGCCAGCGCATGGCTGTGTTCCCAGCAGGAGGTGACATCGGCAAAACCGCCGTCACCCATTACCGTGTATTGGAGCGCTATGGCTATACAACTTTGGTAGAGTGTCGTTTAGAGACAGGACGTACCCACCAGATTCGTGCCCACATGAAGCATATCGGTCATCCGTTGTTTGCTGACGAGCGCTATGGAGGCATGGAGATTCTGCGTGGTGAGCGTACTGCCAGCTACAAGGCATATATCCAGAACTGCCTGAAGCTCTGCAATCGTCAGGCTTTGCATGCCAAGACATTAGGTTTTGTGCACCCCGTCACTCACGAGCAGATGGACTTCACCAGCGAACTGGCTGATGACATGCGGGCACTTATCGACAAGTGGCGCAATTATACTCGGAATATCGAAATAACGTAATAACGAAATAACGAAAAAATATAAAATATGAAACAACTGAAACGCAACATTGCCATTGTGTGTGGTGGCGACTCTTCTGAGCACGACGTATCACTGCGCTCAGCACAGGGTCTTTACTCATTCTTTGATAAGGACCGCTATAACGTATATATCGTAGACATCAAAGGACAGGACTGGCACGTCGAACTGCCAGGAGGAATTACAGCACGAATTGACCGTAACGACTTCTCATTTGTAGAGGACGGTAAGGCCAAACTCTTCGACTATGCCTACATCACGATTCATGGTACTCCTGGTGAGAACGGTATCCTGCAGGGTTACTTTGACCTGATGGGTCTGCCTTATTCTACCAGTGGTGTATTAGTTGAGGCTATGACGTTTGACAAATTCGTGCTGAACCAGTATCTGCGTAGCTATGGTGTCAGCGTGGCTGACTCGCTGCTGATTCGTCAAGGTTACGAGCAACTGGTGAGCGACGACGAGATAGAACAGCGCATCGGTATGCCATGTTTCGTAAAGCCTGCCGCCGACGGTTCCTCATTCGGTGTCAGCAAGGTTAAGAACAAAGACCAGTTGGCTCCTGCCATTCGTAAGGCTATGCTGGAGAGTTCAGAGATTATGGTTGAGCAGTTCTTGGAGGGTACAGAGATTTCCATCGGTGTCTATAAGACGCGTGAGAAGTCGGTCGTACTGCCTGCCACAGAGGTTGTTACCAGCAATGAGTTTTTTGATTACGATGCCAAGTATAACGGTCAGGTTGAAGAGATTACTCCTGCCCGTCTGCCAGAAGACGTAACCCGTCGTGTTCGTGAGATTACCAGTCACATCTACGACATTCTCCATTGTAATGGTATCATCCGTATCGACTATATCATCTCTAAGGAGGGTAAGATATCTATGCTGGAGGTAAACACCACGCCTGGTATGACAGTTACCAGTTTCATTCCCCAGCAGGTGCGCGCCGCTGGTCTGGAGATGAAGGATGTGTTGACCGATATCGTAGAAAATCAGTTCTAATAAAGTTTACGGTTTACTGTTTACAGTTTTGAGTTATGAGTAACGAGTTTGACGAGATAAGACCGTATGAGGCGGGTGAAATGAAGCAGGCGTTTAACGACTTGTTGAACGACCGCCAGTTTAGCACCATCATGAAGGGCTTTGCGCCTTGGCTGCCGAAAGGTCTGCGCAATGGACTGTTGCGACTGGCCTTTACAGGTGTCAAGACACCGCTGGATTTCCAGAAGCGTTTCATGAAACCTGTCGTCAAATGGATTATCCGCAAACACACCGATGGTTGCACGTTTGAAGATCTCTTACTGCCGACGGACAAGTCGCTGCGTTACATCTTCCTCAGCAATCATCGCGACATCGTGCTCGACTCAGCTTTTCTCGACGTCATGCTTGTCAACAATGGCTATCCTACTACGGTAGAAATAGGTATTGGTGACAACCTGCTCATCTATCCTTGGATTAAGCGACTGGTGCGCATGAACAAGGCCTTTACTGTGCGCCGTGGTTTGACAGCTCATGAGATGATGCGCTCCAGTCAGTTGATGAGTCGCTACATCCACTATGCTGTCACTGAGAAAAAGGAGAATATCTGGATAGCCCAACGTGAAGGTCGTGCCAAGGACTCCAGCGACAACACGCAGGATGCTGTGCTGAAAATGCTGGCCATGGGTGGTGACCTTCGTGAGTTGAATATCTGTCCGCTCACTATCAGCTATGAGTTCGACCCCTGTGACTACCTGAAAGCGCAGGAGTTCCAGCAGAAACGCGATAACCCTGCTTTCAAGAAGTCGCGCCAGGATGACCTCGACAATATGAAGACGGGTATCTTTGGTTACAAAGGCCGTGTCCACTATCGTTGTGGTACGCCCATCAACCAGTGGCTTGCTGAACTCGATGGTCTGCCCCGCAATGAGTACTTCCAACAGCTCAGTCAGCGCATTGACAGGGAGATTCATGCGGGCTACCGGCTCTATCCCTGCAATTATATTGCCTTGGACCGTTTGGAAGGCACCACGACCTATGTTAACCAATATACGCCCAAGGACATCGAGCGCTTCGACAAGTATCTGACAGGTCAGTTGGCTAAAATCAGTATTCCCAACAAAGATGAGGCTTTCTTGACAGAGCGTATGCTAACGATGTATGCTAACCCAGTACGCAACTATCTAAAGGCAAAAGTATGAAAAGGCTAGCGTCTTCTTTCTTCCTCTGTTTTCTCTTGTCTTTTTCTGTCTTTCTCTTATCCTGTGAGAAAGACAGCTATGAGAAAGGGGAGGGTCGCTACTCGTTGCTGCAGGCTGACTTCACCTATCTGACAATCAACAGTGAGAAACAGGCTGTATCCTTCCTCACCGATGAGGGTGAGAGCTTTCTCCTTACCAATCCGCAGAAGGCTTCATGGATAGAGACTGCTGATACTATCTATCGCGCCATCTTATATTATAATAAGGTGGAAAGCAACAAGGCTCACGTAACGTCTATGGCTAGTCTGCCCACTTTGAAACCGCGTCAAGCTAAAGAGTATAAACGCCTGCCTAAGGATCCTGTGGGTTTGGAGAGCTCTTGGCTGACACGCGATGGCAAATATATCAATCTGGGTCTGCTCCTGAAAAACGGCCGTGATGCCAGTGGCAAGGAGGGTACTCACTCCTTGGCTGTCGCTCTTGACGAGCTACGTCAGAATGCTGACCAGACGCAGACGGCCTATTACCAACTGTTGCATGACCAGGGTGAAGCCCCCGAATACTATACCAACCGCCGGTACGTCTGTATCCTGTTACCAGCACAACAACGGCCAGACAGCGTGTGTCTGACCGTTAATACCTACGACGGTGTCGTCGTCAAGAAATTCAAATTGTAGCTCTTATTCCTCTGGTGAGAAATCGTCCTTACCAACACCACAAATAGGACATACCCAGTCTTCGGGGATGTCTTCGAATGCTGTGCCGGGAGCGATACCGCTGTCAGGATCTCCTACTTCAGGGTCATACACGTAGCCACATGTCTCACATACGTACTTTTTCATAAGCTTTTAGTTTTTAGGGATTATTAGAAAAATAATGATTATCTCTTATCTATTATCTTTGTGACTTTCTCGACAATAGCCTCTGGTGCGATGTTGCGCATGCAGGCATAGTCGCCACGCAGACAAGGTTTCTGTCCGTAGATGCTGCACGGACGACAGTCAAGCGGTATCTGGACGGCATTCTTTTCCGTCTGTCCCCAGCCCATAAAGCCTGCATAAGGATGGGTGGCTCCCCATACGCTGACCACTGGTGTTCCTGTGAGCGATGCCAGATGCATATTCGAGGAGTCCATCGATATCATGGCGTCGAGATGGCTCATCAGGATCAATTCCTGGTGCAAGGTCTCCGCCAGTTTGCCCACATGCACACAGGCTGGATGTTGTTCACACCACTCTGTGAAGCATTGCTCTTCCTGTTCACCACGGCCAAAGAGGAGGATGCGTGCCTTGGGGTATTTGATGATGAGCTGTTCTATCACCTGATGCATCAGGCGCGGTGGATATGTCTTCCCCTCATGAGCAGCAAAAGGTGCTATGCCTATCCATTGCTCATAGTTCTTCTTGACACATATCTCCTTTGGCAACATGTTCAGGTTGCCGCCTTCCTCTGGGAAGATGCTCTTGAACTGAATCTCCACCGGATAGCCCAGCTTGGCAAAGACGTCAATATAGTTTTGGAAAGAGGTGGGCTGCTGAATCAGTTCCTTGTTCGTTGCCGACGTGATACGACGACGCCCTTTACGGTGCTTGTCGATATGGGCCACACGGTAGTGTCCCAGATTAAAGCGAATACGCAGATACTCGGAACGCAGCACGCTATGCAGGTCGGCAACAGCCGTAAACTGTTTGGCGGCCAGTCGACGGTAAAGGGCGTTCAGTCCCTTGATACCACGATACTCGTTCTTCAGATCGGCAACCATGAAGCCTACGTTCGGTGCCAGGTCTTCAAAGAAGGAGCGCGCAAACGCTCTGCTCAACACCGTGATGCGGATATCAGGATACTGATGTGCCAGGGAATAGACGACAGGCACCATCATAGCCACGTCGCCCATTGCTGAGAAGCGGATAACGAGTATGTGTTCTTTCTTCATTACTTCTTATACAGAATAGGATTGGTGGCAGGGTCGTTGTACATTTTCATCTGGCGATACACCTTCATGTACTTACGTCCAGCCTCAATGTCCTCCAACAACTGGTCGATAGCTGTTGAGAGGTCTACCTGCTGCTCCAATAGCACGTCGAGCTTAGCCTGACACTTCTGTACGTGCTCTGCATCGGCATCCTGACGCTCTGTCTGTTCCTTCATGTGCCATATCTTCAGTGCCAGAATACTCAGACGGTCGGTAGCCCATGCCGGACTCTCCGTATTCAGACGCGCATCGGCCTGTGGCTTCACGTCGGCATAAACCTTACGGAAGTAGGTATCAATCTCTTCTACCAAGTCTGTACGGTCCTGATTGGAACGGTCAATGCGACGCTTCAAGCCCAACGCTTCTGTAGGGTCGATATGGGGATCACGAATGATATCCTCCAAATGCCATTGCACGGTATCTATCCAGCACTTCAGGTAGAGACTATACTCAATCGTGTCACGCTCATAAGGGTTGTTGATGGGCGTATCTACGTGGTCTTTCAAGTGATAGTCACGAATAGCCTGATTGAAGATTTTATTTGCTTTTTCTGTAAATGTCATAGCGTTGTTTTATTGTTTATTTTGCAAAGATACAACAAATAATTAATAATTCATCATTTTCCTGTAATAATTTTTGTAACTTTGCCATCAAAGATGGCGAAATTACTCCGTCTCGGCAAAAAAAGAAACGAGTTTCTTTGTTTTGCGCTCGCCTTTTCGTAACTTTGCAAAACAAAGAGAAAAGATGCATATCCATCCACTCCATACCAACAGCGAGCGACCGGCACGTTTTACCTATCCGTTCTGCTACGAGCCACACCCTTTGTGCTGTCAGGCAGCAGCAGAGGTGCAGCAGTATATTGCGGCACATGAGGAGATACGTGCCGATGCCGACAATGGTAAGATGTTTGGGGTCTTGGTCGTGGAAAATGCCGACGGTTTGGCTTTCCTGGCGGCATACAGCGGATTGCTGGCAGGTCGTAACGATTGGCCGTATTTCGTGCCACCCGTATTCGACGCCCAACAGCCTGACGGCCACTTCAAAGTCACAGAGCGCGAGATATCTGCGAAAGGTGGTGACAAGGAGATGTCGCAGGAGTTGCAGATGTGGCTGTTCCACCAGTACCAGATGCTCAATGCCCGTGGTGAGACGAAAGACCTCGTGGATATCTGGCAGGAATACTACAGTCGTCCTAAGCTCCGAAAGAAATTCCCGTTACCCCCAGGAGGTACGGGCGACTGCTGTGCACCCAAACTGTTGCAGTATGCCTATCAGCACGGTTTGCATCCTGTCTGCATGGCAGAGTTCTGGTGGGGACAGTCCACTAAGGAGGAGTTGCGCCAGCACCTGAACTACTACCCAGCCTGTCGTGGTAAGTGCAAACCCATCCTGACGTGGATGCTGCAAGGACTGGATGTTGACCCAGACCCAGAGACGCAGGGTTTTGCACACATGGAGATACCCACCGTTTATGAGGACGACGACATGCTGGTGGTCAACAAACCCAGTGGCTTGCTGTCAGTACCAGGACGCATTGAGGAATATAGTGTGGAGACGGTTATGCATCAGCGTTACCCAGGTAGTTTCATTGCCCACCGCTTGGATATGGGTACCAGTGGACTGCTCATCGTGGCGAAGCATATCGAGGCGTACCACATGCTGCAACAACAGTTCATCCATCATGAGGTCAAGAAGAAATATGTGGCATTGCTGGAACGTGCAGGACAAGGGTCAGGCACTATCAGCTTGCCTCTGCGTCCAGACCCGATGAACCGTCCGCGACAGGTGGCTGACAGGGAGCACGGCAAACGGGCTGTGACGCGCTATGAGTTCATCAGCGAACGCTTGGTGGCACTCTGGCCTGAGACGGGACGTACCCATCAGCTGCGCATCCACTGTGCACATCCCGACGGATTAAATAATCCTATTGTCGGCGACGAGCTCTACGGCACGAAAGGCCAGCGGCTCTGCCTGCATGCTGCCGAGATATGGTTCAAGCATCCGATAACTGGACAAGCAATGCATTTTGAGATAACCCCTGATTTCGTATGACACAGACATCACCCATACAGGCACTCCAACAGCAACGGCTATTGTTGCAGTTAGAGTACGAGACCGAGAAGGAGGCGTTCCGCCAACAGACCCAGCAAACGGGTATGGAGCGGAAGGTTAAGCGTGGCGATGCTTGGTGGCCCATCAAGTTCAGCAAGAGTTACTACAACTCGCTGAACCAGTTGGCTGTCGAGGTGGTGCGTACTGCCGATACAGATATAGAGCATAACTTCGAGTTTGGGAAACCGGTAGCCTTCTTTACTGTGGATGACGCTTCAGGCGCCATTAAGCACTTCCGCTACACGGGCACCGTGAGCTATGTCGATGGCGATCGAATGGTGGTTACCGTTCCTGATGCTTTCCCCATTGTGGATTTGCAAAACGCAGAAAGGCTGGGCATCCAGCTCTCGTTCGATGAGACCTCCTACCGCTTGATGATGGAGGCGCTGGACCGTGCCATTCGTGGCAAGGGGCGTTTGGGCTATCTGCGCGACCTCTTCTATTCACACCAGAAGCCAGAGACCTTCGTATTCCCACCCATGCACTTCCCATATCTGAACCAGACGCAGGAGGATGCTGTCAATATGGTGCTGCGTGCCAAGGATGTGGCTATCGTGCATGGACCTCCAGGTACGGGTAAGACGACCACACTCGTTGAGGCCATCCGTGAGACGCTGATGCGTGAGAATCAGGTGCTGGTGTGTGCACAAAGCAATATGGCGGTCGACTGGATATCTGAGAAACTGGTGGATAGAGGCATCAATGTGCTACGCATCGGCAATCCGACGCGTGTCAACGACAAGATGCTGTCGTTCACCTACGAGCGACGCTTCGAGGCGCATCCCGATTATCCGCACTTGTGGGCTATCCGCAAGGCCATCCGTGAGCTGCGTAGCCACCGTAAGAGGGGCGACGGATACCACCAGAAGCTGGAGAGCCTGAAGAGCCGTGCCACCGAACTGGAGATACGCATCAACAACGAACTCTTTGGCGAGGCGCGTGTCATTGCCTCCACACTTGTCGGTGCCGCCAACCGTCTGCTCGACGGTCAGAAGTTTGGCACCTTATTTATCGATGAGGCGGCACAGGCTTTGGAGGCAGCCTGCTGGATACCCCTGCGGCGCGTCAGTCGTGTGGTGCTGGCAGGCGACCACTGTCAGTTGCCCCCCACCGTCAAGAGTATTGCTGCCCTGAAGGCTGGGCTGGGCAAGACGCTGATGGAGCGCATCGTAGAGATGCATCCGGAGGCTGTCACGTTGCTGAAGATACAATACCGCATGAACGACGACATCATGCGTTTCTCCTCCAACTATTTCTATGGTGGACAGGTGGAGAGTGCGCCAGAGGTCCGTTTCCGCAGTATTCTTGATATGGATATCCCGATGACCTGGATTGACACGTCTGCATTTGCAGACTCTGTGTCCAATGGTAGTGTGTCCGACGGTTCTGCCGTCGGGGCTTTCAAGGAGGAATTCGTCGGCGAGTCCTTTGGCCGTATCAATAAGGCAGAGGCGGAGCTGACGCTGCTCGCCCTGCAGAACTACTTCGATAAGATTGGCAAGCAGCGCCTGCTCGACGAGCGTATTGACGTAGGCATCATCTCGCCTTACCGTGCCCAGGTGCAGTATCTGCGTCGTTTGCTGATGAAGCGCGAATACTTCAAGCCTTTCCGTCGTCTAATCAGCGTCAACACCGTCGATGGCTTCCAAGGACAGGAGCGCGATATTATAGTCATCTCTCTGGTACGCTCTAATGACGAGGGACAGATAGGTTTCCTGCGCGACCTGCGCCGCATGAATGTGGCCATTACCCGTGCTCGCATGAAACTCATTATTCTGGGCAATGCTCCTACCATGACCCGTCACCCGTTTTATCGCCAGTTGTGGCAATATATTGATAATTTATAAGGGTAATTATTTGTGTGTTTCAGTTTTTTGCAGTAATTTTGCACACTGATAAGTAAAATGTGCCATGAGCAAGATTGAAATTAAACCAGTGACTACTCGCAAGGAACTCCAACAGTTTGTGCAGTTCTTCTACGACCTTTATCGCGACTGCAAGTATGCTGTTCCCTATATCTACAGTGAAGAGATGTCGGCACTGAGGGAAGACAAGAATACTTCCTTTGAGTGCTGCGAGGCCCAGTATTTCATGGCCTTTCGCGACGGCAAGTTGGTAGGACGTGTGGCGGCTATCATCAACCACCGTGCCAACGAGCGTTGGGATCGTAAGCAGGTACGCTTCAGCTGGTTCGATTTCGTGGACGACCCAGAGGTCAGTGCCGCCTTGCTCAAGACCGTTGAGGACTGGGGACGCCAGAAAGGAATGACGGAGATAGCAGGTCCTATTGGCTTCATCGATACCGATCGTGAGGGAATGCTCGTCGATGGTTTCGACACGCTCTCCACCATGTACATCAACTACAACTACCCCTATTATCCGCAACACATGGAGCAGCTTGCTGGTTACGAGAAAGCTAACGACTGGGTGGAGTTGCGCGTCAAGGTGCCAGAGCGCGTGCCCGACAAGTTTGCAAAGATTACCGAGATGGTGCGTAAGCGCTATGGACTGCGTGTTCATAAGTTTACGCGCAAGGAACTCATAGCTGAGGGGTGGGGTAAACGCATCTTTGACCTGCTCAACGAGACCTATAAGGACCTCTATGGCTTCAGCCAGTTGTCTGATTACCAGATAAACCAACTTGTCAACGACTACATCAAGATTGCTGACCTCAACTTGGTAACAGGTGTCATGGATGGTGACAAATTGGTGGGCTTTGGCATAACTTTCCCCTCATTCTCACGAGCCCTCCAGAAGACGCACGATGGTCGCTACCTGCCCTTTGGCTGGTGGCATCTGCTGAAGATACTCAAGTGGCACAAGACTGACACCGTCGATCTCCTGCTTATCGGTGTACTGCCCGAATATCGTAGTAAGGGTGCCAACGCCCTCATCTTCGACGACCTCATCCGTCAGTTCCAGGCCTATGGCTTCGACTGGGCTGAGACGGGTCCGCAGATGGAGAGTAACGAGGGTGTTCTCTCCCAGTGGCAGTATCTGGAGTCCGTCCCTCATCGCCGTCACCGCTGCTATCGCAAAGACCTCTAAATCGCACAGCGTGCCTGCCACCGCGTGTCTTCACCGTGTTTCTTGGAATATATCCAAGTCTTTGTTATAGGCTGGTGATTGGATAGACAGCAGGTTGAGAACAGAATGGAAGATGTAATGCTGTTCGAGCACCGCAGGCAGTTCGCTCTTGTAGGTTCTGAAATTCTCCGAAGTCCATACCAGGAACGGTATCTCGTACTGCTCCTTGGGTGCCAGTTTCATCGGTAGTCCATGCATGAACATCTTGTTTTCGCCAAGTGACTCACCATGATCGGAAATAAAAATCATGGCACTCTTCCAGTCCGTCATAGCGTGCAGGGTGTTAATAAGACTGTCAAGAAGATAGTCTGTATAGCGAATCGTATTGTCGTAGGCATTAACCAGCATGCCTACATTCTTTTCACCCTCTTCCACATTCATTGCTACAGGCTTGTACACCTCGAATTCCTTGGGGTATTTGTTGGCATATTGTGGCCCGTGGCTGGTGCTTGTGTGCAGGATGATGAGCACTTTGTTCTTCTTGCTTGACTCAATTCGTTCACGAAGCCCATGAAAGAGAATATCATCGTAGGCATTGCTCACGCCATAGAGGTCGGCCAACTGCGGGTCTGTGAGATATTCGTCGATATGGATGGGCGGCTCACCCCAGTTAGAGGTGCGCCACGACACGTCGACACCCGTGCGGAACGCATAGTTGGGCAGCAGTTCATAAAGGTCATCGCAGTCTTTCGGTTCAAGAATGGCCTTGCTGCCGGCTGTGGTATAAGTGGCACATGAGTTAGCCTGATACACCTTCAGTTCCTTTTGTTTCGACAGCAGTGGATTGGTGTCACGCTTGTAACCGTAGAGCTGGAAATTGGCTTTTCTTGCCGACTCACCGATGACAAGAACCACGACAGCCTTCTCCTCATCGGTAATCTTACCGTCGGGCAGTTTGATTTCCTCTGCCTGCTCGTCTTGACTGAAACTAATGATGCGATATGTATTTGCGATGTACGACCAGGGCTGCAACAGTCCTCCCAATTCTGTGTCGTGCTGACTGATGAACAGCGTCTGGTTAATATTCAGTAATCCGATGACAAGTATAACGGCCAGCGAACCACCGCAATAAATGCCGAGCTTTCTGGCCTTGCCCATCACTACCGGTTGGAACAGACAGAACAAGGCAGGAAGAACACCAAAGACAAGGATGAAAAGCCATAGTCCCCAACTGAAGAAGCCTGAAGCCTCCGAGTATCTGGTGTTGAACACGTTCTCAATGGTGGTGGCATCGATGAACACGCTGTAGGTCAGAATGAAATAGACGGCTGTGGCATTGATTATCGACAGGATTGCCAGCAGTATCCGCCCAACTATTCTCATGCAGAACATAATCAGGTAGGTCATCATAAAGTTCAGCACCAACATGATGATCACCAGCGATGCTATCAGCCATACGACACCCACTGGTCCTTCATTGCTGTTGTCAATGACGAACTGAAAGAATGGTAAGTTGTACAGCAGCAGTGTGCCGATGCTGACGATACAGGAGAAGGTGAATAGTGATAAGCGGGTAGAGAATAGTGCTTTCTTCGCCTTGCGTAATAATTCCATCATTTGATTTCTTCGTTTTCAGTTTTCCATTGCAAAGATAAACAAAATATTTCAAACTCAAAAGAATCTATTCCCTTTTCTTGGTATTTTCAAAGATTAGTACTATCTTTGCAATCGAAGAAACGAAATTGTTATGAAGGACGAAGAAAAGAAGTCACGCATTAACGAATCAGAAAGCGCAGGAATGGCTGCAGAACCTGTTGGTGCTGCCACTCGTAGCGATGTGATAGTCAATGGTTATGATATTGACAGTTGGCCAGGCATGCCACTTGTGGGCCCAACCAATATCGATGAGATGAATGCACGCATCGACAAGGCTGAGCAGGAGATGGATTATGACAATGGTTTCTCGTGGGATCAGGTAATGCTGGATGCCCAGTCAATTGTAAATCGATATGCAACTACAATTCACTAAACAGGCTCGCGAGGAGTATTTAAGAATTGTGTCTGTCTTTGCCGAGTTTGCAGGAACAAGGTCGGCAAATTTGTTTATCGAGCGCGTTCGTGAACGTGGAGCTCATTACTTAAACATCCTGAGGTCGGTCATCCAGAAACGCTGCTGTCTGACCGTAAGCGCATGTATCGTTCCATCTCTATCAATAAGAACTACTATTTCATCTATCACGTTACCAAGACTACCATTTGGATTGTAGACATTTGGGATAGACGTCAGAATCCTGCAAAACTGACTGCAAGGATTTAGAAGCTTCATGTTCCTGCGTGTTCTAAAAATCTGGGAAGCAACTGACAAATGGTAAGAGAGAAAAATGCCTGCTCATTCTCTCACCAGCCAGCGCTTCCCAGTAGATCAAAAAATGCAACGCCACACTTTATACCTTTAGGTTAAAGAACCTCGTTCTGTCACCGTCTGACTCTTGCGTTATACGTCTTCCTTCTTACATCTTACATCAATAGCTACTTCTCTCTTTGAGAGTGTGGCGTTGCAATGCGTATCATTTCTAAAAGTGGATCAGAGGAACCGTCCCCACTTGTCCTTGGTTTAAGAGAGAATTCGAGCTTTGCTCGCTTCGCTAGTCGAAGAACTTCCAATGGTGATATGGCCGCTTGTCGGTTTTTAGAAATGGTGGTATCGCTCGCGAAGCCTGTGCCCTAAAGGGCGAGCGATGGAACGGGGGGACGGGTCGTCCCAAAATTCCCAAAGATGATATCGAGGCAGCCCTGAAGATGTGTGATAGCACTACGGTAACCCACAAAAAAAAGTAGGTTACCGTAGTAAAATAACGCATTTTTTTCTTTTAATTTCTAAAAATATATATTATCTTTGCACCAAAAATAAACATATTTGGTATGGAGAATAAGAATATAATGGTGGGCAGGCATCAAGAACTTGTACTCCTGCAGGAAATAATCAGTTCCCCCAAGGCAGAATTGGTTGCCATATACGGACGTAGACGTATAGGTAAAACATTCCTTATTG
>Ga0256404_1002723_pt1 | contig 38201 bp, 31 predicted proteins | sample RumenRJG_01DNA_FD_185990 | JGI IMG/M metagenome (GOLD analysis project Ga0256404, IMG submission 185990) | Bovine rumen microbial communities from Lethbridge, Alberta, Canada - RJG_01 | ecosystem: Host-associated > Mammals > Digestive system > Stomach > Rumen | place: Canada: Alberta | collected...
AAATATTCTTTTTTCACTCTATTCTTAATATACATTGCATTTTTACTGAGCAAAAAAGAGTCTCTTGAATACCTCTGCATTACAGATCTAAACAAATACAGCAAAGTTGGTTTTAGATTAGGAAGACTATAGTTGACTCAAGGAAAGATGCTTTATTCAAGTTTTCCTTTGGAAAAGAGAACATAATGCAGATACTAGGACTTCACAAAAAAAGCATTTTGACTCCTTTTTAAGTGGTATTAGTGATCCCAACTTCTATCTCTATGACAGATTATCTAATCCTAGGACCGTTCTCTTACCTCAATCACCACTAAAAATGTGCAATAGTAGAGTGTTTCAATGAGCTTTCTTTATTTCATTGAATTGATGGTTCAGTAATAATAAAATGCTTCTGACAAATTCCATGACATAAGTCATGAAACATGAGACACCTAAATCTCATCCTTTTTAGAGGCAATTATGAATTTTATTAAAGCATTAGGCACAGTTGCTTTTTTCACTTTAGCTGTAACTGGTTGCTCAACATCAAATGAATATGTTGATTTATCTAATCCCGTAAGAGTTGTAGCTGAAGAGAGTAACGGTCCTACAGTTTGTGTATCTGATGTAACCGATAGCCGTGTATTTATTGGCGATGGAAGTAAAGAAGACACTCCATCAGGATCTGTTTTATCAGAGGAATACACCTCAAGAGCATATGCAAGATTAAAGACTGCAATCGGTGAGCCAGCTGGTGGCTTATTACTACCTAATGACAAAACAGTAGCATCAGTTGTAAAAGAGACCATTGAAAAAGCTTTAGCAGACAGTGGTTATAACGTTGTTGAAAATGCTGCAGCTGAAGATCAAAATGTAATCAATGTAGCTATCAGTGTTAAGAAGTTCTGGGCATGGCCAGAGAAAGGTGATTTAAATACCAGAATTAAGTCTGCAATTGAACTTGATGTTTATATGCAAGATGGCGCAACACAAAGACACTTGAATTTAAAGAATACCCAAACAAGAAAAGCTTTAACCGCTACAAAAGCTCAGTATAAGAAGGTAACCGAGGATTCTCTGTCTAACATCTATTATCTTGCTACACAGAAATTTAGAGCATTACCTAAGAACTAATCTTTAGTTCACCACAATAAGGCAATCTCTTAAGATTGCCTTATTGCTTCCCCTAACTATCAACCTACCGATCAATTGCTGTTAGCTTTTTCATCTCTAAAACAACATTGTCAAAAAGACCTTTAACAGGTTGAGTCCGTAGATAATAATCACAACACCGCAAACACGGTTAATGACTGTCATCACTTTAGAACTATTGTTATTTGAGTTAAATAACCTGCTAAAAAGTGAGATCACAAAGATTAAGCCTGTAAACCACAAAAATGAGGCTGAGATGATGCCTGACATAAATGGCAGAGCCTGGCTTGAGAGTAAAGTTACATGGAAAGCACCGAGCATCATGGTGCCATCAATGATAGCTTGAGGATTAAACCAGGTAACCACACAGGCTGAGGTAATAGTTTTGCCTATAGGCATTGATGTTTTCTCTCTTTTAACCTCTTGAGCTTTACTTTTTAACAGGCTAATACCAATTCTGATAACCACAATGCTACCTATAAGTAGTATTGCAAGTTTTACAAACTCATACTTTTCCATTACAGAACCTACGCCATAAAAGCAGGAAGCTGACAGACTGATATCAAAGAAAGCCACAATAATAGCTGTAAGAAAAGCTCTCTTTCTTGAGTCATTTAAAGCTGAATTGATAACAAACAGGTTTTGCATTCCAATGGGAGCTAAATAAGCAAGCCCCATAGTTAAACCTTGAAAAAAGTAGGTGTACATTTCAAAATACCAACCAAATCAAAATACCAACCAAAAATAATCTATACTTTTATAAAATCTGATGTTAACCTTTGCTTAACATCTTTGTTCTAATGCGATTTTGAAGACATTATATTTTTTTTAAATTTTTTGTAACCGACCAAATATTGCTTTTTTACCCAACCAAGTTATGAATAAGAAACAAACTTTAGAAATTAACTGGCATCCTGATAAAAACTCATCAGTACCAGCTTATCAGCAGATAGTAGATTTCTTTTTGTCATCAGTAAGCTCAGGCGCTTTTCCTATTGGTATGAAATTACCATCCCAAAGAAAGCTCTCTGAGATCTTTATGGTTAACAGATCAACTGTAAGTACTGCTATTGCAGAACTCTCTTCATATGGCGTTTTAAAAGGCAGTTTTGGAGCTGGAACAGAAATAGCTAGCAACACCTGGTCATTACTATTAAAAGGAAATCAAAACTGGTCTAGGCATGTTCTGTCAGGAACCTTCAAAGAGAACAGTTCTACCCTGCAACTTATCAATCAGCTAGAGTTTGATAGTGAATTATTAAGGTTAGGTACAGGTGAAATTGACCATAGATTATTTCCTAAAGATTACCTAAAAGAAGCGCTTGCACTTACAGCTGATTCAGTAAAAGATCTTGGTTATCTTGAGCCATTAGGATTGTATGAATTAAGAGTTGAAATTCAAAAGCACCTGCAAAAGCTTGGTATTAACACTACTCCTGACTGTATTCTGATCACATCAGGATCATTACAAGCGCTACAGCTAATCTCCGTATGCTTACTAAAAAATGGCTCAAAAGTCTTTGTTGAAGCTCCGTCATATTTAAAGTCTCTGCAAGTCTTTCAATCTGCAGGCTTGGAACTGTCAGGCATCAGCATCGATAACGATGGTATTGAGTATTGGAAGATCCTGCCTCAACTTAATAAAGTAAATTCTAGTGAATCCTCATCCGTTCTTTATACCATTCCAACTAACCATAACCCTACAGGTTGTTGCATGAGCAATAAAAGACGTCAAGAACTTTTAGACTTTTGCCTAAAAAACAGATTACCTGTAATTGAAGATGGCGCCTATCAGGAACTCTGTTATGGTAACGAAACGTATACTCCTATAAAAGCCATAGATAAAAATGACATGGTAATTTATCTGGGTACTGCCTCAAAGACCTTATCCCCTGGTCTTAGAATTGGTTATCTGGTGGCACCTCAAGCTATCGTACAAAGATTGGGAGATGCAAAGATGCAGATGGATTATGGCGCAAGCTCATTATCTCAATACGTCTTCATGCACTTTTTAAAATCAGGTATGTACGAGCACTACCTTTCAAGATTAAAGACTGTTCTACATCAAAGGCTTTTAAATGCTCTAAAAGTACTAAATAAGAACTTTTCCAATCTTGCAAAATGGACAACTCCAAAAGGGGGCTTTTACATTTGGCTTACCTTTAACGATCCTGTAAAAATGGATGAACTCTTCAAAGCAGCGATTAAAGCAAAAGTGCTGTTAAATCCTGGTGATATCTATGACTTTAAGTCAAATAATTCGTTACGTCTTTCTTATGCTTATGTAAACGAAAAGGAATTTGAACAGGGAGCTTCAATCTTAAAAGAGCTTATTCTCAAGATGAAACACAAGATCTGATAATTTGATGGGAGCTTAAGGGCGTTATCCTAGAGAAGATACAATAAAGCTCCTGATTTTTACACCAAGAGCTTTAGATATTCTTGCTTTAGATAAGATTAGATAGAATCTTCATTCTCATCTTTATCTTTTAAATTTGCAAAGAAGGTTGCCAAGATAGGACCTGAAATGTTGTGCCATACAGAGAACACTGCTCCAGGAACTGCAGCAATTGGGTTGATAGCGCCAGATGCAGCTAACTTAGCAGCTAGGGCTGCAGCAAGACCTGAGTTTTGCATACCGATTTCGATAGCAAGAGTCTTTTTCTGAGCTAGCTTCATGCCAAATACTTTACCTAATAAGTAGCCACATAAGTAACCAATGCAGTTATGTAAAGCTACAACTAAGAAGATGATAAGAGCGGTTTCTGCGATCTTTTCAGCACTTGCAGCAACTACTGCTGTAACAATAGAGATAATTGCAAATACACTGATTAAAGGCAGAGCAATAACAACCTTTTTTACAACAGTGCCAAATAATGCATTGATAACTACACCACCAATGATAGGTAAAAGCACAATCTTAACGATTGACCAGAACATTGCAGCAGGATCAACTTCAATGTACTGATGAGCAAATAACCAGAATAAGCCTGGAGTTACTAGTGGAGCTAAGATAGTGGTGCATGAGGTAATGGTAACTGATAGAGGAACGTCACCTTTACCTAAATATGACATCACATTTGATGAGGTACCACCTGGACAGCAACCTACAAGTAATACACCTGCAGCTAAATCAGCTGATAGACCAAATACCTTTACTAAGAAGAATGCAATTAAAGGCATTAAGATGAACTGACCTACAATACCGATAATAACCTGAATTGGGCGGTGGAATACCTCAGAGAAATCCTTTGGAGATAAGGTCAAGCCCATACCAAACATAACAACGCCTAATAGGATTGAAACGTATGGTAATAAGAAAAGGAAGCCTTGAGGGAAATAATAAGAGATTAAAGCAAAAACGATTACCCATAGAGCAAAGGTTTTACTAAAGAAAGCACTTACAGAAGCAAGAGTTCTTAATGCGTTTGACATACAATTTTACCTGTTGTTATTAGTTAATATGTGTCTGATATATTAGATCCATTATTTTAACTGTCAATAATTTGTGATCTGAGAGTAATTTTCAGAGAATTCACTATAAAAGATCAAACACATAATCTTATGCACTCTATCTACGCATTGTAAGATTTAACCTGATTTGACAGCTACAATTACCGCATACAATCGTTGAAACTATTACTTAGTCACAAGCAAAATCAGACAAAAAGAAGCGGTAATACACTTATGACAAAACCAATTATTGGCATCTTGCCACTGTATGACAGTGAAAAAGACAGCATCTGGATGTTACCAGGCTATCAGAAAGGATTAGAAAAAGCAGGTGCACAGACTCTTATTTTTCCTTATACCAATGATGTAGATGAGATCTTAACTATAAGTGCTCTTTGCGACGGCTACTTGTTTACAGGTGGACAGGATGTTGATCCTAAACTCTACAATGAGAAAAAACAAAGTTATTGTGGAGAGATCTCCCCTGTTCTAGATACCCTGACAAAACTTGTATTTGAGGATGCTAAATTCTCAGATAAAGCCATATTAGGTATATGTAGAGGTTGTCAGATCTTAAACGTACTCTTTGGAGGCTCTTTATATCAGGATCTAAACACTCAGCATCCAGGCTCTAATGGCATCCATACCGAGCATCACCAGAACAAACCATATGACAGCACCTCCCATAAAGTTAGCCTAAACCACGATTCATACTTGCAAAAGCTACTTAAAAAAGATGAACTTTTAGTCAACAGTATTCATCATCAAGGCATTAAAGATCTTGGTATGGGATTGAGTGTCAATGCTATAAGTGAAGATGGAATTGTCGAGAGTATCAAGGCTAACGACTATAACTTCATGCTAGGAGTGCAATGGCATCCTGAGTACAACTACTTTAGAAATGAAGACAGCATGGCTATCTTAAAGGCTTTTGTAAAAGAGACTTCTGAAGAGTTCTGTTTATAGACTGTTTTGTGCAACAAATTTACAGTCAACTTTTCTAGTTTACAGTCCACTTTTCTAGTTTGCAAAAACAACATGGCCACTACTATTTTCATAATAATGGCCATTAAAACAGTAATTAGTAACTTTTAGTACAAAGTGCTATTACTTAAAGAACTCTGACAGCTCAGCTACAACCTGCTTTTCAACAGCCTGAGCAGCTTCTCTTGATGGAGCGCTGATGCTGATGTAGGTCTTAAGCTTAGGCTCGGTACCGCTAGGTCTTACAACAACTGAGCAGTTGCCTTCCATCTTGTACTTTAATACATCTGACTTAGGAAGACCATTTAAGCCCTTTGAGTAGTCCTCAACGATCTCAATCTTCTTGTTAGCGAAGGTGTAACCAACACCCACTTTCTCGTGGAACTTGTGCATGATATCAGCCATCTTAGCCATACCTGCTGAACCGTCAAACTCGAAGCTGTGTAAGGTATTCAAGCAGTATCCGTACTTCTTGTATAACTCTTCTAACTTGTCTAATAAGCTCAAGCCGTGAGTCTTGTAGTAGCTGAACATTTCACAAATCATGTAAGCGCCGTCAACAGCATCTTTATCTCTAACATAACCTGAAGTTAAATAGCCATATGACTCTTCAAAGCCGAATACATAACGGTCTTCTTCATGTTTCTTCTCTAAGAAACCGATCTGCTCACCGATAAACTTAAAGCCGGTTAAAACATTAATGGTCTTTAAGCCATAGTTTGCAGCAATACGCTCTGCCATATCGATGGTTACAATGGTCTTAACTAATAGAGGATCTTTAGGTAAGGTACCATGTTTCTGTCTCTGTGAGCAGATGTAGTCTAGAAGTAACATACCTACTTCATTACCAGTTAGTAACTGATACTCACCCTGCTTATCCTTAACTGCAATACCTACACGGTCACAATCAGGATCGGTAGCTAACATTAAGTCAGCACCTGTCTTCTGACAGTACTGTAAACCTAACTGTAAAGCTTCCTTGATTTCAGGATTTGGGAATGGGCAGGTTGGGAAGTTACCATCAGGATTTCTCTGCTCTTCAACGATGGTGATGTTCTTGTAGCCTTCCTCGTCTAATACTCTTGTTACAGGCTCTAAACCGGTACCATTTAATGGAGAGTAAACGATAGCAACGTTCTTATCAACGTTCTCACCATATAGAACTGACTGTTTCTTGATCTGAGCGATAAAGCTGTCTAAAACCTCTTCTTTAATGTGAGAGATCTTGCCTGCCTTGAAAGCCTCATCAAATGGAAGCTGCTTTACGTCAGCAAAGATATCTAACTTTTCAATCTCAGCTAAGATTTCAGCAGCTGCTTCTGTGGTGATCTGACAACCGTCATCACCATAAACCTTATAACCGTTGTACTTACTTGGGTTATGGCTAGCTGTTAACATTACACCAGCTGAAGTCTTTAAATAGCGAACAGCATAAGATACTGTTGGTACTGGAAGTAATCTTGGCCAAATGAATACTTTGATGCCATTTGCTGCAAATACGCCTGCAGCGGTCTTTGCAAATACGTCTGACTTGATGCGGCTATCATAACCAATAGCTACAGATGCCTTGTCGCCATATTTTGCAACTAAATAATTAGCAAGACCCTGAGATGCCTTAGCAACGGTGTGAACATTCATTCTGTTAGTACCAGAACCAATAACACCTCTTAAGCCACCAGTACCGAAAGCTAAGTTTCTGTAGAATGAATCTTCAATCTGAGCATCATCATATTTCTCAAGCTCTGCCTTAATATCGGCATTAGCATGCTTAAGCCAACGTTCATATTCGGATCTGTAGTCCATTTATTATCTCCAGTTAAAATATAAATATATTTGTAAATCGTTCAATCTGTTATCTTACAGCAAAGCATCTTTTATAGTCAGATTATGTTTTGTTGCACCTTTTGACAGCTTTATTAGACCAATTTATATTCCAAAACGTTTTGTTTTGTAAAAACCGCCTTAACGCCATCTAAAAATATTGTCCTATTTTCTCAAATATTAAGAAAACTTACATCCCTCTTTTTAAGAAGTTGTGACTTAATTTATCGTTTCGGAAACAAAGAACCTCTAAATTGTAAAAAGTCTAAATATTTAAGGACAATCACTACCTAAATTTGTTAAGCCAAACTCTATCTTAGAGACTTAGTTTCAATTATTGCTCAATGACTATACGCATTTTGATAAAAGCTCACACTAGTTGTATAATGCGCAAACAAGTTTTTTTACCTTATTTATAAGAATTATCATGAAAAAGATTGTATTAACTGTTGCCGGTGCATTAGCATTTTTGGCTACTTCTTGTGTTTCACTTCCAGATGCTGCAAGAAAATTAGACCTTAACGTTGATTCTGTTACATTTGCAAATGAAAACAACGTTGAAGGCTTTAATGTTGAATACACAGTTCACCATAATTCAAGCGGTCCAATGCCTGTTGAGAATGTAAAGATTGAAGTTGCTATCAATGGCAAGAAAGCTGCTACCTATGAGAACGACAAGACTAAAGAGTTACCAAATCGCGTAAATAACCACTTTAAAGTTTTCGTTCCAGCAAATCTTACCTATACAGTTGCTAAAGAGAGTTTAAAGTACACTCCAATGCTACAGATGATGGTAGAGACTACTGTTACTTTAATTGTTGACGATGACAAGGATTCATCTGCTTCAAGCTTTAATGTTTCTAAGAAATTAAAGGGGGTAATCCATGCCCAATCTAACTAATGCTGAGTACAGAAAGAATTCTTTTGAGCCTAGAATTGCCATTGTTCAGCTAATCTTCGGCATCATTTACGCTTTCGTAACCGGTGTTGGTGTTATTCTAGCTTTTAAAGTTTACGAAGCTACCAATGAACAGCCATATATGCAGTACTTCTTCGTTTTACTGTTTGGCATTTTAGCTTGCAAGAGTTTTTGGATTTTTGCCAACACAAGAATTGCTCAGAACACCGGTGTTCACACCAGTGCTACTGTAGAAAACATTGTGCCTACACACGGTATCACCATTGTTGAAGGTATGTTACACATGCCTGATAACACCACTCTCCCTATTGAGAGTCGTTTTGCAGGTGAAACTGTAGGTCATGAATTAAAAAGAGTTTTAGAAGAAGTTAAATCTAAGAAAGTACCTGCTTTATTAGTTAACAAGGATACCAAGCGTCCAAAGGGACAGTTCCTGATTAGAACTAGAGCCGGTCACTTAGACGAAAACTTCGTAAATCAACTGAAAAATAAGTAATTAGGATATAGACATGAGTCTTTCAAGTACAAAAGAGATCCTATCTGGCAAAATTGCCATAGGTGAAAAAGTAACAGTTGCAGGTTGGATCCGCACTCGTCGTGATTCAAAGGCTGGTTTCTCATTTTTAGCTGTGAACGATGGTTCAGGCTTTGATAATGTCCAGGTTATCGCTCCTAATACACTTAATAACTATGAGTCAGAAATTTTAAAATTGACCACTGGTTGCTCAGTTGTAGTAGACGGTACCTTAAAGGCATCTGAAGGTAAAGGTCAGGCATACGAAATCAATGCTGACAAAGTATTTGTAACAGGTTTTGTTGAAGATCCTGATACCTACCCTATGTCTGCAAAGCGTCACAGCGTTGAGTACTTACGTGAGTATGCTCACTTACGTCCTCGTACTAACTTAATGGGCGCTGTAATGCGTATCCGTAACACAGTAGCTTATGCAATTCACTCATTCTTCCAGCAGAATGGTTTTATGTGGGTTGCAACTCCACTTATCACATCTTCAGACTGTGAAGGTGCAGGTGAGATGTTTACTGTAACCAACTTCGACTTAAACAACGTTCCAAAGAATGATAAGGGCGAAGCTGATTTTTCAAAGGATTTCTTCGGTAAGCACGCTTATATGACTGTATCAGGTCAGTTAAACGTTGAGACCTATGCTTGTGCATTCTCAAAGGTTTACACCTTTGGTCCTACCTTCCGTGCAGAGAACTCAAATACCACACGTCACCTAGCTGAGTTCTGGATGGTTGAGCCTGAGATGGCATTTACTGATCTTGATGGTTGCGCAACAACTGCTGAGAAGTTATTAAAATACGTTTTCAAGACTGTTCTAGAGCAGCGCGCTGATGATATGAAGTTCATCGCAGAGCGTGTAGATAAAGATGCTATTACTCGTTTAGAGCACTTCATCAGTTCAGACTTTGCAAAAGTTGACTATACCGATGCAATCGAGATCTTAAAGAAAGCTACTAAGAAGTTTGAGTACCCAGTTGAGTGGGGTATCGATCTTCAGTCAGAGCATGAAAGATATCTAGCAGAAGAGCACTTTAAAGCACCAGTTGTTGTAAAGAACTACCCTCGTGATATCAAAGCTTTCTACATGAAGCAGAATGATGACGGTAAGACAGTAGCAGCTATGGACGTTTTAGCTCCAGGTATTGGTGAGATCATCGGTGGTTCACAGCGTGAGGACAATTTAGAGAAATTAGACAAGCGCATGGATGAGCTTGGTATGAACAAGGATAGCTACTGGTGGTACCGCGATTTACGTCGCTACGGTTCAGTACCTCATTCAGGTTTCGGCTTAGGCTTTGAACGTTTAATCGTTTATATCACAGGTGTTGGTAACGTAAGAGATGTAATTCCATTCCCACGCACACCACACAGTGCTGAATTCTAATTAGATTCACTGATCTTAAGATCATATCAAAATAACATTTAAGAGATCTCTACATGAGATCTCTTTTGTTTCTAGCAAACAATCTTTACTCATCCATTACTAATCTTTTCTTACCGACTTTCTTATCTGATCGGTGTACATACATGATCGATTTGCGTATTTTTTTGGTGCAAATCACAATTATTTCTGTATATTTTATTATTTTTGTAAAAACTGCTTCTTTTTTGCGCTAGTATAAAGAAAAGTTTTTTTGAGGACAGATTTTATGTTTATAAGCTTTAACGGTTCATGGTGGTGCCCTGCTTAATTGCGGGTCGAACTGTTATGCTTAAAAGAAACCCGCATTATTGCGGGTTTTTTCGTTTTTGGACACAGGAATATGAAACTAATTAACTTTCAAACCAAATATTTAAAAGATGCACATCTCTTTTACAAAGAGTACTGTCATAAGGACAACACCGTGTTGCTTGAGTCAGCAGAAATTGTTGATAAGAGCGGTGTTCAAAGTTTAATCGGCTTATCAGCAGCTTTAAAAGTTACCTGCGATGACTTAAAAGTAACAGTACAAGCTTTAAACAAAAATGGTTTAGGCTTAGCTTCAATGTTAGCAAAAAGTCTTAATACAGAGCTTTTAAATGATTCTTTTTCCATTACCTATAAAAGACCTGATAAGAACTTAGACGAAGCTACAAGACTAAAAGCTGATGGACCTATGACTGTCATGAGAAAGTTACAGGCTCTTTTAAAACCCTGTGAGGGAATCTTTGTAAGTGGCGTGATTGCCTTCGACTTTATCAACAACTTTGAGTACATCGGCGATGTTCCTAAAGGAAAAAATCCTTGCTCTGATTATGGTTTCTACGTATTTGATATTTCTATAAGATCAAACCATGTACACAAAGAAACAACAGTTAATGCTTATGTATTTAATGAGGACTCTTACAAAGAGACTGCTTTTGAAGCTTTAGATATCAGAGATAAGATTGATACCTTTAAATCTGAAGACACCTTACAGCTTCATTTAGGAATTAAGCCTCAAATCAATCCTGATCTTGATGATGAAAAGTTTGGCAAAATTGTAGGTGAGATTAAACAGCATATTATCGACGGTGACGCTTTTCAGGTAGTTCCATCAAGAACATTCTCATACAAGTGTAATGATCCTCTTTTAGCCTACTCTTACTTAAAGAAATTAAATCCATCCCCTTACATGTATTACATCAAAGATCCAAAGTTCACTATCTTTGGAGCAAGTCCTGAATTTGCGGTTCGCTTTGAAGCACAGAATAGAATGGTTTCAATCAGCCCTATTGCTGGCACCAGAGCTCGCGGACTTGATGAGAATGGCTTAATTGATAGAGAGCTTGACTCAAGAATTGAGCTTGAATTGAGAACTGACAAAAAAGAGGTAGCCGAGCATTTAATGCTCGTTGATCTAGCTCGTAATGATTTAGCCAGAATATCAAAACCAGGTACTCGCTATGTAGATAATATGCTGCATATTGATAAATATCAGTCTGTAATGCATTTGGTTTCTGACGTTCATGGAACTCTTCAGGATGATTTAGATGCTCTGCATGCTTATCAGGCTTGTATGAATATGGGCACATTATCAGGAGCTCCAAAAATTAAAGCACATGAGCTCATCTACAAGTATGAAGGTAAAAAGAGAGGTTCTTACGGTGGTGTCATCGCCATCTTAGGAAATGACGGTTCATTTGATTCATGTATTGCCATTCGTTCAGCTTTCGTAAAAGACAATACAGCCTACGTACAGGCAGGTTGTGGCGTAGTCTTTGACTCTGACATCAAAGCAGAATGTCAGGAAACTGTAAATAAAGCTCGTTCTGTATTAACCGCTCTTGCTATGGCTCAGGAGAACTAATCAGGAAATCTAATCATGAAAAACACCATTATATTTATTGATAACTTCGACTCATTTACCTACAACTTAGTTGATGAATTAAAAGTATTAGGTAACAACGTATTAGTTTACAGAAACGATACTGATGTAGAGCTCATCTCAAAGATAGCCAAAGAGCATAAAGACTTAGGTGAAAAAGTGATCATTATGCTCTCACCAGGACCTTCATCTCCAAATGATGCTAATAACCTGATCCCTATTATTAAAGACAATTTAGGCAAGTACCCAATGTTAGGTATCTGTTTAGGTCATCAGGCCTTAGGTCAGGTCTTAGGCGGTAAGGTTGAGCACGCTCCTGTGATTGTTCATGGAAAGGCATCTATGATTGAGCATAATGGAGAACTGTGCTTTAAAGATCTGCCAAATCCATTAAAGGTAGCAAGATACCATTCATTGGTGGTTACTGATCTGCCTTCAGATGTACAGGTACTCTCAACTTATGACAACATGTGTATGTCTTTATACAGCAAGAAATACAACGTCTTAGGCTTTCAGTTCCACCCAGAGTCAATTATGAGTACTTATGGCAGAAAGCTATTAAAGAACGCAATTGAAGAGCTGTAGTAGAAATTTACTGGAATAATAAGATAAATATGCACCAGAATTTAGAACTTAAACAATGCACTGATGTGATATCAATCACAGATAATTTTGCAATTAAGTACAATTTTGGTGCAAATTATCGAATTTTAAGATTATTTTGTAAATTATATTGTCTTTAATAAAGAACTTGTTTTATCATCAAGTCATAGGATATTTACTTAGAAACTTTTTTAAAGTTTTTTTAAGAAATTTAGTTAAAGAGATTACAAATGAAAGTTGCATTACAAATCACATTAAACGGTCGTTGGTGGCGCCTCGTGTTATAGCGGGGATTTTGTGTTTGTATATACTACTTTTATCAGGAAACCCGCTTAGTGCGGGTTTTTTTATTGTTTCAAACTGCACTAAGCGATAGTCAAAGTTTAGAAACTCATGGAGAAATTAAAAATGAAAGAACAACTAGAAAAGTTATTCAATCACAACTCACTATCTTTTACTGAAACTCAGGACGCTTTCTCTGAGATCTTTGAAGGAAAGGTTGATCCTGTTGTTTTAGGTTCATTCCTAACTGCTTTAAAGATGAATGGCTATAGCGCAGACGAAATTGGCGGTGCAGCAACTGCAATGATTGGTGCTGCTGAACCATTTACCCGTGATACCTCAGTTGATGTAGGTGAAATTGTGGGTACCGGCGGTGATAAATTAAAGACCATCAACATTTCAACTATTTCAGGTATTATCTGCGCAACTTTAGGTTTACATGTAGCAAAACACGGTAATACAGCAGTATCTTCAAAGACTGGCGCTTCAGATGTTTTATCTCAGTTAGGTTATAACGTAAGAGCTTCAAAAGAAGCTACAAGACAAGCTCTTGAAAACGAAGGTTTTGCTTTCTTCTTTGCTCAGGTTTATCACAAAGGTATGCGCTTTGCAGCTCCTGTTCGTAAAGCTTTGGCAACCTCTACAATCTTCAACATCTTAGGACCTTTAACCAATCCTGCTCACGTAAACTATGAGCTTTTAGGTTGCTATGACGTAAATCTGTTAGAGACATTAGCTAAAGCTCTAAAACTTACCGGTGTTCAAAGAGGCATGGTAATCAACGGCAATGGTATGGATGAAATCTCTATCTTTGGTTCAACTAAGGTATCTGAGTTATTAGCAGACGGTTCTATTAAAAACTACGAGTTGACCAATAAAGATTTTGGAATTACTGGTAACTACACTCAAAACGATCTTTTAGGTGGTACCCCTGAAGAGAATGCACAAACTGCAAGGATCATTCTTTCTGGTAAAGGTAATGATGCTCACAATGCAGTAATTTGTGCAAACGTAAGTGCAATGTTGCATTTAGCTGGCAAGACTGAATCTTTCAAAGACGGTTTTGAGATTGCAATGGATGCGGTTAAATCTGGTCGTGGCATTGAGAAACTAGAGACTATTGCCAAAATTACTAATGAAGCTTAAGTCTTTATAGTTTAGATATCAGAATCAAAATAGGATCATCAAGGTATTAGATAATCAAGGTTAAAAATGCTACACACAGAGCCACTAACTCCACAGGCAAAAAGTTATCCTGGACTTAATCATGAAGGTCTTGAAGGTACTGTACTTGCAACTATCATCAACAAAAAAGTTCTTGATGTACAAGAGATTGTCTTAAAAGGACAAAGAACAGCTCCTTTAAGATCATTGTCAAAAGCACTTGAGAAAAAAGATAGCAGAAACTTTATCTTAGAGTGCAAACAGTCATCCCCTACCTTAGGAGATTTTTGTAAGGACTTTGATTTAGACAAGTTAATTTCTTGCTACGAAAAAAGAGCCAGTGCCATTTCTGTTCTGTGTGAAAAGCATTTCTTTAAAGGCTCTATTGATTACTTAAAGTATGTAAAAGAGCATTGTTCATTACCTGTGATCTGTAAAGATTTCATCATCTGCAAAGAGCAGATCGATGAAGCTTACATTGCAGGAGCTGATGCTGTTTTACTGATGTTAAGTGTACTTACTAAAGCAAAGTTCGAAGAACTCTTTGAGTATGCTCATTCTCTTAACATGGATGTGCTCACAGAAGTTGATGATAAGAATGATGCTATGTACGCAATTTCAAAAAAGATTGAAATTGTAGGTATCAATAACCGTAATTTAAGAACCTTAGAAGTTAATCTTGAGAATGCCAAAGAGTTAAATAAGCTCTTTGATTCAAAGGTAAAAGTAGTATCTGAGTCAGGTATTCATACCCACAGCGATTTAGTCTCACTAAATCCAATTAGAAACTTTTTAATTGGCTCATCTTTAACAGCTCAAAGCGATGTTGTCTTCAAAGCAAACTCTATGCTTTATGGCTTAAATAAGCTTTGTGGTTTGACCACAGTTGATGCTGTAAAAGCTGCTGTTAACAATCACGTCTCAATAGGAGGTCTTATCTTTGCACCTAAGTCACCTCGCTTTGTAAGTGATGATAAGGCACAGAGTTTTGTTAAAGAATTTAAAGGACAAATTCGTTTTGCTGGTGTCTTTGTAGATGCATCTGTAGAGAAGATGGTAAACAAGGTTAAGACAATAGGTCTTGATTACCTGCAATTACATGGCAATGAGTCTTTAGATACCATAAAAACTCTAAAGAAGCTTCTACCTGATACAGGCATTATCAAAGCTTTTAACATTAAAGACATAAAAGACTTTGATAAGGTTAATGCTTACCTTCCTTTGGTTGACTTAATTATTCTTGATTCATCAAATCCTGGTTCTGGTACCAGTTTTGACTGGAATTTAATTCCTGCATCACTTGATAAGTCAAAGTGCTTACTTTCAGGTGGTATTGGTCCTGACAATGTAGAAAAAGCCTTAGGTTACGGCTTTGCAGGACTTGATCTTAATTCAAAGCTTGAAAAAACAAAGGGCATCAAAGATGTTGCTCTAATCAATGAAACCTTCAAGCTTATCAACAATTACTAAAATACGGAGTTTATCATGACAATTTTAAATCCTTTCTTTGGTAAATACGGCGGACAGTATGTTCCTGAGGTTTTACTACCAGCATTAAATCAATTAGAAAAAACCTTCGTAGAAGCTAGAAATGATCCTGAGTTTAAAAAAGAGCTTAGCGATTTATTAAATAAATACGCAGGTCGTCCAACTCCTTTAACCTTGTGCAGAAACATCACTAAAGGCACCAAAACCAAGATTTACCTAAAACGTGAGGATTTACTACACGGTGGCGCTCATAAAACCAATCAGGTTTTAGGTCAGGCATTACTTGCTAAACGTATGGGTAAAACCAGAATCATTGCAGAGACAGGTGCCGGTCAGCATGGTGTAGCAACAGCTTTAATCTGTGCTCTGTTAGGATTTAAGTGCCGTATTTATATGGGTGCTACCGATACAGAAAGACAGAAGCCTAACGTATTTAGAATGAGACTTATGGGCGCTGAGGTAGTACCTGTAAACGTAGGCGCTGCAACCTTAAAAGAAGCTTGCAATGAAGCTTTACGTGACTATGCTGCTAACTTTGAAAACACTCACTATATGATTGGTACCGCAGCAGGTCCTCACCCATTCCCTACCATCGTACGTGAATTCCAAAAGATCATCGGCGAAGAAATTCACGAGCAGATCTTACAGGAAGAAGGTCGTCTGCCTGATGCTTGTATTGCTTGCGTAGGTGGCGGTTCAAACGCTATTGGTATGTTTACAGATTTCTTAGATACCGATGTACCTTTATACGGTGTTGAGCCTTATGGTTTAGGCATTGAAACACCTAAACACGGTGGCACTATTGCAAGAGGTACCGATGGTATCTTCTTTGGCGCATATTCAAAGAATTTACAGACTCGTGACGGTCAGATTAACGAATCCTACTCAATTTCAGCAGGTCTTGATTTCCCATCAGTAGGTCCTCAGCATGCTTATTTAGGAGAAACTGGCAGAGTTAAGTACGTAGGTGCTACCGATGATGATGCTCTTGAAGCTTTCGTAGAGCTCTCTCAGCAAGAAGGTATTATTCCTGCTCTAGAGTCTTCACATGCTTTAGCTTTTGCTCTAAGACTTATGAGACAGAATCCAAACAAAGAGCAGATCTTGGTAGTTAACATCTCTGGTCGTGGTGACAAGGATATTTTCAATGTATCAAATATTCTTGAGAAGAAGGGCTGTGTAACAGAGCACGGTGTATCAACTGAAAACTTAAAGGTTACAAAGTAAGGAGAGTATCATGGAAAACCGTTTTGAAAACCGCTTTGCTGAACTTCAGAAAAAAGGTGAAGGCGCATTTTTACCTTTCGTAACCTTATGTGATCCTGACTATGAGACCTCACTTAAGATCTTAAAAGCTTTAATTAAAGGTGGCGCTGATGCTCTAGAGTTAGGCTTTCCTTTCTCAGATCCTTGCGCTGATGGTCCTGTAATTCAGAATGCTGATAAGAGAGCTTTAAATTCAGGTGCAACTACTGATGACTTCTTTAACCTAATTCGTGAAATTAGAAAAGAGAATGACTCAATTCCTGTAAGCATCTTAGTTTATGCAAACGTAGTTGTAGCTCGTGGCATCAATAAGTTCTTCCACGACGCTCATGAGGCTGGTATTGATGGAGTGTTAATTCCTGATATTCCATGCAACATGCTTCACACCTGTGAGGACTTTGAAAAGTGCGCTCGTGACAATGGTGTACATACTGTGTTAATTGCACCTCCTAATGCTGATGAAGCTACCTTAGAGGAGATTGCAAAGCACTCTAAAGGATACACCTATGTGTTATCACGTTTTGGTATTACAGGTACAGAGAATACCTTTGGTAAACCTGTAAAAGTAATTAACAGAATCAAAGAACTAAACGGTGCAACTCCTGTATTAGGTTTTGGTATCTCTACACCTGAGCACGTAAAACAGGCTCTTGAGACTGGTGCAAAAGGTGCTATTGCAGGTTCTGCTTGTGTTAAGATAGTAGAAAAGAATCTTAATAACGTGCCAAAGATGCTCGACGAATTGGAAGCTTATGTTCATTCGATGAAAGAAGCTACTAGAGCATAAGATGGTAGCATCTATTTGGTAGTTGAAGATGGCGTATTTTTATACGCCATTTTTATTTGAGAGGTACTAATGAAACTATTTTCTACAAAGGAAAACCTGTTCTTTATGGCAGGTCACTTTGCAACCGATCTTTGTCATGGCTCCATGCCAATCATTCTAGCTTATATGTACCAAGCAGGAAGGCTTGATTCATATTCATCAGTAGCTCTATTGATGATGGCTAACACCATTTTAAATGCCTTAATTCAACCACTAGCAGGCAATCTTGCTGATTCCAAACCAAGACCTTATTTAATGAGCATCGGTATTGCTTGCGCTTTTTTAGGTGTAATGTTTATTGGTTTTATTCAAAATCAGTACTTACTCTACTCATTAGTCTGCTTAAATGGTGTAGGCTCAGCTCTCTTCCACCCAGCAGGTGGCAAAATGGCCAATGTCTTTGGCGGAGCTAAATTAGGTAAGAGCATGTCAATTTTCTCAGTTGGTGGCAACTTTGGTATGGCATGTGGACCTTTTTACTTTACAGGCTTTTATATTCTCTTTGGGCTTGATGCTACCCTTGCCATGTGTATTCCTGGCATTGCAATCATTGCAATTTACATCTTTAAGAACCATTACTATACCGTAGCCTGTTTACATCATAACCATGAAATAAAGAGAGCTACTAGTGAAAATACACAGCAAGAAAATGTCAAAGGCTTTATCTATCTTGTATGTATTCTCTTTGTAAGATCAGCAGGCTGGTTCTCATTTGTATCATTCTTATCTCTGTACTATATGCATAAGCTAAATATCTCAGATGAGATTGCTACCCTCTTAAATGGTATGGTAGCTCTAGTAGGTGCATTAGCTACCTTTACTGGTGGTACAGTGTCAGATAAGATTGGCTTTAACAGAATTATTACCTTTGCATCACTAGCCTCTGCTCCATTTATCATTCTCTTTACTCAGACTGATAACGCTACTATTGCTACCTTACTTTTAATTCCGTTCTCACTTTTGTTCTTTGCTGCAATGTCTCCTACCGTTGTTGTAGGACAAAAGTTATTATGTAAGCACGTAGGTATGGCAACAGGCTTTACCATAGGTCTATCCATGAGTTTTGGTGGTTTAGTTGCACCTTTAATGGGTAAATTAGGTGATGCTTATGGTATTGAATACATCATGTATGCAGTTGCATTCTTTATTACTGTAGCTGCAATAGGAACGATCTTTATTCCAAAGGTAAGTACTGTAAAGTAGTTGCGAAAGTCTCTACAGTAAAATTGATTTTATAGAATAAGTGAAATTTTTACAGCCAGTATCTACTGGCTGTTTTATATTTAGTTGGTGCTTACAGGCTTTCCATCATCGCCAATGGTCATTGGCTTTGCTTTTCCAAGATCTTCAGAGTCAGAATTATTCTTATCATCTTTACTCTGTACTGCATCAGCGCCAATAGGTTTACCATCATCTCCAATCGAAGCTACACCGCCACCAGGTGTAAAGACCTGAACCTCAGGGGTCTTATCCTCTTCTTTATCTGTTTTAAGATCTGATAGAGGATCATCAGCTGAGGTCTCTAAGACATCATTTTTAACAGGAGTTAAACCATCGTTTGGCTGCTTTGGTTTTAGTGAATAATCCTTTGGAGAAGCATCAGCAGGCTCTTTGGTTAAATAATCTGGCAACAAAGTTACAGTACCATTGTAATTTTGTACCATCTTATTAAGTCTTGAGCAGTCATTTAAGATCTTGTCAGAGATATCAAAAAAGCCTTCTAGTGGTACAGAATAAACTCGAGGCTTCATTCTTATACCTTGTAATAGCGCAATATGTAACTGACCACCTTCACCTATCTGTAAGAACAGATCAGAGAGCTTTTTCTGTTGCGATTTAGTAAATGGAGCAAAGATAATTCGTGAAGGAGGTACAATCTGACCTCTCATTGAATATTCCTGCCCCTTATCAACTAGGAACCTTGCAAAGACATATCCCCTGTTAGTATCGTTCATAGAGATGTCTAAAGCAGGTACATCCAACTCAAAAGCAGGAGTTGCACTTTGATACATACAGCCTGTTTTAAAGCTGTATTTATTAGTAAGTGATCTTTGAACTGTAAATACAGCCTGTCTGTGCATTACCGTGCGATCAATCTGCAGAATTTTAGCAGGAGAGCCATTATTAAAAGTATTATCATGGCTGTCTAATAATCTCCACACGTATGAGGATGAAATAGACCAACCAGAATTCATAACAGCACTACAAGTATATGGTTGTAGTGAGAGCAGTAATACCGATGTAAGAAGAGCCTTTTTAATCATAGGTTTATTGTATTACAGATTTTCTGTGATTAAAGAGGATAAGTCACAAAATGACATTAAAATGAAAAAGGCTGACTTCACGCTTGATTTGTAGAGTCAGCCTTTAAGATTAAAGAATATCTATTAGTACAGAATTCTGCACTTTAAGGTACCTTCAATCTGTTTTAATAAAGGAACAACCTTCTCAGGCTCCTTTGAATGAATATCCATAACCACATAACCAATCTCGGCTGTAGTCTGCAGATACTGAGCTGCAACGTTGATATCTAACTTTGCAAAGATCTCGTTGATCTGACGCATTACACCAGGAACATTCTTGTGGATGTGTAATAGACGTGATACGTTCTCTCTGATAGCAGGTAATGCAACTTCTGGGAAGTTTACAGCAGTTAGTGTAGAACCGTTATCTGAGTACAGAGCTAACTTCTCAGCAACCTCAGTACCGATGTTGCGCTGAGCTTCCTCAGTACCAGCACCAATGTGAGGAGTTAAGATCACGTTATCAAACTCACGTAGTGGAGTTACAAATTCTTCACCGTTCTTTGAAGGCTCTTTTGGATATACGTCAACAGCAGCACCAGCAACTTTACCTGAACGTAAAGCCTCACATAGAGCATCGATGTCAACTACAGTACCACGAGATGCGTTTAAGAAGCGTACACCGTCTTTCATTTTGGCAAACTGTTCTTTACCAATCATACCCTTGGTAGTTGCTGTCTCTGGTACGTGTAAGGTAATAATATCTGATCTTTGAAGTAACTCATCTAATGTAGCTACCTGCTTTGCGTTACCTAAAACCATCTTGTTTTCTGTATCGTAGAAGATTACAGATAAACCTAAAGCTTCAGCTAAAATACCTACCTGAGTACCGATGTGACCGTAGCCTACAATACCGATAGTCTTACCACGAGCCTCATGACAGCCTGTTGCAGCCTTATTCCAGCCACCACGGTGTAATAAAGCGTTACGAGCTGGAATATCACGTAATAACTGTAAATATTCACCAGTAACTAATTCAGCTACAGAACGAGTATTTGAGAAAGGAGCATTGAATACTGGAATACCAAACTCAGCTGCTGCCTTTAAGTCAACCTGATTAGTACCAATACAGAAACAACCAATACCAATTAACTTTTTAGCATGAGATAGAACTTCTCTAGTTAAGTGGGTGCGTGAACGAATACCGATAAAATGAACATTCTCAATTTTATCTAAAAGCTCTTGACCATCTAAAGCTTTCTTTAAGTACTCAACGCTTGTGTAGCCAGCCTTTTTTAAAGACTCTACAGCACTTGGATCAACACCTTCTAATAATAAGATCTTAATCTTTGACTTTTCTAAAGATAATGAAGGATGCATGTTAACCTCTGTGATTTAGTAGTTTGTTTAATCATTAAAACAGAAATGCCCAACTTTACATTGGGCATTATTCTAGTTATTTCTTAGACTGATTTACCTTTCGGCGCTCTAGCACAGCATTATTCAGAAGCTCACATATAGCCTCTGTGTCTTCTATGTTGATGCACGCGTCAGTAATTGACTGTCCGTAAACTAAGTTACGTAAATCCTTTGGAAGATCCTGACGGCCTTCAACTAAGTTAGACTCAAGCATTAAACCGAAGATGCGGTTGTCACCAGATGCGATCTGAGCTGCAACATCCTTAGATACATCAACCTGCTTCTTAAACTGCTTGTGTGAATTTGAGTGAGAAGCATCGATCATAACCATAGGTTTTAGACCTGCTTTCTCTAATGCCTGACAGGTATTCTCAACATCCTTAGCGCTGTAATTAGGCTCATGACCACCACGTAAAATTACGTGACAATCCTCGTTGCCCTTAGTGTGAACAATAGCAACGTGACCCATTTTACTTACTGACATGAAGGTGTGCTCATTAGCAGCAGCAATTGTTGCATCGATAGCAATCTTTACAGAGCCATCGGTAGCATTCTTAAAGCCGATTGGGCATGAAAGACCTGATGCTAACTGTCTGTGTAACTGAGACTCAGTAGTACGAGCACCAATAGCGCCCCATGCGATGAAATCATCAATGTACTGAACTGTAATAGGATCTAAGAACTCAGTTGCTGCAGGCATACCTAAGCTATTGATGTCGCATAGTAACTTACGAGCAATTCTTAAACCACGGTTAATGTCATGAGAATCATCAAGACTTGGGTCATTGATTAGACCTTTCCAACCAACAGTGGTACGTGGTTTTTCAAAGTAAACACGCATGATCACGATTAACTGATCTTCGTACTTCTGACGAAGCTTCATTAAGCGGTTAGCGTATTCAATAGCAGCCTGTGTATCATGAACTGAACAAGGACCTGCGATAACGATAAGTCTATCGTCTACGCCGTTGTAAACATTATGGATCTCTCGTCTTGTCTGAGAAACAATCTGATTGGTAAATTCTGTTGCTGGGAATTTTTCAATTACAGCAATTGGAGGTAGCACCTGGTACATTTCACTAATTCTCGTATCTACAATACCGTGCCCTGCCTCATTAGGCGGGGTCAGGTTTAAATTCTTATCAATGGTCATAAAAGCCGCCTAATTAATTAAAAGAATAAAATCGCCAATAATAATAGTTTGAGGAGTTAAATGAAGACTTACACGAATTGCTTGTCAAAATACTGTTTTTAGTATTCCCCTGTATTATCAAATTATTAGTATTCACGATTATTACCTAATATAAATTAAACAAAAAAGGAGGTCAGTAACTATACTGCCTCGCTGTCCTAAACTCTAGGAGTAGTTCATTATAATGACGAATAGACAGGATCTTCAAGTCAAATAGACGTTTTGAACGAAAAATATCAAAAATGTCAGTTATTTTGCGTAAAAATTGAAGACATTTTTAAAGGATAATTACGCTTATAGACTTGATTAAATAAGGCTTTTGTAAAGATATAAGGCACAGTGCTTAATTTTTGCAAACTGTGCCTATTTTGTAAAAATACTAAATTTCAGCCTGTCTTAAAAAGATGCAGTAAGAACGATGTTCTAAGGCAGATTATGTTTAAGATCTAGTTGTGTTTAGAGATCTAGTCGTGTTTAGAGATCTAAAACTTGGTTAAAGATCTAAAACTAAAGTTACTGGGCAGTGATCTGAGCCTAAAACATCTGTTTCAATCTTAGCATCAAGTACTTTTTCCTTTAGTTCATCAGATACAAAGAAGTAGTCAATTCTCCATCCTACGTTCTTCTTTCTTGCAAAAGTTTTATAAGACCACCAACTGTACATATCAGGTTCGTCGCCATGGATAAGTCTGAAGGTATCAATGTAGCCAGAATCTACCATCTTATCTAAAAAGGCGCGCTCTTGTGGTAGAAAACCAGTATTATTAACATTAGTCTTAGGTCTAGCTAAATCAATTTCCTTATGTGCAATATTAAAATCGCCACAAACAACGATAGGTTTGTCTTTTCTTAGCTCCTGAGCATATTTAAAGAAGCTGTCAAAAAAGCCCATTTTATAAGGAACACGTTTAAATTCACCTGTAGGTTTGCCACTTTCATCTAATATGGCAGCACCACCATTTGGGAAATAGCCATTAAAGAAATGAAACTTTTCAAACTCGAGGTGAATGATTCTGCCTTCGCCTTTATATTCTTCATCTGGAAGTTCAAACTCAACAGACAATGGCTTTAATTTGGTAAATACAGCAGTTCCTGAATAGCCTTTTTTAACAGTTGATGAGCAGAAAAAGCTCTCATAACCAGGTTTATTTTTTAAATCATCAGATAACTGCTCTGTGCTTGCCTTTGTTTCCTGAAAACCGATTACGTCATAATCAGTATTTCTAAACCAGTCAAAGCCTTCTTTAGCAGAAACTGCTCTGATGCCATTGATGTTCCAAGAACTTAATGTAATTGCCATACCTTACGCCAATATTATTGTGATTACTGTTTTCTGTGATTACAGTAGTTAATTATTACTGCATTGACAACTTACTTTACCAAGTTGTCAGTATTAGTATCAATGCCACCGCCTAGAGCTGTCATCAATGATACTGTTGCCTCAAGATTATCTCTTTTTGCTCCTAAATAAGCAATTTTTGCATTTCTCATAGTGTCTGCAGCATTTAAGAAATCAGTAAGAGCTACTAAGCCTGCTTCATAGCGAACTTTATAACGCTCGTAATTACGAACACTCAACTCATAGCTTTGCTTGAAGGTTACTAACTCCTGACGGTATAACTTCACATCAGTAATCAAGTCATACACTTCCTGAACAGACTTTATGTAATCAGATACGAAGTTAAGCTCTGCAATATCAATATCCTTTAGCGCGCTCTTTTTCTCGATATTAAGCTTATTAAAGTTTAAAAATGGCATGGTAATCGCTGCCCCTAAAGAGCCTATAGGATTTGATAAGAAACGAGCAAAGGTATCAGTATCTCCTGATGACACTGCTGCAGTGAAAGTCAAATCAGGAAAGAATGACATCTTCTTTTCATTGTAGCTTGCATAACTTTGCCTTAATAAAACCTCATCTTTCATAAGATCAGGTCTTCTTTGCAGAAGTTTAGATGGTACTGATAATGAAAATTCAGGAACTGTAGCATCATCTAATGAAGCTACCTCTACATTCTTGTCTGCTGTAATACCTAGTACGGTATCAAGTGCGGTTCTTGCTTTTTCAAGCGAAGCTCTTCTAGAGTCTAGTGTTGACTGCACCTTTAAGTGGTTAATTCTAGCGTCATCCAAATCAAGGCTGTCAGCAGCACCTGCTTGGTACTTTTTATCTACTAAATCTAATCTTACCTTAGAATCGTTAAGATCATCCTCACCTAGCTTTACAGCTTCTTTAGCATAGGCATACTGCCAGTAAGCTTTAGCTGCAATTTCAATTACAGTAAGTCTCATGGTGAGGTAATCATAGGCTGAAGCATGATACTGCTCTAGAGCAGCTTCATTTTGAGCTTTTAACTTACCGAATAAATCTAACTGATATGACAGTGAGAATGAACCTTGAGAGCTTTTATGATTACTGTCATGATAATCTAAAGCTCTTTTTGTCTCAGCGCCTAATTGAGCATTAGCTGTAGGATGATTGTTAGTAGCTGTAAGATCGATATTTAACATTGCCTTTTCAAGATTTACATATGAAGTCTTTAAATCATAGTTATTCTCTAAAGCTCTGTTAATTACAGTAGTTAACAGTTCATCTGAAAACTCCTGATAGTAAGTAGAACTTACATCTTTTCCTGTAAACTCCATTGCTTCTTTATATGAGGAAACTGTTGGAAATTCAGGATTTTTATACTCCGTAAACATCAATGAGCATGAGCATAAAGACATACTCATTACTACTAAAGCAAGCTTTTTTAAGCATGCCTTATGTAAACAATTATGATTACTTTTAGTCATATCAAAATCTCGTAATACTTCTCTAACCTAGCTTTTTATAGTCTTTAACTAAGCTTTTACAGTTTTGCTCATTTGCTCGACTATTTTTTCAGTTACTTTGTAAGCTTTGTTAAATGAACTTACAGGCAGACATTCATAAGGACCATGACAATTTAGTGCGCCTGTAAAGATGTTTGGTGTAGGTAAGCCTTCATTTGAAAGGTTAGAACCGTCTGTACCACCACGAACCTTGTTCTCTACAATTGCAACGCCTGCTTCTGTATAAGCTTTGCGCAGGATCTCAAGAATTTCTTTATGCTCATTTAAAACCTGTTCCATGTTAGCGTATTGGAACATAGTCTTTAAGGTAACAGTGCCCTCACCATAGCGGTCATTTAATAAAGAGACAATCTTGTCTAATACAGACAAGCGCTTATCCATTCCTTCTTTTGTGAAGTCACGGATGATCATGTTTATCTTTGCGCTCTCAGTAGTACCATCAAATTTATGCACATGATAGAAACCTTCTTCTCCTTGTGTGTTTTCAGGTTTTTCATCTCGTGGCAACATATTGATAAATTCATTGGCAATAGAGATGGCATTCTTTAAAGTCTTGTAGGCAACAGCTGTATGCACTGACAGACCATTAAAATTAACAATCGCACCATAGGCATTGAAAGTAGCTACATCAAGCTCGCCTTCTTTAGTGCCGTCTACAGTTACACCATAATCACAGTTAATTTCTTTAACATCAAGATGAGTTGAAGACAGGCCAATCTCCTCATCAACTGAAAAGATAATCTTTAAAGGACCATGTTTTAAGTTCTGATTAACTTTTAGGTTGTGCATTAAGTATAAAAGTACGCTGATGCCAGCTTTATCATCGGCACCTAAAAGAGTATTACCGTCTGTAACGATAATGTCCTGTTCTTTTAAGTCCTCAAGATCTCTGCAAATTGATTTATCAAGGATCAAGCCATTTTCTAGTTTGATTGCTCCCCCCTGATAGTTTTTAACCAAGTGTGCTTTGACATCGGCTCCAGAGCAGTCTGGTGCGGTATCCATGTGAGCTAAAAGGCATAAGGATTTAGCGTTTTCACAGCCAGAACTTGCAGGTATAGTTACGGTCACTACACCTTTGTCATCTTGTTTTGCACAAAATCCTAACTCACTGATCCTAGAAATTAGGTATGCTCCAAATCTTAACTGACCTACTGTTGATGGCACAGTCTTAGAGGCGGGATCAGACTTGGTATCTATAACTATCAGATCTTTGAAAATATTAACTAAAGGATCTACTCCACACAGATTATCAAAATCTTTAGTAGTACCCTCTTGCAGATTCTTTTGTATATTTTCTTGCATATTTCTATCCTTACTCTCTAGCTAGAGCATCAATTGGGTTCAATCTTGCAGCAGAACGAGCTGGCATATAACCAAACAGCACACCAATTATGGATGAGGTTAAGACCGCAATTACAATTGAGGCTAATGAGAATGATAATGGAATGTCTGGTACGAATATTGACAAAACATAACCTGTTATCATTGAAAAGACTACACCTAACATACCGCCGATTAGGCAAACTGTTACAGATTCAATCAAAAATTGTGTCATGATGTCAGAGCGTCTAGCACCTACTGCCATTCTAATACCAATTTCACGAGTTCTTTCAGTTACAGATACCAGCATAATATTCATCACACCGATACCGCCTACAACGAGGGAAATCACCGCAATTGCAGAAATTAACAGTGTAAAGGTACCTGTTGCTTGGTTAATAGACTTCATAATGGTGTCAGATGACATCATAAAGAAATCTTTTCTGCCATGACGTGATTTTAGAAGTGAGGTAATTGAAGCCTCAGCTACAGCTGGAGAGAAGCCGTCAGCAGTTCTTACAATAATCGATGAGATATAGTTCTGCTTTACAATTCTGTTCATCATAGTGCTGTATGGCACGTAGATGTACAGATTGTCAGAAGGTCTGAACGCTACTTCTTTATCTACTAAAAGTCCAATCACAGTAATTGGTTTACCCTGAACAAACAGTCTTTTACCAATTGGATCTTCATTTTTGAAAAAGGTGTTTTTAGTGTTGTAATCAATAACACCTACCTGAGGAGATAAAGAGGCTTCATCCTCTGAGAACATTCTGCCCTTTTCAATCTCCATACCATATACTCTAAAGTACTCTCCTGATACACCCATAACAGTTGCGGTAGCATCGACGTTGTATCTTTGGACCATACCTGAGTTTTGTACTGTAGGAGAAGCTGAATCGACAAAAGGCTGACCTTTTAGAGCTTTAAGATCTTTGACAGATAGAGTTCTAACTTTTCCTGATCTCATATCACCCATTCTCTCGCCTGGCATAATGGTGATGGTGTTAGTACCCATAGATGAGATGTTTGAGATGATCTGATCGGAGGCACCTCTTGCTAAAGCGACCACAGTTACCACCGACATAATACCGATGATAATACCTAACATGGTCAATAAGGTTCTCATGCGATTAGAGATCATGGCTCTAATTGCCATGGTATAAGCTTCTTTGAATCTATCAAAATAAGCTCTGTAAGAATTTACCACTTTGTCAGAGAAGTGAACTGACTGTGAATCATCCTCTTGATTCTGATGATCTGGAATATTGTCGTTTACAGTATCAGATTCAATGGCACCATCTTTAATGGTAATTACTCTGTGGGCATGAGCTGCAATTCTAGGATCATGAGTAACTAAGATCACCGTGTGACCTTCTTTGTTTAACTCAGTTAGAATATCCATCACCTCAGCGCCTGACTTTGAGTCTAAAGCGCCGGTTGGCTCATCAGCTAGAATAATCTGACCACCGTTCATCAGAGCTCTGGCAATAGATACCCTTTGTTGCTGACCACCTGATAACTGTGAAGGTTTATTCTCTGTTTTATTACCTAAACCTAAAATTTCTAACAGCTTAACTGAGCGAGACTCTCTTTTTTCTTTGCCGGTGCCAGAGTAAATAGCTGGCACCTGAACATTTTCCATCGCATTTAAATGACCTAGTAGGTGGTAGCGCTGGAAAATAAAGCCAAAGAAATCACGTCTTAAGGAAGCAAGCTCGTCTGGTAGCATGTTAAAAGTATCATGACCGTCTACTTGATAACTTCCTTCTGTAGGAGTATCAAGACAGCCTATGATATTCATTAAAGTAGACTTACCAGAACCTGATGGTCCAATGATGGCAACTAACTCACCTTTGTTGATGGTGAGGTTAATTCCATGCAGTACTTCTACCTTAGACTCGCCCTGTCCAAAGGACTTTTTAATGTCTTTTAAATTTAAAAGCACTTTACTCATTAGAATGGACCTTTTCTACGTCTGTCATTCTTCATGGCAGCTTCTTCAGCTGTTTTAACATCATCACCGATAACTACTCTATCCTCTGGTGTGATCCCTGAGATAACCTCGATGTACTGATCGTCTTTTAAACCTGTTTTAATTTTTCTAGGCTGTACCTTGTCATCACTGTCTAAAACATAGACAGTACACTCATTTTCACCCATGGTTCTCATAGCTGTAAGCGGCAGTGTGAGAACGTCCTTTTTAGAAGCTACATCGATGGTGACATCAGCTGTCATATCAATACGTAGAGTTCTGTCATAGTTATCTGCTATTACATCTGAGTTATAGTAAATTGCAGTTGAGCTTGTACTTGAGCTTGATGAAGATGAGCTTGAGGTAGTAGCAGTAGATGACTCATATGAAGAAGGAGCAGGATCGATTCTGTCTAACTTACCTTTAAACTCTCTGTATGGAAGACCTAAGATGGTAAAAGTACAATCCATGCCAGGCTTTACATTAACTACATCAGCTTCAGAGATCTCTGTTTCTACTTTCATATGATCTAACGTAGCTAAACGTAAGATGGTAGGAGTGGTCTGATTAGCGTTAACAGTCTGACCTTCTGATACTACAGTTGCATAGACAGTTCCATCTATAGGAGCTTTAATCTTGGTGTAACCTAAGTTGGTATTAGCATCATCTAATGACAATTGAGCTTTTTCTTTCTGAGCTTTTAGCTCTTTTAGTGAAGCTAAAGCCATGTCATAGGCAGCTGAGGCCACCTCAGCGTCCTGTTTTGAGGTAGCATCAGCTTTTACTAGACGCATCTGGCGCTCATACTCAAGTTTTAATTTCTTTAACTCAGCGTTTTTTGAAGAAATCTGAGCATCAATAATGGCAATTTGTGCTTTTGCAGTTTTTAAAGCAGTTTCCTGAATTTTAGGATCGATTTCACACAGAAGCTGGCCTTGTTTAACCTCATCACCAGTCTGTACGTAGAGTTTTAAAATCTGACCTGAAACCTGAGCACCAACATCAACCTGAGTCTGACCTGCAATAGTACCAGTTGCAAATACCTTTTTGCTGATATCACGTTTTTGAGCATTAACAGACATATAGCTTACAGGTTCAGATTTAAAAAAGTTGTATCCAGTGTAACCTACTAGGCATAAAGCGATTACTGATAAACAAGCATACTTCTTAAATTTTGGAGATTTTTTGATATTCTTTATATCCAACATAGAAATTCCTATTTTCATGCATGCTGACATTTTGAGATAATAAAAGATAATCTACTTCTTAGTATTTTCTAGCGTAATTTTATTTTTTTGAAATTAGCGATTACTTAGATCATAAATAAAATAGTAAGCGTATTCTAACATCAAGATAAAGAGATTTTTATTTCAATTGTTGAGTTATTAAACACTGTTTTAAAACTATACTTACTATCAAAATCATGTAATCAGAAAAGTTACCGTCAATTTCTTATTTGAAGTTCTTATATGAAGGTTAAAAAATGAGTTCAGAGCAGAGAGCTAACAATGTTGCCACAATTATCTTAAACGAAGGCAGAGAAAAGTCTTTGTTGCGCCACCATCCATGGATTTTTTCAAAGGCAATTCAAAGCACTGATGACTCATTACAAATGGGACAGACTGTTGAAGTTGTAAATCAGGCTGGTGATTTCTTATGTTATGGTCTGTATAGTCCTAATTCACAGATTAGAGTAAGAGCTTTATCTTTTGATGAGAATGTAAAAATCTCAGATGAGCTTATCGCCTCAAGAGTAAAAGATGCAGTTGCATTAAGAAAAAATGTATTTGCTCGTGGCAATGACGGCGTAAGACTTATCTCCTCTGAGGGTGACTTACTGCCAGGCTTAATTGCAGATAAGTACAATGAGTTTATTGTAATTTCCATCTCCTCATGCGGTATGGAAAGATATAAGAACGTCATTTGTCAGACTTTAAAAGAAATCTTCCCAGAATGCTCAATTTATGAAAGATCAGATACCAAATCTAGAGCTAAAGAAGGCTTACCTGTAAGAAAAGGTGTAGTTATTGGAAGTGAACCTGATGACACCATCTATGTTCGTGAAGAAGGTCAGGTCTATATTCCTGTTGATATCAAGAACGGTCATAAGACTGGAGCTTATCTTGATCAGCGACTCTCAAGAATTAAGGCAGGATCCTTATCAAAAGGAGCATCTGTATTAAACTGCTTCTCATACACTGGAGGCTTTGGTCTTTGGGCATTAAAAGGAGGCGCTAAGCGCATTGAGAACGTAGATGTTTCAGAGCATGCCCTAAACGCAGCCAAAACAGGTGTAGCTTTCAACCATTTAGATCCAGGTCGTTGCAAGTTCCTCAAAAAAGATGTCTTTGCCTACTTACGTGAGCAGGTTGAAAAAGGTGCTAAATATGATTTGGTAATTCTAGATCCACCTAAGTTTGCTGAAAGTGCAGCTAACTTAAAGAAAGCTTGTCGTGGATATCAGGATATAAACAGATTAGGTCTTAAGCTAGTAGCCAAAGGCGGTCATCTGCTAACTTTCTCATGCTCAGGTCTTGTAGATCCTGCCCTTTTCCAAAAGATCGTCGCAGATGCCGCAATTGACGCAGGTGTTGATGGTCGTGTGTTAGGCACTCTAAGACAGGATGAGGATCATGTAGTCTCACTACCTTGTCCTGAAACTTTCTACTTAAAAGGTCTAGATATAGCAGTGATGTAGCTAAATAGACCTAGAGGACAAGTTATTATGATTAGCTATCAAGTTGTAAGAGTTACTCCTTTTGCTCAAAATTGCAGGATCTTTATCAATCAGGATAAAAAACAGGCCGTTGTAAGTGATCCTGGTGCTCGAGCTGACGATATTTACACTGCTCTTCATGATTCAAAAATTGAGTTAAAAGCAATTTTAATCACTCATATGCATTTAGATCATGTAGGAGGAGTGGCTAGACTTCATGAGTTATCAAAAGCCAAAATCTATGGAAGCTCAATTGAAGACTCACCTCTATTGCTATCTTTAGACAAACAAGCTCAAGCTTTTGGTCTTGATAAAGCCCCTATCTTTGATACTCAGTATTTAAAAGATGGTGAGATTATTACCCCAATGGATGACTTTAGTTTAAAAGTCTTATCAACACCTGGTCATACTCCAGGTGGTGTGAGCTACTATTGCGAAAAAGAAAAGTATGTTTTAACTGGTGATACCCTATTTGAAGGATCTGTAGGTAGAACTGATTTTCCTTTAGGAAATACAGACGATTTGATGCAGTCAATTAAAGAAAAGCTCTTTACCTTACCACCTGAGACTACAGTGCTGTCAGGTCACGGTCCAGACACTAGCATAGGTGAAGAAAAAGCAAATAATCCATTTGTGTACTAGATTATATACAGTTTTTCTGACAACACCTACTCTGACAATACAAGTAAATACTAGTTAATACAACAGGAATTGATAAGCAAAGAGAGATAATAAATCTCTTCGTTTATATTGCATGAGGAGGTTACGCTCCTCATGTTCAATACAGGCTAAAAAAAGATACTAACTCTTGATGGTTGTTATCTTTAAAAGGTTTCGTACAGAAACTGTCTATTGCTTTTGATATTCCTCAATTTCACATGAATGCTGCTTGGTTTTAGAGTCGTAGTTAATACCGATTAAAAGAATGTTGTCAGTGTATTCTTTTACTCTTGAAACATAGTCACGCTCTTTTATCTGCTCAAGAGCAATTTTGGCGCTTGCATCTTTTTTTAGCTCAATAATTAAGGCAGGCTTATCTTTAGCATTAGCATACATTGGTAGATAGACGATATCTGCAAAACCTTTTCCTGTTGGAAACTCATTTAAAGGTGCCAAGTAGTAACTTTCAGTTGCAAGGAATGCCATTAAAACTACATAACGTAAGGCACTTTCATTGTTGTACTCAAGAGCTGGTACTTTATCCTCATGGATTTTTGAAAGTAGATTAACTACTGTTTCTGAATCTTTATTGTAAGTAGCTGCTACTATTTGTTCTGAGAGCTTTAAAGCACTCTCAAATTTAGGCCAGTGATTTTCTTTTACTGAATTTAAAAGCTCTACTCTGGTTTCCTCATTAGGAACATAGATAGTTGCATCTGCATCGTTATAACCTAGGTAGCCTAAATGCACCAGATAAATATAGATTGTTACTTTGTTTTTGAATTTAAGATCTGCTGTGTTGAAACTCTTAATCTCTGTTCGAGAAATTGAGATAGCGTCACCAGAACAGAGTTTAATAATATCGTCTTTTAATCCTTCGAAATTCAGATTGATTGCTTCTGTCACAATACCGTAAGCTGATGTATCTGACCAATAACTTTGAAATTCCCTACGTGTTATCAGTTTTTTGATTGAATTAGGATTGTAAATTTCATATTCGCCAACTTTATAACCGTCATACCAGAATTTGGTGGTTTCAAAATCAAGCTGATACTTTTTACACAGTGTTTTAACTTCGTCTTCTTCAAAACCATAGTACTTAGCAAACTGACCTGGATTTAAGATGGTATATTCACTAAAGTTATTTAGCGCAGACTGAGTGTTGTATCTTGCAATAGGTAAAATGCCTGTCATGTAAACTAATTCAACAAAACTCTCTCCAACTCCTTTAAACAAAGCTCTTAAAAGATCGATAAAGTTCTCATGGAGTTTTGTGTTGTTTGGATACTTCCTAAACACAAAATCCCATTCATCAATAATAAAGATAAATTTCTTTTTCAAGCAAAAAATAGCTTCTGGCAAGGAATAACTTTTATCTTTGTCAAAGCTTTCAGGATAGGTATCTTTTAATTCTGTGACAACATCATTATCCAAATTCTCAAGATACTTACTTCCATTGCCTTTGTCATCAGCAAATTTCATCATATCCAAATACATGACATCATGCTGATTTAGGTGCTTTTCAAAATCAGGAGAGGAAGCAATTTTTAAATCAGAGAATAATGCCTTTGAATCACAACCTTTTGAATAATAAGCATTAAGCATTTTGACTGTAACGCTCTTACCAAATCTTCTTGGCCTTGTGACACAAATATACTGCTCTTCGGTGTCGATAACATTATTTGTTAAGGTAATTAACTCTGACTTATCTACGTACTCAGAGTTTCTTACTCTTTGAAAAAGGCGATTATCAACATTGACGAACATAAAATTCTCTCTTGAATTAACAAGCTTATCCATGATTTGGCATTTCCTTTATTATAGCAATTAAAATAAATAAGATGCCTATGCTCTCATGTGTTTTTGAAGCACCTGCTAAATTAGTGGCAAAAAATGCATTTTTTAAGATGTTTTTGAAAAATACTTTGATAAAGAGGCTGTTATATGCGCTCTATAAAAGGGAAATAATTTTTCTTGATTGATAAAACTGTAAGGTAGGAGATGGCAAATTAGCTAATTTGCTTTTGCCATCTTATGCTTTCTAAAAAAGCAGAGTCTATTTAAAAAGATCAGATAACTCTTCTTTTGAAAGTAAAGGCATACCTCTGAACTTTCGCTCTTGATTGATAAGATTCTCTTCTACGTCCTCAAGATCGATTCTTAGGAAATAACCTTTTTCTTCTAGTGCCTTGTCAAGATCTTCAACACTAACTTTAGGCAGTGTTTTATGCTTTGATAAAGCAAACATCATGACAAATTCGGGGGTGCCAAAGGCATCTAATAGAGCTGCAGGAATGTGGGAGAATACATCCTTTTCTTTTAAGTAAAGATATCTGCCCTGTTTATTATGACTCTTGTATACAAATACCAATCTCTCAGACATATTTGCTCCGCTTTAAATGGTAAATTGATGACGAAAACTTCGTATCTTTATGCTCGTATATTAACTTTAAAAGTAAATGTTGACGCTGTACAAAGCCAAAATTCAGCAAAATACGCAAAAACTAAAAGATTAGGCATATTTTGTGGGCTGTGCGACAACCTTTTACGCACATTTTAGTGCTTATATGCTAAAATTTGAAGAATTAGATTGTAGTTACAACAAGGATTAAATAATGTCTCTAGGACAGAACAGCAGTACCTTAAATCACGGCGCAAGTATCGTGCGTACAGGCTATTCTTTCAACACTATTTCTCTTTGTGAAGGTTCAGTAAAAGAACTTGAAACTATTTTAGAGCAGAAAATTGCTCCTAATAAAGAAATTTATGAAAATACACCTGTAGTAATTGATGTTTCACAGGTTAATTTCTTAGTTGATGTAGACTACAACGCTCTTTGCGAAAAATGCAAAGAATACTCAATTTATCTGATTGGACTTTCAGGTATTCATACAGAGGAAAGAGCCAATATTCTCATTTCAAGACACATTCCTATCGTTAATTCTTCAAAATTTGCAAGAATTCGTGAAGAAAACTTCAAACCAAAAGTTATTGAAAAGACTGTTGAAGTTAAAGTGCCTTATGAGGTTAAAGTTCCATATGAAGTAAAGATAGCAGAGCCTCTACTTGTGGTTGAACACAATGTAAGAGCAGGAGAGCTTATTTCAGCTCCTGACAACTCTGTGGTTATCTTTGGTAATGTTGCAAGAACTGCAAGAGTGATAGCATCTCACAATGTTATAATTTTTGGTGATCTTTTAGGTGAGGTTTACGCAGGCTCTCCTAAAGATAAAGATACTCAAGGATATAAAGATGCATTCATCTATGTAGGAGGAATGTTCCAACCTACCCTGCTTGCTATCTGTGGACAGTATCAGACAGCTGATGATATGGAAATGACAAGCGCACTCAAAGAGATTTATAACCAAGAGTGCAGAGCCAAGATTACATTAGACGGCAGAGCATTAAACTACCGCCTTATCTGAATTCAAAACTAATTAAGTTCTAACAAGGAAAAAAGGAAATTATGTCAGAACAGGATTTAAATAAGAATAACGAAAAAGTAGAAGACGCTAAAGAAACTACTGCAAAAGAGAATACAGAAGTTGCAACTGAGGAAGCTAAAAAAGCTTCTGATGAGAAGGCAACTGAAGTAAAAGAAGAAAAGAAAGAAGAGACTAAAGAGGAGTCAAAAGGCATCAGCAAAGAGCCTTTTAAAAATCTAAAAGTCATCGTTGTAACCTCTGGTAAAGGCGGTGTAGGTAAGACTACATCTTCAGCTGCTATTGCTACAGGTTTAGCACAGAAAGGTCATAAGACAGCAGTTTTAGACTTCGATGTTGGTCTGCGTAATCTTGACCTTATCATGGGCTGTGAAAGACGTGTGGTATATGATTTCATCAACGTTATTCAGAATGAAGCTAAGTTAAACCAGGCTTTAATTAAAGACAGACACGTAGACAATCTTTACGTACTGCCAGCTTCTCAGACCAAAGATAAAGATGCTTTAACTCAAGAAGGTGTTGAGAAAGTACTTCGTGAGTTAGATGATATGAACTTTGAGTTTGTAGTTTGCGATAGCCCTGCTGGTATCGAAACAGGTGCTTTAATGGCTTTATACTTTGCTGACGAAGCTATTGTTACAACAAACCCAGAGGTTTCATCTGTACGTGACTCAGACAGAATCATTGGTATCTTAAATGCTAAATCACGCCGTTCTGAGTTAGGCATGGAGCCTGTTACAGCAAAACTTCTTCTAACAAGATATGTTCCTAGCCGTGTAAAGAAGGCTGAGATGTTATCTGTTGAAGATGTTCAGGATCTATTAACCATTCCTTTATTAGGTGTAATTCCAGAATCTGCTGATGTTCTAAAGGCATCAAATGCTGGTAACCCTATCATCCTTGATACAGAGTCAGATGCTGGTAAGGCTTATGCTGATGCTGTTGAAAGATTATTAGGAAATGAAGTTCCATTACGTTTTGTTACCGAAAAGAAAGGCTTTTTAAGCAAACTTTTAGGTAAAGGTAAATAAAGTCTGGAGGATCTATGTCAATTTTAAAGGCTATTTCAGATGCCATTTTTAAAGATAAGTCAGAATCCTCTGCCGTATCTGCAAAACAGCGTCTACATTTAGTTCTAATCAATGACCGCGCTGGTCGTAGTACTCCTGACTACATGCCAAAGTTACGTCAGGAAATCTTTGAAGTATTGAAAAAGTACATTCAAATTGATTCTGAGCAAGACGTTGAGTTTAATATTGCCAATAAAGACAATACCTCAATTATGGAAATGTCTGTTTCTTTAGAAAAGAAAGACGAGACTGAAGAGAATAAATAGACTTTGATTCTGAATTCTAACCTACAGAGATCGTAGACACTCGTCTTTGATCTGTATCTTAAGAAATAGAATTTAAATGTCACAAAGAGATCTCTAGTTTTTAGAGATCTCTTTTACTAAGTAAATACCTCAATAAGTTAATTTTCAATTCAATTTTTTCATCAGAAGCAATCTTTATCAATTGAGTAGACAAGAAATTAAACTTAACATCATATATATGACATGGGCTGTTTCATGCCTTTAGTTGAGCTGTTACACATTATATATAACAAGAGTTTTATCAAAAAAAGCCTAGAGATTTTTATTTATGGCAATTTTTGTCAATAATTACCTTATTTAGAAAAACTAATACGCTATACTTTAGAAAGAATAAAAAGACATTTTATAAAACAAGATCTACTAATGAGCAATAAACAAATGAGCAACAAACAATTCTTACCATTACCAACAAGTGTTGATAACTTTGCTGAGTTAATCACTACTAGTTGCTACTATGTTGATAAGACTCCTTACTTAAAAGAAGTGTTTGCTGATATCACAACAGCTGATGATAAGTCTAAAGTTAAAGGCTCAAACGTACTGCTCTTTACAAGACCAAGACGTTTTGGCAAAACTCTGCTCATGAATATGTTTGAATCTTTCTTAAAGATTAGTGGTAAAGAGCCAGGAAACATAACCAAGCATCTAAACTACTTTAAGGGAACAAAAATCTTAGAAGATAAAGAGTTCTGTAAAAAGTACATGGGACAATTTCCTGTTATCTCAATTACCTTAAAGGATGTTGCAGGAAATGACTTTGAAAGTGCATATTTAAAACTAGCTGAAGTTGTTTCTTGTAAAGCAATTGAATTTAGTTTCTTAAAAGACAGTCCATATTTAGATGAAGCTGAGAAAGCTAAGTTTAATTTGCTAAAGGATGAGATATATCTAAAAAAGGCTGATAAACAAGCAATATCCTATGTAAGCTCAGCAATTGCGTCATTAGCTTCAATGCTCTATAAACACTTTAATAAACAGGTGTACGTCTTAATCGATGAGTACGATGTACCTTTAGCTAAAGCTCAGGAAAATAACTACCATAAAGATATGGTTAAGCTAATGTCAGCTTTTCTAGGTTTCTTAAAAGATTCACAAAAAGATCCTGAAATAGACATACCAGTTGTAAAAAAGACTATCTTAAGTGGCTGTTTAAAGGTAGCAAAGAACAGTATCTTTACAGGTGTTAATAATCTTAAGGTAAACACTGTTACCAGTAAAATAGATAAGTACACTGGCATGATAGGTTTTACCAAAGAAGAAACTCTAAAACTCT
>Ga0256404_1002724_pt1 | contig 38192 bp, 40 predicted proteins | sample RumenRJG_01DNA_FD_185990 | JGI IMG/M metagenome (GOLD analysis project Ga0256404, IMG submission 185990) | Bovine rumen microbial communities from Lethbridge, Alberta, Canada - RJG_01 | ecosystem: Host-associated > Mammals > Digestive system > Stomach > Rumen | place: Canada: Alberta | collected...
CGCTAAGGGTCTCAAGACACGTGCACCTAAGAAGCTTTCTAACAAGTATATTATTGAAAGAGCTAACAAGAAGTAATTAAGTTAACTAAGTGTAGATTATGAGTCGTTCATTAAAAAAAGGTCCGTACATCAACGTATCGCTCGAAAAGAAGATTCTCGCCATGAACGAGAGCGGCAAGAAGAGCGTTGTTAAGACTTGGGCCAGAGCTTCAATGATTTCCCCCGACTTTGTGGGACACACCGTTGCAGTTCATAACGGAAACAAATTCATCCCTGTCTATATTACTGAGAACATGGTCGGCCACAAGCTCGGTGAGTTTTCGCCCACGCGTCGCTTCGGTGGTCACGCCGGTAACAAGAAGTAATCCCAGGGTTGGTTAAAATTTAAATTGAAAATTGAAAACTGAAAATTAATAATGGGAGCAAGAAAAAGATTAGCGGCTGAGAAAAGAAAGGCAGCCAATAAGACACAGTACTTTGCAAAGGTGAAGGGTGTTCCTTCTTCTCCACGTAAGATGCGCTATGTCGTTGACATGATTCGCGGCATGGAAGTAAACCGCGCTCTTGGCGTGCTGAGATTCTCGAAGAAGGCAGCGTCAGCTGACGTAGAGAAACTCCTTCGCTCTGCTATTGCAAACTGGGAAGCCAAAAATGACCGTAAGGCAGAAGATGGCGAACTTTATATTACCAAGGTATTCGTCGATGAGGGCGTTACCTTGAAGCGTTTGAGACCCGCACCTCAGGGACGTGGCTACAGAATCCGCAAGCGTTCGAACCACGTGACACTGTTTGTTGATGCTAAAACTAATGATTAATAAGTATGGGACAGAAAGTAAATCCGATTAGCAACCGTCTGGGAATCGTAAGAGGTTGGGATTCAAATTGGTTCGGAGGCAAGAACTTCGGAGATAACCTGGTAGAGGATCAGAAAATCCGTAAGTATCTGAACGAGCGCCTGGCTAAGGCCAGCGTGTCGAAGATTGTCATCGAGCGTACGTTGAAGCTGGTTACCATTACTATCTGCACGGCTCGTCCGGGCATCGTCATTGGTAAGGGTGGTCAAGACGTTGACAAGTTGAAGGAAGAATTGAAGAAGCTCTACGACAAAGAGATTCAGATTAACATCTTCGAGGTAAAGAAACCTGAGCTCGATGCTACTATCGTAGCCAACAACATCGCTCGCCAGATAGAGGGTAAGATTGCTTACCGCCGCGCTATCAAGATGGCTGTTGCAAACACCATGCGTGCCGGAGCTGAGGGTATCAAGGTCCTGATTTCAGGACGTCTGAACGGTGCGGAAATCGCACGTAGCGAAATGATCAAGGAAGGTCGTACCCCGTTGCACACCTTCCGTGCTGACATTGATTACTGCCAGGCCGAGGCTCTCACCAAGGTGGGTATCCTGGGTATTAAGGTTTGGATTTGCCGTGGCGAGGTCTATGGCAAGGTTGACTTGGCTCCGAACTTTACTCAGGAGAAGAACAACGGCCGCTCTAACGGTGGTAACAATGGTGGCAGAAAGTTCCGCGGTAAGAAGAACAATAAGTAATTTAAAGTAAGAAGCTATCATGTTACAACCTAAGAGAGTAAGATATAGAAGACCTCAGGATGGACGTGGCAACAAAGGCAACGCCCACCGAGGAACGACACTGGCTTTCGGCTCGTTCGGCATCAAGACAATGGATGCCAAATGGATTGACAGCCGTCAGATTGAGGCAGCTCGTGTTGCCATCAACCGTTACATGAACCGTGAAGGTCAGGTGTGGATCCGCATTTTCCCCGACAAGCCCATCACCCGTAAGCCTGCTGACGTGCGAATGGGTAAAGGTAAGGGTGACCCCGCCGGATGGGTAGCACCTGTTACTCCCGGTCGTATCCTCTTTGAAGTGGAGGGCGTTCCCTTCGAAGTTGCCAAGGAGGCACTTCGTCTTGGAGCCCAGAAACTGCCTGTGAAGACAAAGTTTGTTGTAAGACGTGACTATGATAAAAACGCTTAATTTATGAAGACGAACGAATTTAAAGGTATAGAAACCAAGGAATTGGTTGAGAAGCTGGAGACTGAGGTTGCCAAGTACAACCAGATGAAGTTGAATCATGCAATCGCTCCGCTGGAGAATCCCTCACAGATTAAGGCTGCACGTCGTGACATTGCACGTATGAAGACAGAGCTTCGTCAGAGAGAACTTAACAAATAATAATGGTCCAGATGGAAACAAGAAATTTTAGAAAAACAAGACAGGGTGTTGTCATCAGCAACAAAATGGATAAAACCATTGTTATTGCAGCTAAGTTCAAGGAGAAGCACCCGATCTATGGTAAGTTTGTCCAGAAGACAAAGAAGTACCATGCTCATGATGAGAAGAATGAGGCTAACATCGGTGACACCGTACTCATTATGGAAACCCGTCCTCTGTCAAAGACAAAGAGATGGAGATTAGTTCAAATTGTTGAAAAAGCTAAGTAATTATGATACAAGCAGAATCAAGACTTACAGTAGCTGATAACAGCGGTGCCCGCGAGGCTCTTTGCATTCGCGTGCTGGGTGGTACCCGCCGCCGTTATGCCAGCGTAGGTGACGTGATTGTCGTTGCTATTAAGAACGCAATCCCGACCAGTGACGTTAAAAAGGGTGCAGTATCAAAGGCTTTGGTTGTTCGTACCAAGAAGGAAATCCGCCGTGCAGATGGTTCTTACATCCGTTTCGACGACAACGCTTGCGTACTCCTGAACAATGCCGGTGAGCTTCGTGGCAGCCGTATCTTCGGCCCTGTTGCACGTGAGCTCCGTGCTGTGAATATGAAAGTCGTTTCTTTGGCACCTGAGGTTCTTTAATATTTTAACACAGTAAGAGAAATGAACAAGTTGAAAATAAGGAAAAACGATACAGTGGTTGTCCTGGCCGGTGAGGATAAGGGCAAGACTGGTAAGGTGCTGAAGGTCTTAGTGGAGAAGCAGCGTGCCATCGTTGAAGGTGTGAACATCGTCAACAAGAGCACAAAGCCCAATGCTAAGAATCCTCAAGGTGGTTTTGTGAAGCAGGAGGCTCCTATTCACATTTCTAATCTGAGTTTAATCGATCCTAAGAGCGGAAAGGCTACCCGTGTGGCTGTCAAGCACGAAGGAAAGAATGTCATCCGTATCGCTAAAAAGTCAGGGGAGGAGATTAAATAATGAATACAGCAGAACTTAAGAAGACGTATAACGAGCAGATTGCTCCGGCGTTGAAGAAGCAGTTCAACTACAGCTCTGCCATGCAGATTCCTGTATTGAAGAAGATTGTCATCAACCAGGGTCTGGGAGATGCTACACAGGATAAGAAGATCATCGACGTGGCCATCAACGAGATTACCGCCATTACTGGTCAGAAGGCTGTGGCTACTTACTCTCGTAAGGACATCGCCAACTTCAAGGTACGTAAGAAGATGCCCATCGGCGTGATGGTAACTCTGCGTCGTGAGCGTATGTACGAGTTCCTGGAGAAGCTGGTACGCGTGGCTCTGCCCCGTATCCGTGACTTCAAGGGTATCGAGAGCAAGTTCGACGGACGCGGAAACTACACCCTGGGTGTCCAGGAGCAGATTATTTTCCCAGAGATTAACATCGATTCAGTAGATCGTATCCAGGGCATGAACATCACCTTCGTTACCACAGCAAAGACTGACGAGGAAGGTTTTGCTCTGCTGAAGGCTTTCGGTCTGCCGTTTAAAAACGCTAAAAACGATTAAGAGATATGGCAAAAGAATCAATGAAAGCCCGTGAGGTTAAGCGTGCCAAGCTGGTAGCTCGCTACGCTGAGAAACGCGCTGCCCTGAAGAAGATCATCGCCACGGCAGACGTTACAACGGAAGAGGGTGCTATGGCCGCTTATGAGGCTGCACGCAAACTGCAGTCCATTCCCCGCAACGCTAACCCTATCCGTCTGCACAACCGTTGCAAGATTACCGGTCGTCCCAAGGGCTACATGCGTCAGTTCGGCCTTTCACGTATTCAGTTCCGTGAGATGGCTTCAAGCGGTCTGATTCCGGGTGTGAAGAAGGCAAGCTGGTAAGAAGTTACTTTATTTATTAATATTGTTGGGGCAGTCCCGATCAATTAAAAAATTATTTTTATGACAGATCCAATAGCAGATTATCTGACCAGACTCAGAAACGCCATCATGGCCAACCACCGTGTGGTTGAAGTTCCTGCGTCTAACTTGAAGAAGGAAATCACAAAGATCCTCTTCGAGAAGGGTTACATTCTGAACTACAAGTTCATTGAGGATGGCCCACAAGGTACAATCAAGGTCGCTCTGAAGTATGATCCCGCCACGCGTGAGAATGCTATCAAGTGCCTGAAGAGAGTGTCCACACCCGGTCTTCGTAAGTACACCGGTTACAAGGACATGCCGAGAGTAATTAACGGATTAGGTATAGCCATTTTATCTACATCCCAAGGTGTAATGACAGACAAAGAGGCTTCACAGCTGAAGATTGGCGGTGAGGTTCTTTGCTACGTTTATTAATTGGAGGACCTGAATATGTCAAGAATAGGAAAATTGCCAATTAGTATTCCTGCAGGCGTAACTATCGCTCAGGACAAGGACGGCGTCGTTACTGTAAAAGGCCCGAAGGGCGAACTTTCTCAGAAGGTTGATTCTTCAATCATCGTAAAGATGGAAGATGGTCAGGTAACATTTGAGGTAGATGAGAAGAGTCCGGTAAACATCAAGCAGAAGCAAGCTTTCCATGGCCTCTATCGCGCACTGGTTCACAACATGGTTGTGGGTGTCAGCGAGGGCTATAAGAAGGAACTTGAGCTCGTTGGTGTTGGTTACCGCGTTTCTAATCAGGGAAACCTGATAGAGTTCTCTCTCGGTTATACGCACCCCATATTCATCCAGCTTCCCAAGGAGGTTAAGGTTGAGACCAAGATGGAGCGTAACCAGAACCCGCAGATTATCCTCGAGTCAGCCGACAAGCAGCTGCTTGGTCTTATCTGCGCCAAAATTCGTTCTTTCCGCAAGCCGGAGCCTTATAAGGGCAAGGGTATTTTGTTCAAGGGTGAGGTTATCCGCCGCAAGTCGGGTAAGTCAGCCGCTGCGAAGTAATCTTGAAAATTAAACATTAAAGATTAAACATTAAAGATTATGACAACGAAGAAAGTAGAAAGACGAATTAAGATCAAATATAGAATTCGCAAGAACGTATTCGGCACAGCCGAGCGTCCCCGTATGAGCGTATTCCGCAGCAACAAGCAGATATACGTTCAGATAATTAACGATTTGGAAGGTAAAACTCTTGCATCTGCTTCCTCACTGGGTATGGAGGCCATGCCGAAGATACAGCAGGCTGAGAAGGTAGGTGAACTGGTAGCTAAGAAGGCTCAGGAGGCTGGCATCTCTGCCGTTGTCTTCGACCGTAACGGTTACTTGTATCACGGCCGTGTGAAGTCACTGGCAGATGCAGCACGTAAAGGTGGACTTAAATTTTAAACGATTATGGCAATGAACAAAGTTAAGATAAATAGCGACGTAGAGTTGAAAGACAGACTGGTTGCCATCAACCGTGTTACTAAGGTAACAAAGGGTGGTCGCACCTTTACATTCGCAGCCATTGTTGTTGTCGGCGACGGCAACGGTATTATTGGCTGGGGACTTGGTAAGGCAGGTGAAGTAACCGCAGCCATCGCCAAGGGTGTTGAGGCAGCTAAGAAGAATCTTGTAAAGGTTCCCGTGTTGAAGGGTACTATACCTCATGAGATGGAAGCACACTTCGGTGGTGCTCAAGTATTCCTCCGTCCCGCAGCAGCAGGTACCGGTCTGGTTGCCGGTGGTGCTATGCGTGCCGTGCTGGAGAGTGTTGGAGTGAAGGACGTCCTCGCTAAGTCGAAGGGCTCTTCTAACCCCCACAACCTGGTGAAGGCAACCATCGTGGCCCTGAGCCAGATGCGTGACGCTTATACCGTGGCAGGAACCCGTGGAATCAGTATGGAAAAAGTATTTAGAGGATAAGGAGATTTAGACTATGGCAACAATTAAGATCAAGCAGATAAAGAGTAAGATCGGTTATCCCGTTGACCAGAAGCGTACCCTTGAGGCACTGGGTCTTCGCAAGATCTCTCAGGTTGTAGAGAAGGAAGATACTCCTGCTATCCGTGGTATGATTCGTAAGGTTCATCACTTGGTAACTGTAATCGATTAATTATTCACAACATTAAAACAGATTCGATCATGAAATTAAATAGTTTGAAACCAGCTGAAGGCTCTACGCATTCACGTCGCAGAATCGGTCGCGGACCGGGTTCTGGACTGGGTGGTACTTCAACGCGTGGTCACAAAGGTGCCAAGGCACGTTCTGGTTACAAGAAGAAGGTAGGTTTTGAAGGTGGTCAGATGCCTTTGCAGCGTCGTGTTCCGAAGTCAGGCTTCAAGAACATCAACCACAAGGAGTACTTTGCAGTTAATCTGTCAACACTTCAGAAGCTTGCTGAGGAGAAGAACCTCACCAAGATTGGCATTGCAGAGCTTGTTGCAGCCGGTCTTACCAATGGTAAGGAGCTTGTCAAGATTCTTGGCAACGGTGAGCTGAAGGCAAAGATTGATGTTGAAGCTAATGCATTCTCAAAGACTGCTGAGGAAGCTATCAAGGCAGTTGGTGGTAACGCAACAATAATCTAAACAAGACAATGAAGAAGTTTATAGAGACACTGAAGAACATTTGGAAGATTGAGGATCTGCGCCAGCGCATCCTTATCACGTTGCTGTTTATAGCTATCTACCGTTTCGGTTCATTCGTGGTACTTCCTGGTATCAACCCTGCAAAGCTGGACCTGCTCCAGCAGCAGACACAGGGCGGTCTGATGTCGCTCCTTGACATGTTCTCTGGTGGTGCATTTTCCAACGCATCCATTTTTGCACTTGGAATTATGCCTTACATCTCTGCTTCTATCGTAATGCAGCTCCTTGCTGTGGCTGTGCCTTATTTCCAGAAGATGCAGCGTGAGGGCGAGAGCGGTCGTAAGAAAATCAGCATGTACACCCGTTACCTTACAGTGGCTATCCTGCTGTTCCAGGCTCCGGGTTACCTGATGAACCTTCGTGCACAGGCAAGCGAGGCCCTCGTCGGCATCGACTGGTCTGTGTTCATGGTTCCCGCCACCATCATCCTTGCAGCAGGAAGTATGTTCATCCTCTGGTTGGGTGAGCGCATTACCGATAAGGGAATCGGAAACGGTATCTCTATCATCATCATGATTGGTATCATTGCCCGCCTGCCTCAGGCATTCATACAGGAGGTAGGTTCTCGCTTCACAGCTATCACGGGCGGTGGTCTGGTGATGTTCCTTGTCGAGATTCTGATTCTTTATGCAGTTGTATGTGCAGCTATCCTTTTGGTACAGGGTGTCCGTAAGGTGCCTGTACAGTATGCAAAGCGCCTTGTGGGCAATCAGCAGTACGGCGGTGCACGTCAGTACATCCCCCTGAAGCTGTTTGCTGCTAACGTGATGCCTATCATTTTCGCACAGGCCATCATGTTCATTCCGCTGGCACTCGTTCAGTATTCAAACCCGCAGGATTCCAACTGGTTCCTCCGCAATATGATGGATCACCACAGCTGGCTGTACAATGTAGTATTTGCAATTCTCATCATTGCATTTACCTATTTCTATACAGCTATAACGCTGAACCCCACTCAGATGGCAGAGGACCTGAAGCGCAACAACGGTTTCATTCCTGGTATCAAGCCAGGTAAGGACACCGCTGAGTACATCGACACCGTGATGTCACGCATCACGCTGCCCGGCTCACTCTTCATTGCCTTCATTGCAGTTATGCCAGCCTTTGCGGGCTTGCTCAATGTACAAGACGCATTCTCTCAGTTCTTTGGAGGAACATCCTTGCTGATTCTTGTAGGTGTAGTGCTCGACACACTTGCACAGATAGAGAGTCATCTGCTGATGCGCCACTATGACGGTCTGCTCAGCTCGGGCCGCATTCATGGCCGTGGTATGCAGGCATACTAATATTCTTCGATGAAGGTATTTCTGAAGACTGAAGATGAAATAGAGCTGATGCGCCAGGCCAACCTCTTAGTAGGCAGCACGCTTGGCGAGTTAGCAAAACATATCAAGCCTGGAGTAACGACCCTCCAGTTGGATCAGATAGCCGATGAGTTCATACGTGACCACGGCGCTGTCCCCACCTTCAAGGGGTTCCCAAATCCATATGGAGGGCCGTTTCCTGCCAGCATCTGCACGTCAGTAAATGACGTAGTGGTGCACGGAGTTCCCAATGCTCAGACCGTCCTTAAAGACGGCGACATCATCTCGGTTGACTGCGGCACCTTGCTTAACGGCTTTTGTGGCGACTCCTGTTACACGTTCTGTGTAGGTGAGGTGGCAGACGAAGTAAAGCAGCTGCTACGAACCACTAAGGAGTCACTCTACAAGGGCATAGAGAATGCAGTGGCAGGACATCATCTCGGTGACATCAGCTATGCAGTGCAGCAGCACTGTGAGGCCCAAGGCTACGGCATCGTCCGTGAGCTCACTGGTCACGGCATTGGTCACCAGATGCATGAAGACCCTCAGGTGCCCAACTATGGCCGCCGAGGAAACGGCATCATGCTCAAGGCCGGTATGTGTATCGCCATCGAACCTATGGTTACACAAGGCTCCCGGGCAATATACCTTGACGCAGACCGCTGGACCGTGCGAACCCGCGATGGCCGACCTGCTGCTCATTTCGAGCACACCATAGCCATCCGACGTGGAAAGGCAGACATTTTATCATCGTTTGACGAAGTATTAAAAGTAGAAGGAAATTTATATTAAGTATGGCAAAACAGTCCGCTATAGAACAAGACGGAACAATCGTGGAGTCGCTTTCAAATGCGATGTTCCGCGTAGAACTAGAGAACGGAGTACAGATTATTGCACACATATCCGGTAAGATGCGTATGCACTACATCAAGATACTCCCGGGTGACAAGGTGAAGGTCGAGATGAGTCCCTATGACTTGACGAAAGGCCGCATCGTGTTCAGATACAAATAAAACGACACTACAATAACAAAGAGTTATGAAGACAAGAGCATCATTGAAGAAGCGCACCCCCGACTGCAAGATTGTACGTCGCAAGGGTCGTCTGTTTGTAATCAACAAGAAGAACCCTAAGTACAAAATGCGTCAGGGCTAAAGTTAAATAAGCATAAAAAGGTAAGGGAATTCAATTATTTTTCTTACCTTTGCATGCTTTTTAAGCAAATTTCGAAATTTATTATTTTAATTTTTTAGTTTAACACATGGCAATAAGAATTGTTGGAGTAGATTTGCCCCAGGAGAAGCGTGGCGAAATCGCATTGACCTACATCTACGGAATAGGTCGAAGTAGTTCAGCAAAGATTTTGGACAAGGCCGGCGTGAGCCGCGACCTGAAAGTCAACGAATGGAGTGACGAGCAGGCAGCTAAAATCCGTGAAATCATCGGCGCTGAATTCAAGGTAGAAGGTGATCTCCGCAGTGAGATCCAGTTGAACATCAAGCGACTGATGGATATTGGTTGCTATCGTGGCGTACGTCATCGTAACGGTCTTCCCGTTCGCGGTCAGAGCACGAAGAACAATGCTCGTACCCGTAAAGGTAAGAAGAAGACTGTTGCTAACAAGAAGAAGGCCACAAAGTAATTCTATTAAACACTAAACATTAAAGATTAAAAGAATTATGGCAAAGAAAACAGTCACTTCAAAGAAGAGAAACGTGAAAGTATCGGCTATCGGCCAGCTTCACGTACACAGTTCTTTCAATAATATCATTGTTGCTCTGGCTAACGACGAAGGTCAGATTATCTCTTGGTCTTCAGCCGGTAAGATGGGCTTCCGTGGTTCAAAGAAGAACACCCCGTATGCAGCTCAGATGGCTGCAGAAGATTGTGCAAAGGTCGCTTTCGACCTTGGTCTGCGTAAGGTAAAGGCATATGTGAAAGGTCCTGGTAACGGTCGTGAGAGTGCTATTCGTGCCGTCCACGGTGCAGGAATCGAGGTGATGGAGATTGTTGACGTTACTCCGCTGCCGCACAATGGCTGTCGTCCTCCGAAGCGCCGTCGTGTATAGTTTCTATAGTATCTATAGTCTCTATAGTTAAAAGCAATAAATAAACAAAGAAAATCATTTTATAGATTATGGCAAGATATATTGGACCGAAATCAAAAATTGCACGCCGTTTTGGAGAGCCCATTTTCGGCGCAGACAAAGTTTTGTCCCGCAGGAACTTCCCCCCGGGACAGCATGGCAACAACCGTCGCCGCAAGCAGTCGGAGTATGCTGTCATGTTGGCAGAGAAGCAGAAAGCCAAGTACACTTATGGAGTGCTTGAGCGCCAGTTCCGTAATATGTTTGAGCGCGCATCAAAGGCCGACGGCATTACCGGTGAGGTATTGCTGCAGAATCTTGAGAGCCGCCTCGATAATGTTGTGTTCCGTATGGGTATTGCTCCCACACGTGCCGCTGCTCGTCAGCTCGTGGGTCACAAGCATATTACTGTTGACGGTCAGGTAGTCAATATTCCCTCTTATGCTGTTAAGCCTGGTCAGGTTATCGCCGTTCGCGAGAAGTCAAAGTCACTCGAGGTCATCGAGGCAGCACTCGCCGGTTTCAACCACAGCAAGTATCCTTGGATAGAGTGGGACGACCAGACAAAGAGCGGTAAGTTCCTGCACAAGCCCGAACGTGCCGACATCCCCGAGAATATTAAGGAGCAGTTAATCGTTGAGTTGTACTCTAAGAACTAAAATCATTTAAATTAATGGCGATATTAGCATTTCAAAAACCTGATAAAGTCGTAATGTTGGAGGCTAACGACAAGTACGGAATCTTCGAGTTCCGTCCTCTCGAGCCTGGCTTCGGTGTAACCATTGGTAATGCCCTTCGCCGCATTCTTCTTTCATCACTCGAGGGCTATGCCATCAACACTATCCGCATTAGCGGTGTTGAGCATGAGTTCTCATCCGTACCTGGTGTAAAGGAAGATGTGACCAACATTATCTTGAACCTCAAGCAAGTAAGGTTCAAGCAAGTAGTGGAAGAATTCGAGAACGAGAAAGTCTCAATCACCGTTGAGAATTCTACCGAGTTTAAAGCCGGTGATATAGGCAAGTATCTGACTGGATTTGAAGTGTTAAATCCCGATTTGGTGATTTGTCATTTAGATTCCAAGGCTTCGATGCAGATGGATCTCACCATTAACAAAGGCCGTGGTTACGTCCCCGCCGACGAGAACCGCGAGTTCTGCACCGACGTTAATGTAATAGCCATCGATTCTATTTACACCCCCATCCGTAACGTGAAATATAGTGTGGAGCCCTATCGTGTCGAGCAGAAGACCGACTACGACAAGCTCGTCATTGAAGTCACGACGGACGGTTCCATACACCCGAAGGAAGCACTGAAGGAAGCTGCCAAGATTCTTATTCATCACTTCATGCTCTTCTCCGACGAGAAGATCACGCTCGAGAATACTGACGTGGAGAGCAACCAGGAGTTCGATGAAGAGATTCTCCACATGCGTCAGCTGCTCAAGACACGCCTTGTTGACATGAACCTCTCAGTTCGTGCCCTCAACTGTCTGAAGGCTGCCGATGTAGAGACCCTTGGCGACCTGGTACAGTTCAATAAGACTGACCTCCTGAAGTTCCGCAACTTCGGTAAGAAATCGCTCACGGAGCTTGATGATTTGCTCGAGAGTCTGAATCTGTCGTTTGGAACTGACATTGCAAAGTATAAACTGGACAAGGAGTAATTCGTAATTGTCCGCTTAAAGAAAAAAGAAAAAATGAGACATAATAAGAAATTCAATCATTTGAGTCGTACTGCTGACCATCGTCACGCCATGCTCGCTAACATGGCCATCTCGCTGATTATGCACAAAAGAATCACTACGACTCTCGCAAAGGCCAAGGCCCTCAAGAAGTATGTAGAGCCCCTCATCACTCGTTGTAAGGACGACTCTACTAACTCACGTCGTGTCGTGTTCAGCTACCTCCAGAACAAGGAAGCCCTGAAGGAACTCTTCGGAGCTGTAGCTCAGAAGGTAGGCGACCGCCCCGGTGGTTATACCCGCATCATTAAGCTCGGTACCCGTCAGGGTGACGCTGCTCAGGTTTGCTTCATCGAGCTCGTTGACTTCGACGAGAACATGCTGAAGGCACCGAAGGCAGAGAAGAAGACACGCCGTAGTCGCAAGTCTTCTGCTCCCAAGACAGCTCCCGCTGCTGAAGAAGTAAAGGCTGAAGAGGCACCCGCCGCTGAGGCACCTGCAGAAGAGGCAAAGGCTGAATAAGAGTAACAATGATTTGAAATCATCCATAAAAAGACGCCTCCACCCGTTAAAAAGGGTGGGGGCGTCTTTCGTTATTAACTAATAAAAATAAGGAAATAAGAATGGTTAAGAAAAGCTTAGTCCTGCTACTGCTTAGCATGGCAGGATTCGCTCCGTTGTGGGCACAAGAAACTGTTGTTTGGGAATTAGTTACAGACTACTCAAATCTTAGTACCAGCGATACGTATGTGATTGCGGGAAATGGTATTTTATCTCAGGGCAAAGGTACTACTGTCTGTTCTTTGAAAAACGATCAAGTTCCAACTGCTAATTATTTGCCAATCGGCAAAACAATTGCAACTTATGCTAATCAGAATGTTTATACGTTTGATGACATCATCATTAATACGTTTGATACTGATGATACCTGGACTTTAGAAAAAGTGTCTGGAAATTCAGGTGTCTATTATATTAAATCAACTAATGGTAATTGGTATCTTCAATATGGAGAAGGAACTAAAAGCAAAATTACAAGCAAACCCACTTCTACATCAAATGATGGTTATAGACAATGGAAAATTCATTTGGAAGGAACAAATAGCAGTGGGGAAAAGGTAACTGGGCTTTATAACGTAAAGGCTGAAAGAATGCTTGCATTAGAATATACATCCAGTGCAACAAATTGGCGTGCACAAACGTCTTCTTACTATGGTGATTTCATGGGTGCTGAAGTCGTTCTCTATCGTAAAGTAACTTCTGTCCCTGTGAGTGTTAGTACGGTTAAGTACGCTTCTTTTTGTAGTAGTTGTCCATTAGATTTCACTGGCACAGGCATTACTGCTTATAAGGCGAAGAGCGACGGCAGTAAGGTAGTGCTGACGGCTATAGCTGACGGTATTGTGCCAGCCAAGACGGGTGTGGTGCTGTGTAGCCCGGAGGCCAACACATTTAATGTGCCGGTTACAGCAGCTACGGGTTCGACAGACTGGACAGATAATGAACTGGTGGGTATAACTGAGCGGACTTCGGTTAGCGTAGATGGCGCAGATGGCAAGACTAACTATATCTTTGCCAATGAGAACGACCGTATTGGCTTCTATTTGGCAGCGGCAGATGGGGCATACCTTGGGGCTAACCGTGCTTATCTGAGCACCGCGACAACAGCTACAGCACCGTATCTGGGCTTTGATGACGATGAAACGACGGACATTGACTTAACAACAGTCAGCGGACAGCGGGTTACGGATAATGCATATTACGACCTGTCTGGTCGTCGTGTAGTCCAGCCAACCAGGGGCTTGTATATTGTGAATGGAAAGAAAGTAGTCATTAAATAAAAGAAAAGGAAACACGAAATGAAAAAGACATATATTATCCCGACGATGGAAACTGCCGTTATTGAAACGAATGTTATATTGGCAGGCTCTAAGGAGAAAATTTCATTGTTTAGTTCTTCTGCTTCTACCAACGATGGCGAGTATTCGAGTGCCTTAGCTCCAGAGTCTTCCGGTGGTGATGGCGAAGATTGGTAAAACAACGACAACACCTACCTCTGATGCGCTGAAAGGCCGATACAGACAGGGTTTGAGGCACGGTAGGTGTTGCCGAAACACCTACCTGACACCTACCTAACACCTACCTTATCACCTACCTACGAAATAAAGTGCCGTTTCTCTCCAAGAGAAATGCCGTTTCTCCCCAAGAGAAGTGCCGTTTCTCCTTACTCAAAGTGCCGTTTTCACCACCTAAATACGCCACTTGGCCAGCCAAATGTGCCACTTTTGCAGTTTAACTATGCCATTTATGTACCATTACCTACATCAATAAGGGAGGTAGGTGTCGAGGTAGGTGTTAGGTAGGTGTCAGGTAGGTGTTTCGGCAACACCTACCGTGCCTCAAACCCAGTGTACATCGGCATTTCTGACGTTTTGAGGTAGGTGTTGGTGGTTTTAGCAAAATTTCCCTCGATTAAGGGAATGTTTTCAGTAAACGGCACCTCTCTGAAAAGGTTTTCTAAACAATAGCTCACGGCCTATTTTGAGCTCCATACTTCGCGATGTATCACCTGTGTCATGCAGTGGGCGGCACCGTAGCCGCAGATTAGGTTTTCCAGCGGTATCCATTCTACGGTAACACGGGCTTCGCGGAAGCGTTGTTGCAATTCTTCGCTCTGTCCTCCGACGGCCATGATATGACGTGGGGCTATGGTCAGAAAATTGTTCGCATAGTGCATCTCGTCGTCGTAGTCGATGGGAATAATCTCGAAGCCGCGACTTTTGATGTAGTCCACGAAGGGCAGGTCCTGTTTCCACAACCAATAGCTCTTATTACCCGGCTTGCGTACCCAAATGTTGCAGGTGTTGAATTCCGGGTCGCCTGGACTGGCTTCGAGGCGGCTCTTCACCATCGTACAGAGATTGTTGTCGATGATGTTGAAGTAGGTGTCCAGGTGCATCTGCATCTGCCAGAGTTTATGGTCGCGCACCACCACAATGGTGTCGTGTCCGAAAGCGTCGGCCTCCATCAGTTGGCGGATGCCTTCGTCGTTTGTGCGCATACCGCAACCTATGAACGAAACATTGCCGGCGGGAATATAGTCGCCACCCTCCAGCCTCCCGTCCCCCTCGATGCGGAGAATGGGCTTAAGTCCGAGGTGCTCGTAGCAGAGTGTTATGATGTTTGTCTCAGGAGCGCGCTGTGTGCTGTTCATGTTGCAGATGACCTGTCCGCGTGGTGTTGTGATGCTTTGGTCACGTGTAAAGTACAAGTTCATCAGGGGATTCTGTAAATACTGGGCCTCGTAGCCTGTATTATTGTCCGTCTCCGAGAGTTTCACTGTGGGCTGCAACAGAATGCAGCGTATCAGGTCGTTGCGGCTCATTTTCGACAACATTTCCTGTCTGTAGGCTTCTACCTCTTCCGGATTCTTATCTGGAATGTTACTGGTGTCATAGGTAAGTACATTTGCTGCAAGTGTTCTCAAACTGTCAATACCAACCTCGTTGAGAATGCCGATGACTGTGTGTACGCGTATGCCGTTCTTCTCGAGCATGCTGATATATCCCCGGTGCTCCTCAGCAGCCTTGTCCACATCGAAGTAGTTCTCGAAAAGGCCGGCCAAAGGGTGGATAATGCCGTTGAACAGTTCTTGCCCAGGCGTGTGCATCAGTATGTCACCTGCCTTCGACCACTCGGCCTGTGGATAAGCCATCCTAAGCGTATCCTGTGCCAGTGTTTTAGTGCCACAAAGAAGAATGACGGCCAACAACCATAGGTTTATCTTTCTCATGATACTTAAATTGTTTAATTCTACTTATATTTGAATGCAAAAGTAATAATAATTTGGTGAAAAAACATGTTCTGCGCTCTCTTTTTAACCTCTTTTTGATGCAGGTTATTTAGAAATGACGTAAGGTGCTGGGAAAAACGGGTATTGGGGACTTTTAGGGAATCCCCTAACTTGAAATCGGGATTTTCCTCTTGCAGGTTACAGAAAAAATACATATCTTTGCACCGTGATAATATTTAAGTGACGAAATTATGAGAAAGAATGTATTGATATTATTGGCTACGGTACTGCTGCTCACCAGCTGCGGTACTTATACCGGAACGGGAGCCTTTGTGGGCGGTGAGTTCGGTTCTATTATTGGTTCGGCCATTGGCGGCATCTCTGGGGGACGTCATGGCAGTCATGTAGGAACGCTCATTGGCATGGCGGGCGGTGCCATTGTGGGGGCTGCCATCGGCAATGCTGCCGACCAGGCTGAACAGCGCCGCTACGAGGAGTACCAGCGTGACCGTGACGAGCACTATGCCCGTACGGATCGTCATGCCCGTGTCAACCGTGACACCCGTACTGACGACGATGAGGGTTACTTCGACCCGACGAACAGCGGTGACGACCGCATCACCTTCGATGACACACCGGCTCCGGCAGCTCCTGCCGTTACCTCACCGCGTGCTGAGGAGGGGCTCATTGTTCGTAATGCGCTGTTCCGTGATGCCAGCGGCGACCAGGTGCTGGTGGCTGGTGAGGAGTGTACGGTGACGTTTGAAATCATGAACAAGTCGAGGCATGAGGTGTTCGACATCCAGCCGGTGGTTTATGAGCTGACGGGTAACAAGCACATCCACATTTCACAGAACCTGCACATTGAGAGCATCCTGCCGGGTAAGGGCATTCGTTACACGGCTACTATTCGTGCCGACAAGAAGTTGCGTGAGGGTACGGCGAGGTTGCGTGTGGGCATCGTGATTAACAACCGTGAAGTGGAGGGGCAGACGTATGAGTTTGTCGTTCCGACGAAGAAGAAATAATAAAAAGAGGCGGGTCACCCGCCTCTCTTTGTTTTATATGAGGCGACGGGGTCGCCTCTTTTTTTTATTATACCACACCCTGTGCGAGCATTGCCTTGGCAACTTTCATGAAGCCGGCAACGTTGGCACCCTTCACGTAGTTGATGTAGCCGTCGGCCTGCTTACCGTACTTGACGCACTGCTCGTGGATGCCTGACATAATCTGGTGCAGACGCTGGTCAACCTCAGCAGCCGTCCAGGCCATGCGCATAGAGTTCTGTGTCATCTCCAGTCCGCTGGTTGCTACGCCACCAGCATTGACAGCCTTGCCAGGAGCAAAGAGCTGTCCAGCAGCAATAAACTTATCGACAGCCTCGGCGGTGCAGCCCATGTTGCTGACCTCTGCCACGCAGAGCGGCTTGTTGGCCAGAATCTGGTCGGCATCGGCACCGTTCAGCTCGTTCTGGGTAGCGCAGGGCAGATAGATGTCAGCCTTCTGCTCCCACGGTTTCTTACCCTCGAAGAACGTAGAGCCAGGGAACTCCTCTGCGTAAGGAGCGCAGACGTCGTTGCCAGAAGCACGCAGTTCAAGCATGTATTCAATCTTCTCATCGTCGAGTCCGGCAGGATCGTAGATGTAGCCGTCAGGACCAGAGATGGTGATGACCTTGGCCCCCAGTTCGGTCGCCTTCTTGGCAGCACCCCAGGCCACGTTGCCGAAACCGGAGAGAGCAACGGTCTTGCCCTTGATGTCGAGTTCGTGGGTATCCATCATCTGATGTACGAAGTAGAGAGCACCAAAGCCAGTAGCCTCTGGACGCAGAATGGAACCGCCCCATTCCAGACCCTTACCGGTGAGCGTAGCGCCGTGGAACTGTGAGGTGAGTTTCTTGTACATGCCGAAGAGATAGCCTATTTCGCGGCCACCCACGCCAATGTCGCCAGCTGGCACGTCCATGTCGGGACCGATGACCTTATAGAGTTCGCACATAAAGGCCTGGCAGAAGCGCATAATCTCAGCGTCGCTCTTGCCGCGGGGAGCAAAGTCGGAGCCGCCCTTGCCACCGCCCATGGGCAGCGTGGTGAGTGCGTTCTTAAAGGTCTGTTCGAAGCCGAGGAACTTCAGGATGCTGAGGTTCACCGACGGGTGGAAGCGCAGTCCACCCTTGTACGGGCCAATAGCACTGTTGAACTGCACGCGGTAGCCGATGTTCACCTGCACCTCGCCTTTGTCGTCAACCCAGGGTACACGGAAAGTGGTAATGCGCTCGGGCTCAACAAGGCGCTCGATAATCTTGGCTTTCTCGAACTCAGGATGCTGGTTGTAAACGTCTTCAATTGAGAGAAGAACTTCCTTTACTGCCTGCAGGAATTCTGCTTCGCCTGGATGCTTGCGCTCCAGTTGCTGCATAATGTTTTGTACATTCATAGTTGTTGTTTTTACATTTAAAGTTATAAAAGTTGTACTTAATGTTACTGCTGTTTCTTCTTGAAGTAATCGTTATAAACCTTGATTCCGCCCACGATGAAGCTGCACGTAGTGGTGACAAGGTTAGTAATGAACAGTGCCCAGAGAATGTCAGGCTTGTGCAGTATGCCTTGCAGCATGAAGCACAAGCCTCCTACACCCATCATCAGGAAGGTGGGCAAGGCAATGCCATCGGTGTTGCGTGTCTTGATGGTTTCAATGGCTTGCGGCAGATAGCCCAGTATCATGCTGATGCTGGCTATCCAGCCGCAAATTTCAAACAGGGTGTTAGATTCCATAGGCTTGAATGTCTCTTTTTTTCTTTACAAAGATAGTAAAAAAGATGCATACGCTGTATCGGGAATGTATCTTTTTTACATATTATTAATAATTGGGAATGCATGGACCTTGCTTCCTTCTTGGCCTCCTGCCGGAGGCCTCAGTAGAAAAGTTGATAATTAATTTGGCATTTTACTTGCTTATTTGTACCTTTGTGCCATAAAAACTGACATTATGAACGAAAATATACCTCAGGAGTTTAACAACTTCTTCTTGAAAGACGTGTCGTTCGTGAACCTCATGACACGTCGCATCTTCAATGTACTGATTGTGGCCAATCCCTACGATGCCTTCATGCTGGAGGACGACGGACGTGTGGATGAAAAGATATTCGACGAGTATATGGACCTGGGTCTGCGCTATCCGCCTACGTTCACGCAGGTATCAACCACTGAGGAGGCAGACCACGTGCTGAAAACGACCGACATAGACCTGGTCATCTGCATGCCGGGTAATGCTGACAACGATGCCTTCGCCGTGGCCCGTGACGTGAAGCAGGCCGCCCCACAGATTCCGTGTGTGGTGCTGACGCCTTTCTCTCACGGCATATCGAAACGCATAGAGAACGAGGACATGAGCATATTCGACTACGTGTTCTGTTGGCTGGGCAACACTAACCTCATATTGAGCATCATCAAGCTCATTGAGGACAAGATGAATATTGAGCACGACGTACGAGAGGCTGGCGTGCAGATGATTTTGCTGGTGGAAGACAACATACGCTTCTACAGCAGCATCCTGCCCAACCTTTACAGCTACATTCTCGCACAGAGCAAGAACTTCTCGACCGAAGCCCTGAACCCACATGCTGCCACACAGCGTAAGCGCGGTCGCCCCAAGGTGGTGCTGGCTACGAACTACGACGAGGCCATGCAGTGGTATGAGAAATACCACGACAACACGCTGGGCGTCATTTCGGACACACGCTTCCCCCTGAAGACGGTGCCAGGAAGGCTGAGCCACGTGGAGGAAGGCGATGCTGAGGCCGGTCTGAAACTGTTGCGCGAAATTCGTAAACGTGACGAGTATGTGCCCCTTATTCTGCAAAGTAGCGAGGTGGGCAATAAGGCAAAGGCCGAGGCAGAGCACTTCCACTTTATCGATAAGAACTCGAAGAAGATGAACATTGATATTCGCAACCTGTTGGAAGAGCACATGGGTTTCGGCGACTTCATCTTCCGCGACCCAGTGACACGCGCTGAGGTGGCACGTGTGGCTACGCTGAAGGAACTGCAGGACAACATCTTCAAGATTCCAGAGGACTCGATGCTCTACCACATCTCACGAAACCACATGAGTAGGTGGCTTTGTGCCCGTGCTATCTTCCCCGTATCGCAGTTCCTGAAGACCGTGACGTGGCACAAGCTGCAGGACGTGCAGGCTCACCGCCAGATTATTTTCGATGCTATTGTGCAGTACCGCCGCATGAAGAACATAGGCATTGTGGCCGTTTTCGACCGTGGCAAGTTCGACCGCTATGCCCACTTCGCCCGTATCGGCGACGGCTCGTTGGGCGGTAAGGGACGTGGCCTGGCATTCCTTGACAACATACTGAAGCGTCACCCCGAGTTGCAGCAGTGGGGCAATGCCACGGTGACCATTCCTAAGACCGTGGTACTCTGTACCGACCTCTTCGACGAATTTATGGACTCGAATAACCTGTGGAGCATAGCCCTGAGTGATGCGCCTGACGAGGAGATTCTGCACCACTTCATGCGTGCCCAGCTGCCTGACTCGCTCATAGCCGACTTCTTCACCTTCTTCGATGCTGTCAAGGCCCCCATTGCCGTGCGCTCGTCGTCATTGCTGGAAGACTCGCACTATCAGCCTTTCGCAGGCATCTACTCCACCTATATGATTCCGTACCTGCACGATAAGTACGAAATGCTGCGTATGCTGGCCTGTGCCATCAAGGGTGTGTATGCTTCGGTTTATTATAAGGACTCGAAGGCTTACATGACTGCTACGTCGAACGTCATTGACCAGGAGAAGATGGCCGTTATCCTGCAGGAGGTGGTGGGCCGTCAGTACGGCACCCGTTACTATCCCAGCTTCTCTGGTGTGTTGCGTTCCATCAACTATTACCCCATAGGTGATGAAACGGCAGAGGAGGGCATTGCCTCGCTGGCATTGGGACTGGGAAAATACATCGTTGACGGAGGACAGACTTTGCGCGTTTCGCCCTACCATCCACACCAGGTGTTGCAAACCAGCGAGTTGGAGACGGCGCTGCGTGACACACAGACCCGCTTCTATGCCCTCGACATGTCGAACGTGGGAGCCGACTTTAAGGTAGATGACGGCTTCAACATCTTGAACCTCCGTGTAAAGGAGGCTGACAAGGACGGTTCCCTGAACTATATAGCCTCTACCTACGACCCCTACGACCAGATTATACGTGACGGCATCTATGAGGGGGGACGTAAGGTAATCTCTTTCTGCGGTGTGTTGCAGCACGGTGTCTTCCCCCTGCCTGAGCTGTTGCAGTTGGTGCAGAAGTTAGGTGCCGACGAGATGAAGCGCCCCGTAGAGATAGAGTTTGCATGTAACCTGGATTCTTCTGCCGACCCCTCACAAGGTGGGGTGAAGGGTGAGTTGTATCTCCTGCAGATCAGACCCATTGTCGATTCCAAGCAGGTGCTCGACGAGGACCTGACCGTAATTCCCGACGAGCAGTGCCTGTTGCGTTCTAATAATTCGTTAGGCCACGGCATCAGTGAAGACGTCTATGACGTGGTCTATGTGAAGGCAGGCGACGACTTCACCGCTGCTAACAATCCACAGATAGCCGATGAGATAGCACAGATTAATAAGCGGTTCCTGGAGGCCGAAGGGGGGTCTTACATCCTTATAGGCCCGGGCCGTTGGGGTTCCAGCGACTACTGGCTGGGCATTCCCGTAAAGTGGCCCCACATCTCAGCTGCCCGTGTCATTGTGGAGGCAGGACTGAAGAACTACCATGTCGATCCCTCGCAGGGCACCCACTTCTTCCAGAACCTGACGTCGTTCGGTGTGGGGTACTTTAATATCAACACCTATACCGGCGATGGTGTGCTGCAACAAAAAATCCTTGACGACATGCCTGCCGTTGAGGAAACCGAGTATGTGCGCCATGTGCGATTTGAAAAACCACTGAAGATAATGATGGACGGTAAGAAACAGCATGCTGTGGTATTGCTTCCTGACTCCTGAACTCCTGAACTCCTGAACTCCAGAACTCCTAAATCCAACAACAATATGAACCTGAATCTAACATCACGTATAACGATGCCGGAGCATGCACTTCGGCGTCAGGTTATTGACCTCTGCCGAAAGACAGGCAAGCCACTGCTGAAGCTTTCTACTAAAGATTATGTAGAAGGTGGGCTCGGACACTTGGTGGAACAGTTTGACGGTCAGGCAGGTCTTGTAAATATCGAGGTGTTTAATGAGCTGCAGCATACCATTACAGGATGGCCTGGAGGTAAGCCTGGCGTTGATGACAGTAACCGCCCAGAGCGCGCTTTGCCGTTTCCCAAGCGGGTGGTGGTGTTTTCTCCGCATCCTGACGATGATGTCATCTCCATGGGAGGAACCATTCGCCGACTGATGCAGCAGGGTAATGACGTGCACATAGCCTATGAGACCAGTGGCGACATTGCCGTGGGTGACGAGGAGGTGCGCCGTTACATGCACTTCATCAACGGGTTTAACCAGCTCTTTGCCAGGGAACCTGACGAAGTCATCAACAGCAAGTACCGCGAAATAACCAGTTTCCTGAAGCAGAAAACTGACGGGCAGCCCGACACGCGTGACATTCTGACCGTCAAGACCCTCATACGCAGAGGAGAGGCACGCTTAGCCTGCTACTATAACGGCATTGCCAGAGACCATATCCATTTCCTTGACCTGCCGTTCTATGAGAGTGGGCGCATTGAGAAACTACCCATGACGGAAGAGGATGTGCGCATTGTGCAGCGGCTTATTCAGCAGGTGCAGCCCCATCAGATCTATGTGGCAGCCGACTTGGCCGACCCTCACGGCACTCACCGTAAGTGCACCGACGCTGTGTTGGCAGCCATTGACGAAGAGCAGAAGGCGGGAGCAGCATGGCTTGATGACTGTAGGGTGTGGATGTACCGGGGGGCATGGGATGAGTGGGACGTGCCCGATATCGAGATGTGTGTACCCATGAGCCCCGAGGAATTGCGAGAGAAGCGAAACAGCATTCTGCGCCATCAGAGTCAGATGGAGAGTGCGCCTTTCCTCGGCAACGACGAACGGCTGTTTTGGCAGCGTGCCGAAGACCGGAACCGTGACACAGCCCGCCGATACGACGAGTTAGGCCTCGCTTGTTACGAGGCCATGGAGGCTTTTGTGGAATACCACTTTCGTTGAAATGCTATTGTCCGCCTAACCGTGCGAAGTATTCTATGATGTCGTCCCACGTCTTAAACGTGTCGCTGCCAAGCTCTATGAGGGTACATAGGGAAGTCCCCTCCTGTCGCTTCTGGTTGGTGGGAACTATCAGATAGTCACCGTAGAGCAGGTCCAGCCGCGGCGTGGTAATGAAGTGTTGCCATGCAGGCACACCAACGTATTCAGCCAGCCACGCAGCCTCTTCACCAAGAGAGTGAGCCACGAAATAGACCTGGTAGCGTTCAATGAGCAGTCGCACCGCTTTCTGGAACGAAGGTGCAGGCATGGCTCCCTTCCCTTGGGCAGGGGGCAGGCATATATATATAATAGGTCGCTGGCGCTTCTCCTGCTGGTCGTCAATCCAGCGTATGACGGGTACAACGCTGTGCATGAACGAGTGGTCGTTCATACGGTGTTCACCGTGGAAGCGGGTGGCTTGCGGATAGTGTTCACGGAACATGTCGTAAGTGTTCACCGTCGTGTCTTCGTCACCAAACAGCCCCCACACGTGTTGTTCCTCGTTTTGGCCCTTGAAGTTCTTTTCCGTCACGCCCTTGTACTCCTTCACCAGTGCCTTGTCAACATAAAACTCCTGAATACCGTCTTTTCGTGGGTTCTGAAAGGTCTGTGTGCCTGTCATGCCGTGCTCCTTCATGGTCTCTGCCATCTGCATGGCGGGGTTCACGCAGATGCGGTCGAAGCCGTTGAGCTTCTCGGTAAACATGCCGCCCATGCTGGTGCCGATAATAAGGTCCGGCTTCTCCTCTTTACATATATTATATAATAAGGAGAGCGCCTCCTCTGGATGGATGGGCAGGTCGGGAGCAATGACAGTGGCATTGGGGAATACGGTGCGCAGTCGGGTGACGGTGCCTGACTGTCCGCTTGATGCAAAACCATGGACATAAAGAATTTTCTTGCCTGCCATGAGGTCAGGAAACTGTTTGATGTAAGAATTTTCGGTCATACTTTCTTGCTTTTTGTTGCAAAAGTACAAAAAAGTTATGGTCGTTTCAAATATTTTTATTACATTTGCACTGTTTTTAACAAACTTAGCGGCGTATGAAACGACTGTTGACTTTTCTTTCCTTGGTTGTTTGTGTGCTTGTACTGCATGCACAACAGTTGCGTAACCCCGTTATCCCAGGCTATCATCCAGACCCTTCGGTTTGTCGTGTCGGTTCAGATTTCTATTTGGTTAACTCCTCTTTCCAGTATTTCCCGGGTGTACCTGTTTTCCACTCCAAGGACTTGGTGAACTGGGAGCAGATAGGTAATGTTCTGGACCGCGAGAGCCAGTTGCCGCTGAACGGAGCCACGTCGTGGCTTGGTATCTATGCCCCTACCATTCGTTACAATGAAGGCACGTACTACATGATCACCACCAATGTAGGCAACGGCGGCAATTTCATGGTCACCGCCACTAACCCTGCCGGACCGTGGAGCGAACCCGTCTGGCTGGAGCAGCAGGGCATTGACCCCTCGCTCTATTTTGAGGACGGCAAGACCTACATGGTTTCTAATCCCGACAATACCATCACACTTTGTGAGATAGACCCCGTGACGGGCAGGCAGCTGACAGAGAGTCGTGCCCTTTGGTGCGGTACGGGCGGCCGTTATCCTGAAGGTCCGCACCTCTACAAGAAGGACGGCTATTATTACCTGCTCATTTCCGAAGGAGGCACAGAGTTGGCCCACAAACTGACCATTGCCCGTAGCCGTGACATTTACGGACCGTATGAGGCGAACCCTGCCAACCCCATTCTGACCAACTGCTCCATGGCTGGTCAGGGCATGCAGATTCAGGGCACGGGTCATGGTGACCTTGTACAGGCCGCTGACGGCTCCTGGTGGATGGTCTTCCTTGCTTATCGCAACTTCGGCGGCAGTTATCACCACATAGGCCGCGAAACCTGTCTGGCACCAGTAGAGTGGCAGCAGGACCAGTGGCCCGTAGTGAATGGAGGTAACCCTATTGACACACTGATGTCGGTCATGACGCTGCCGGCCGTTCCCATGAGGAAGCCGGCTTCACGTACATTATTTAATAACAAGTTAGGTCCCGAGTGGGTGTATATTCAAAACCCCATTGCAGAGAACTATCAGATGAAGGAGGGCCGACTCCACCTCCGTGCAAATGGCTGGTTGGCCGATAATAAGCGTCCTACCTTTGTGGGGCGCCGACAGGAAAGCGCCGTTTTCACTGCCGAGACCGAAGTGGAGGTTCCCCAGGGTAATGGCATCTGCGGACTGACCGTCTATCAGATAAACGACGGTTTTATTCACTTCTATGTATCAGAAGGGGGCATTGCTGTCGGAGGAAAACTGAAATCTGTGGAGTTGGATATGGAGAAATTCCAGTGGTATCTGGACGACCCCGTCCCCCAAACAGTGCGTCTGCGTATTACCAGTGACGGCCGTCAGTATCAGTTCCTTTATGCGCTGCCTGGTCAGGAGTTCGAGTTGCTTGACACCATAGACTGTGCACTGCTGAGCACAGAGGTGGTAGGAGGCTTCACGGGAGTCACCATCGGCATGACGGCTGAGGCTATGGACTTCGATGCCGATTGCTATGGTGTATTTAGTTATTTCGATTATCAAGAACACTAATGTTTTAATATTCATTTAAAAAATTAACAGATTATGAAAAAGTATTTAGCAGAACTCGTAGGTACATTCGTACTTACTTTCTTAGGATGCGGCACAGCCGTAGCCTTAGGTTGTGGAAGCGACACCGCCTCCATCGTCGGTACAGCTATTGCGTTTGGTCTGGCTGTTGTAGCCATGGCCTACACCATTGGCGGCATCAGCGGCTGCCACATCAACCCGGCCATCACCCTCGGCGTGTTCCTCAGCGGACGTATGAATGCCAAGGACTGCGGCATGTACATGGTGTTCCAGATTGTTGGTGCCATTCTGGCTGCTGCCGTTCTGGCAGGTATCGTAGCCACTGACCCCACGGCAGTCATTACTACGGCTACGGGAGCCAATGCCTGCACATACGGAGTGACCAACGGACTCATAGTAGAGATAGTGCTCACAGCCCTGTTCGTGCTTGTCGTTCTGGGAGCCACGGCAAAGACCAACGGAGCCACCAACAATTTTGCCGGTCTGGCCATCGGTCTGTCACTCATTCTCATCCACTTGGTTGGTATTCACTTCACAGGTACGAGTGTGAACCCCGCCCGCTCCATCGGTCCCGCCCTGTTCCAGGGAGGTCAGGCATTGGCAGACCTGTGGGTATTCATCGTTGGCCCGCTGATTGGTGGTGCACTTGCTGCAGGCATTTGGAAGGTCATTGACGAGTAACGCCCCTTTTCACCCAATATTTATCCCGATAAACACCCCGTTTATCGGGATAAATGTTTTCTTTACACCTCTATATTCAGTCTATACTTTTCTTTGTTGGCAAAAATAGTAATACGCTGAAAATCCGCTATTTATGTATTAGTGGACTTGAAAAACGTCCACTTTTTCAATGCCTCAACCTTTTTCGTTTGCTTTTTTTCTTTAATTTTGCAGCAGAAAACTTTAAAACGCAAATTTTCTAACTTAAAAAATAACTAATATAATCAAGGTATGAAAAAAAGCAGGTTACTATGGCTACTCTTCGCACTTTGTGTGTCGGTAGCAACCCATGCCCAAGGAATCTTGGGTACTGTGACTGACGGTGACGGCGAACCGATTATTGGTGCTTCCATCGTCGAAAAGGGAAACCCCCAGAATGCAACAATTACCGACATTGATGGTCAGTTTTCCATCAAGGTAAACGCTGGGCAGACCCTCGTTATCTCTTACATTGGCTATGTTACTCAGGAAGTAGCAGCCCGCAACCAGATGACCGTTGTCCTGAAGGAGGACACAGAGTCGCTTGAGGAAGTCGTCGTCATCGGTTATGGTGTTCAGAAAAGAAGTGTGGTAACGGCCTCTATCGCTAAGGTGAGTGCTGACGACCTGGACGGTAAGACGCGTCTGCGTGCCGATGATGCCCTGAAGGGTCTGGCCGCTGGTGTGAACGTTACTTCAGCTTCTGGTCAGCCTGGAGCTAAATCAATGATTCGCGTGCGTGGTGTGGGTACCTATAATAATACCGACCCGCTGTACATCATTGACGGCATGCCGACCGACCAGGATGGTATGGAGAGTGTGAACCCGAACGACATTGAGTCAATTGAAGTACTGAAGGATGCTGCTTCAGGTGCTGTGTATGGTGCCCGTGCTGCCAATGGTGTTATCCTGATTACCACAAAGAAAGGTAAGATGGGTAAGGCCCAGGTTAACTATAACTTCTCCTACGGCTGGCAGTCAGCTTGGAGAAAGCGCGACGTGACTGGTGCTACTGATTACGCCATCCTGCAGAATGAGAAATATGTAAACGGCGGACAGGCTCCCTTGTATGCTGATCCTTATCACATGGTAGATGCCAATGGCAAAGCCATCACAGGCTTTGGTACAAACTGGCAGGACCTGCTGTTCAATGACAATGCCCCCATCGTGCAGCATGACCTCTCCATTAGCGGTGCATCAGAGAAGGTGAACTACTATCTATCTCTTGGCTACTTCAATCAGGAAGGTATCGTTGGCGGTAACTACGGTCAGTCTAACTATGACCGTCTGACCATCCGCTCTAACAACCAGTTTAACGTGATGGATGTTACGAAAGAGCGTGACTTCCTGAACAAGCTGGACATTAGTGCCAACGTTTCTTATATGCGTGTGCATAATACTGGTATCGATGCAAACTCCACATGGGGCTCACCGTTGGGTTCTGCCCTTTATCTGGCTCCCATCCTGCCTGTAACACTGAAAGGCGGATATGACGAGAACAATAATCCCAACATCGGTCAGGTCATGATTGACCGCTATGCTGCTTACGACCTCTATCGTGATGCCAATGGTGATCCTTATACCATTCCTAACTTCGTAGGTTCTTATCAGGAGCAGAATAACCCCATCGCCATGATGCAGGGTAACCCCACCAAGAACTGGTCGCACAAGTTTATGCCGAAGTTCACTGTTGATTTGCAGCTCTATGACGGTTTGAAGTACCATTTCAACTGGAGTGCAGAACTGAGCTTCTGGGGCAATGAGGCTGCAGGCCTGCAGAAGTACTACTTGTCAGGAAACAACAATTCCGACCACACATGGGCTTCTTCATATAAAGGAAACAACTCTACATGGCAGATTGAAAACACCCTGACATACGACAAGGTGTTTGGTAAGCATACTATTGGTGTTGTGCTCGGACAGTCAGCCTTGAAGTTCAAGGGCAGCGACTTGTCTGCTTCTCACTGGAATCTGGTCAACCTCTCAAAGCCTTATCTGAACTACACCACAGGCGGCGACTATGAGACTACGCTGGACGATGACGGAAATATTACAGGTGTGAAGAGTCTGGTAGGTGCCGGCGGCGGTCCGTATGTAGAGCACCGGCTTTCTTCTCTCTTCGCCCGTCTCAGCTATAACTACGATGAGCGCTACATGGTGCAGGCAACAGTCCGTCGTGACGGTTCAAGCCGTTTCGGTTCTAATAAGAAGTATGGTGTGTTCCCCTCTTTCTCTTTAGGTTGGAACGTAATGAATGAAAAGTTCATGGAGCAGACCCGTAGCTGGCTGACCAACTTCAAGGTTCGTTTCAGCTGGGGACAGAACGGTAATGAAAACATTCCCGACTTCCGCTACACCGTGCTTACCGAGACCGGTGGCACCAGTAACTACTACTATGGTCGTCAGGCAACGATGATTTACGGTTCTAAGTCAGCCGGACTGGGCAACCCCGACCTGAAGTGGGAGGCCAGTGAGCAGACCGACTTCGGTATTGACTTTGGTTTCTTCAACAATGCGTTAACCTTTACTGTTGACTATTACATCAAGAAGACCAACGACATGTTGATTCAGCTGCCTATCCCCTCCTACGTGGGTGAGGCCAGACCTTGGGGTAATGCCGGTGACATGAAGAACACAGGTGTTGAGTTCGAACTAGGCTACAAGTTCCGCATTTCTGATGCTAGCTTCGCCATTAAGGGTAACGCTGCTTACCTGAAGAATACGTTGAAGAACCTGGGTAACGATACCGGTTTCCTGAACTATAGTATTTCTCAGTTCAGCGACGGTGGTACTCGTGCAGAAAACGGGCAGCCGTTCCCCTTCTTCTATGGTTACCAGACAGCAGGTGTCTTCCAGAACATGGCAGAGGTGAATGCTTACACCAATGCTGATGGCGGACTGATTCAGCCCAACGCAACACCCGGTGACCTGCGCTTTGTTGATACAAACGGTGACGGACAGATTACTTCTGACGACCGTACCAAAATTGGTAAGCCGACTCCCGACTGGACCTTCGGTCTGAACCTGAGTGCCGAGTGGAAAGGCTTCGATTTCAATGCCTTCTTCCAGGGTGTCAGTGGTGCCGATGTGTTCGACGCAACCTACCGTCAGGATATTGCATCTGCAAACTATCCTACTTGGATGCTCGACCGTTGGACCGGTGAGGGTACATCAAACCGCCTGCCTATCCTGAAGATGGGTGACTCGAAGAACTGGGTCATCAGCGACATCTATGTGCAGGACGGTTCTTACCTCCGTCTGAAGAACATCTCCCTGGGCTACACGCTGCCCCGTCAGCTGACCAGGAAAATCAGCATCGACCGCTTCCGCGTATATGTAAGAGCAGAAAACCTCTTCACATGGACCAAGTACTGGGGCTTCGATCCTGAAATTGGTTCCGGCAGCTCGTCTATGGGCGTTGACTATGGAGTGTATCCGCAGGCTCGCACATGGACTGTAGGATTCAATATTTCACTCTAAAAACACAAGTATTGAAGATAGGAATAATTTAAAACAGATGAAGTTTATGAACAAGAAAATATCCATCATAACAGGACTTTTTGCAGCATCAGTGATGCTTGTTTCCTGTAGCGACGACTTCCTGGAGGTGACCAAGCCCGACGGCGACCCCTTAGAGGAATATTACACGACCAACGAAAGGCTGTACGAGTCGCTCGTATCGGCCTATTCACCCCTGCATTGGCCCGACTGGGACGGAACAGCCTATAACGACCTGACCTGCGACGCCGAGATTCTGGGCGATGACTTCTGGGTGGGCGGTGCCAGCATTACCGATAACCAGCACTGGCATAAGCTCTTTAATTTTGAGGGCGACGGCAATAACACGTTAGGTACGCTGTGGGGCGACTTCTATAGTGGCATCAAGCGTTGTAACGATGTTATTCTGTATTGCTCATGGGGTGGAGGAACGGAGTCAAACCGTCGCATGTATGAGACTGAGGCCCGCCTGCTCCGCGTGTATTACTACAACATACTGTGGCACTACTACGGAAACGTGCCCTTCTATCTGGAAAATCTTGGCACGCCCTACACCGCTCCGCAGCTGACTGCTGACGAGATTTATGCCCAGCTGTTGCCTGAACTGGAGAGCATTATTGAAAGCAACGTTCTGCCCCTGCGCAGAAGCAATGCCGAGGCTGGCCGCGTTACGCAGGCAATGGCCTACATGCTCTTTGCCGAAATGGTGATGTACCAGAATGACGCTGCCCGTTATCCGAAGGCCCTTGCCTACATGAAGGAGATAATAGCCTCTGGTGACTATAAGCTGCATGCCGACTTCACCGACCTCTGGCAGGAGAGCGGAGAGTGGTGCGAAGAGTCCATCTTCGAGATTAACTACGACGATGACAATGCACAGCGCGACTGGGGTACGGCCATGTTTGCCGGTGGCACCGTGTTCCCCACGCTTTGCTCGCCTAACGGCTGGCCCGGCGGTGAAGGCTGGGATAGCGGTAACGACGGCTGGGGATTCCTGCCCATGCGAGTAGAGACTTACAATATGTATGCTGAAGGCGACCTTCGTCGTGAGGCCACTTGCTGGGACGTTCGTGGCTATACTTACACAGAGCGTTATCAGGATACGCACATCTGGCATGGCAAGTATCGCCCACAGAGTGTAAACAATCAGGACTGTCCTTCTTCAAAGAACCTGAACTACAACAACAATAAGCGTATCTATCGTTATGCAGAGACACTGCTTAACGCTGCAGAGCTGCTGCTCCAGACTGGCGGTAGTGTCAGTGAAGCTACAGGGTATGTCAATCAGGTACGTGCACGGGCAGGACTCGACAACCTGGGCAGTGTTTCTATTGACGACATCTTGACCGAGCGCCACCTGGAGTTCTGCGGTGAGGGAAAACGCTATTTCGACCTGGTACGTGCTGAGGGCATCTCTGGTGCAACCCAGAAAGCCTCTACCGTGCTCGTTCCTGACAACTACGGCTACCGTACCAACTCATGGAAGCCCAGCAAGAAGCACATTCCTCTGTCACAGTCAGAGCTTGATGCTGATCCTACGCTGAAGCAAAACGAGTATTAATACAATAAACAATAAACGTGAAATAAAAAACATTTTTTTGATTATGAAGAAATTAACAATAAAGAGTCTTACCAATAAGATAACGGTTATTGGTTATTGTTTATTGGTTATTGGCTTAGCTACAGCCTGCTCGCCTGACAAGTTCAGCGGCGCAGACGAAACGCAGATCCCGTCACTTGACGGAAAGGACTTTACCATGACGGTTGACCAGGAAGTCAACCAGGTAACGGTGAGCTATCCAGAGACCCCGGGTGTTTATCCTATTTGGATATTCAACGGTGCAACTTATTCTACTTTGAACAATGCCGGTTGGGCTAATGCAGAGGCTGGTACTTACACGGTGGAGATGAAACTGGGTAACCGCAATGGTTTCAGCCAGACAAGTATCAAGAAGACATTCACCTTCAACGAGACGAAAATCAATTACACCAACCTGCTGAACCGCGTAGCAGGCAAGGAGTGGCGCATTGACTATTCAGAGCCTGCTCACATGGCCTGTGGCCCTTATGGTGGTGACGGTACAGGCTGGTGGAGTGCTGCCCCCAACGAGAAAAAGGACTTCGGTGTCTATGACGACCGCATTACCTTCACGGCAGAAAGCAACAAGGGTGGTATGTTCACCTATAACCCCGGTGCTGATGGCATGACGTATGTGAATACAGGTACCACCAAGTGGGGACAAGAAGGTGCTGACTTTGACACGCCGACTCAGGCGCAGACCACTACGTTCGAGTTCAAGCGTGGTACATGGGTTGACTCAGAGGGACAGGAGAATGCTGTCGATTACCTCGTGCTGGCTCCCAACACGCTCTTCCCTTACATCAGCTCAGACGCTCAGTATGAGAACCCGCGCTTCCGCATTGAGACCCTGACAGCAACGAAGATGGTGCTTGTTTATGAGGCTCCCGACGAGAGCATTGCCTGGCGTTTCATCCTGACCAGCAAGGGCGAAGAGAAGGCATTTGAGGGCTTCGATGCCAACAACGACTTCAACATGTGGAAGGGCATTACACCTGTAATGACGTTCTACTATAATCCTGATCCAAATTGGGGCAATGAACAGACAGCGCTGTTCGAGTCGCTCTTCGAATTAGGTAACAACGACTACAACATCACTGTTCCGTCGGCATGTTACGCCCAGTGGCAGGCACAGGTACACTTCCATACTGACCTAAATACTGTCAGCAGCAGTAATTACGACTTCTCGCTCATTCTGAATTCCGATAAGGACATTTCGGGTGTAACGGTGAAACTGACCAACGAGGCTGACGGTGGCGACTTCTACTTTGCAGACGACATTAACCTGAAGGCCGGTGAGGATTACATCTTCTGGAAGAGCGACATGCCGGGTCTTGACCTGTCGCAGATTAAGTTGGTGCTTGACTTCGGTCGTGTAACGGCTGACGACGCACACATTAATGTTCGCAACGTGGTATTGAAAGACCATGCCAACGACGACGGCACAGTGCTGCCTGAAGAAGGTGGTGACGGCCCGGTAACTGTAAACTGGGTGGCTGTTGACTCTCCCGACAACCTTGGTAAGGACTTTAACACCATTGGCACTATGGAGTTCTGGTGGGCTGATGGCGGATGGAGCCAGATTGGCAATCCCGGATTCTCTTACAGCGGCGGTGTCTATACCATCACGGCTACTGAGAATGGTGGCAGTGAGTGGCAGGCTCAGAACTCTATCCACAATGCGGCGGTCAACATTGAGCCGGGACAGCTCTACGACGTGCGTGCCAAGATTGAGGCCAGCGCAGACCTGGGCCGCTTTACCTTCAAGATTTGCGACGAGGGTGATGATGACAACACCTTGGTATATAATGGTGGTCTGACGCTTGTGGCTGGTGAGCAGTATGTGGAGTTCGTCGGCGTGAAGTGCCAGAGGAAGGGTGAAGATAGCGGCTTCCAGACTGCCAAGCTGTTCATTGACCTCGGTGGTGCTCCCGTTGGCTTCGAGCTGAGACTGAGCGAAATCATCATTCAGAAACACAATGAGAGTGCTGGCGGCGGTGCCTTGGACTATAATGACGCTAACAACCTGTGGAAGGCTGTTGACAGCGGCGATGCCTTTATCAGCGTTACTCCTTGGTTTGCCGATGGCGGTTGGTCTCAGATTGCTGATCCCCAGTGGTCACACGATGGCAACACTTGGGCGCTGACCATTCCCGACGGCATGGGTGGCGACCAGTGGCAGGGCCAGTTCCCCATCAATACTACACTGGCTACGGCACAAAACGACAAGTATTCGTTCTCGTGCACCATTCTGGCCAATCAGGACTGCAATGGGGTCACCATCAAACTGACGGAGACCGACGATGCTGACGGCACGAAGCACGACCAGAACTTCTACTTTGCTGACCGGCACAACGTGACGGCTAATGAGCCTTACGTCTATACGGTGCATGGTGTGTCGCTGCCAAAGAACGATGCTCACGCCCTTTCACTTTTCTTCGACTTCGGTGGCTCGCCCGTCGGTACATACGTTGAAATCAGTGATATCATTCTTATCAAGGAATAACGTCAACGACAACGTCAACGATAACGGTCGAGGTACGAGGTGCGAGGTGCGAGGTGCGAGGTGCGAGGTACGAGGTGCGAGGTACGAGGTGCGAAGACACACCCAACACCCAACACCCAGCACCCAACACCCAACACCCAACACTTAGACAAAAAACAAATCTCAAATCAGAATGAAGAAAGCGATATTATATTCACTGCTTTTGGTCTGTGGCAGTATGTTTGCTGCCTGTGGTGGCGACGATGAACCATCGACACCTGCTGCTAATGCGAGCATTTCTGCACAGCCTGAGACCATCAACGTAACTGCTCAGGGCGGTACTTACACCATTAATGTCTCAACGACAGGAACGGGGTGGAATGCCTACAGCAACGAGGAGTGGGTGAGGGTCTCTGCCGAAAGCACGTCTTCCAACTCAGGAACCGTCACGGTGACGGTTCCTGAGAATCCTGCCACCACTGCACGTACAGGTTCGGTTGTCATCATGTCAGGCACAGCCCGCAAGAGCATTCCCGTTTCGCAGGCTGCTGCTGCTGAGTCGCCTTACTATGCGCCAGAAGGCTATCATCTGGTATGGCACGACGAGTTCGATGACGGCACCGTGCTGAACGCTAACGACTGGACACACGAGGTGAAAGGTTCGGGCTGGGTGAACAACGAACTGCAGAACTACGTCAACCAGAAGACGCCCGAGGGCAACTGGGTGACGCGCATCAATGGCGGCAAGCTGAACATACGTGCCTTGAAGGAGAACGGCAAAATTTACTCTGGTCGTGTCTATGCCAAGGTGAGCCAGGGTTGGCAATACGGCTACATAGAAGCCAGCATCAAGCTGCCGAAGGGCAAGGGCACATGGCCTGCCTTCTGGATGATGCCTGTCAACTACACTGGTTGGCCCGACAGTGGTGAGATTGACATCATGGAGGAAGTGGGCGGCCATGCCGAGTACGTCTCTTCCAGCCTGCATGCCAATGCACACGTTCACTCTAATGGTACCCAAGTTACTCACGAGATGCGCTGTCCGGGGGCAGAGGATGAGTTCCATACTTACTCCATTCTCTGGACTCACGACAACATCACTACTTACGTTGACGGACAGCAGCAGCTGTCTTACGACAACCGCGGCCTCGGTCATGATGACTGGCCATACGATGCCCCGTTCTATGTCATTCTTAATCTGGCTTGGGGTGGCTCATGGGGTGGCATGTATGGCATTGACGAAGGTGCGCTGCCCGTTACAATGGAGATTGACTACGTTCGCGTATTCCAGAAATAAGACACTTTAATAAATTAATGAAACAACTATTCACCTTACTCGTTGCCTCAGTGCTTGCAGTCTCCGGACTGCAAGCCCAAGGCAAATTCGTCCGCGTTGATGGTCCTGACCTGGTGCAGCCCAATGGTGAGCGGCTGTTTATTCAGGGTACTAATCTGGGTAACTGGCTCAATCCTGAGGGTTACATGTTCGGACTGAAGAAGACCAACTCCGCCTGGATGATAGACCTGATGCTGAAGGAAATGGTCGGCCCTGATGCTACGGCAGACTTCTGGCACGCGTTCCGTACCAATTATATTACCAAGGCCGACATTGATTTCATTGCGGCACAAGGAGCCAACACCGTCAGGCTTCCCTTCAACTATAAACTTTTCACTGACGAGGACTACATGGGCGAGACTGGACAGAAACAGCCGTTCCTGCTCATGGACCGTGTGGTGGCGTGGTGCAAGGCCAACGGGCTGTTCCTCATCCTCGACATGCACGACTGCCCGGGGTCGCAGACGGGCGATAACATTGACGACGGCTACGGCTATCCCTGGCTCTTTGAGAGCGAGCGCAGTCAGCAGCTGTTCTGCGATATATGGGTGGAGATAGCCCGTCACTACCGCGACGAGTCCACCATTCTTGGCTATGAGCTGATGAATGAGCCCATTGCCCACTACTTTGAAAACAAGGATTCACTCTATACGCTCCTGCAACCGCTCTACAAGCGTGCCGTCAAGGCCATTCGCACGGTCGATCAGAATCATGTCATCCTCTTGGGCGGTGCCCACTGGAACAGCTTCTTCTTTATGTTCGACGACTGGATGTTCGACAAGAATATCATGTTTACGTGCCATCGCTACGGCGGTCCGGCCACTAAGGAGGCCATCAAGGAATATATTGATTTCCGCGACAAGACGCAGTTGCCCATGTATATGGGTGAGATAGGCCATAACACGATGGAGTGGCAGGCGCAGTTCGTTGAGGTGATGAAGCAGAACAACATCGGCTATACCTTCTGGCCTTACAAGAAGATTGACGACTCTTGCATGATGGGAATTCCCCGCCCCGAAGGTTGGGACAGCACCATTGTGAAGTTCTCGGAGACCAGCCGCAACTCTTACCAGGAGTGGCGCGAGGCCCGTCCTCGTCAGGCAGAGGCTCTCCGGCTGCTCATGCAGTATGCTGAGAACTGTCGCTTCGACCGCTGTCAGCCCCAGACGGAGTACATTCAGTCCATGGGACTTGGGAAGGTGAAAAAGTGAAAAGGTGAAAAGGGGGAAGGTCGAGGTACGAGGTGCGAGGTACGAGGTGCGAGGTACGAGGTGCGAAGACACACCCAACACCCAACACCCAACACCCACCACCCACCACCCAACACCTTAGACAAAAAAATAAATCTCAAATCAAAATGAAACAGTCAAAGAACAACATGGTAGGAAAGTGGTTGCGGGTAATTTTTTTACCTTTTTACCTTTTTACTTTTTTACCTTTAACAGCCCAGGTCTATTTAGACGAGTCGAAGCCCTTGGAGCAGCGCGTGGAGGATGCGCTTAGTCGCATGACGCTCGACGAGAAGATTGCCATCATTCATGCGCAGTCGAAGTTCAGCGCTCCTGGCGTGAAGCGTCTTGGTATTCCAGATATGTGGACCGACGACGGCCCTCACGGTGTACGCCCCGACGTGCTGTGGGACGAGTGGGAGCAGGCCGGCCAGACGAATGACTCGTGCGTGGCATTCCCCGCACTGACCTGTCTGGCTGCCACATGGAATCCGCAGATGGCCCGCCTATATGGTGAGAGCCTCGGCGAGGAAGCACTCTACCGCGGAAAGGCCATGATACTGGGGCCTGGCGTCAACATCAACCGTACGCCGCTGAACGGCCGAAACTTTGAGTACATGGGCGAAGACCCCTTCCTGGCCTCACGTATGGTGGTGCCTTACGTGCAGGGCCTGCAGTCGAAGGGTGTGGCTGCCTGTGTCAAGCACTATGCGCTGAACAACGATGAGGAATATCGGCATCAGGTGAACGTCATTGTCTCTGACCGCGCCCTGCGTGAAATCTACCTGCCAGCCTTCGAGGCTGCAGTCCGTGAGGGTGGGGCATGGGCCATCATGGGTGCCTATAACCTTTATAAGAATCAGCACAACTGTCACAACGAGACGTTGCTCAACCAGATACTGAAGCAGGAGTGGGGCTTCGATGGTGTGGTGGTTTCTGACTGGGGCGGCTGTCACGACATGGATGAGGCTGTCCGCAACGGTCTCGACATGGAGTTTGGTACGTGGACCGACGGTCTGACCATGGGGGCCACAAACGCCTACGACAACTACTATTTGGCCAATTCCTACAAGAAGGCCATTCAGGAAGGCCGCTATACCACCAAGGAACTTGACGAGAAGGTGCGCCGCGTGCTCCGACTGCACTTCCGCACGACGATGAACCATCAGCGTCCCTACGGCTTCCTTTGCTCGGAAGCTCACTATGCTGCAGCCCGCAAGATTGCCGGCGAGGGTATCGTGCTGCTGAAGAATGAGCGGAATGTGCTGCCGATTCAGCAAAATGCCAAGGTCCTCGTAGTCGGTGAGAACGCCATCAAGATGATGACCGTTGGTGGTGGCTCGTCGTCACTCAAGGTGCAGCATGAGGTGCTGCCGTTGGACGGGCTCAAAACCCAATACCCAACACCCAACACCCAACACCCAACACCCAACACCCAACACCCAACGCTCCACTACGCCCGCGGCTACGTAGGCGACACCGTGCAGAGCTACAATGGGGTGACCGTTGGCCGTAGCATTGCCGAGCACCGCACTAATGCCGAGTTGCGTGCTGAGGCTGTTGAAAAGGCGAAGGAGGCCGACGTGGTCATCATCTTTGGAGGTCTGAATAAGGCTGATTTCCAGGACTGTGAGGGTCACGACCGCCGGCAGTATGAACTGCCCTACGAGCAGAACGAGCTGGTGGAGGCACTGGCCAAGGTCAATAAGAACATCGTGTTTGTGAACATTTCGGGTAATGCTGTGGCCATGCCTTGGATTGACAAAGTGCCTGCCGTGGTGCAGGGGTGGTTCATCGGCTCTGAGGCCGGCAATGCCCTGGCCGACGTGCTGACGGGACGTGTCAACCCCAGTGGCAAGCTGCCTTTCACGTGGTTCAAGACGCTCAGCGATGTGCCAGCCCACTGGTTTGGGGCTTATCCCGGCACATGGCGCGAGGGTCAC
>Ga0256404_1002725_pt1 | contig 38170 bp, 41 predicted proteins | sample RumenRJG_01DNA_FD_185990 | JGI IMG/M metagenome (GOLD analysis project Ga0256404, IMG submission 185990) | Bovine rumen microbial communities from Lethbridge, Alberta, Canada - RJG_01 | ecosystem: Host-associated > Mammals > Digestive system > Stomach > Rumen | place: Canada: Alberta | collected...
TTCATCCATAAGCTTTTTGACCGTCTTGTGGTTAATAAGACGATTCCTGTTACGGAGTTCTAGCGTAATGCGCCTATAGCCGTAACGCCCCTTATGCTTATGGAAGATGGCATAAATCATATCTTTCTCTTCTCTGTATTTGTCTTTCTTCTTGCTGTTTTTAAGATGATAGTAAAACGTACTGCGAGCCATCTGTTTGAGTTCCAACAGCAGATCGAGGTCTGCATGCTCGTTGCGCCTTAGTTCTTCGATGGCCCATGCCCAATCACTCTGTTTCGGGCTTCTCTTTCCTCGACTAAGGCTTTCACTTTTTTTAGTAGAAGATTCTCCAGCCTTAAGCGTTCGTTCTCCTTGCGAAGGCGCTCATTCTCCTTCTCGTACTCTTCTTTGGATAGTCGTTTCGTCATATCTCTACCAGTCTTGGGACGCCCAAGCTTCCGAGGCGCAAGGGCTTCAAATCCTTCTCTCTCTACCAATCGAACCCAATTGCCTAATACAGAACTAGCTATGTCGTATTTGGCAGAAAGCTGGCACAAAGTTAATTCACTTTCCTGATATTCACGAATAATTTTGCATTTTTCTTCATAAGAAAGTCTTCTCGGTCTTTTTCCCTTTGGTTTTAGACCCTCAATACCTCGAAGTTTGTAACTCTCTATCCATTCATATAAAATATGATGGCCTAAATGGAGTTTACGAGACACAGAACGCGCTGATTCGCCTTGGAATACTAATCCAATCGCGGACATCTTTTCTTCAATACTAAAAATTCGTTTCATTTGAACCTTTAAGTTGTGTCCAACTTTCTGGGTTCACTTCAACCTGTCCCCTTGATTCCCTAATGAGGACAGTCAGAATAATCAGGAAGAGGACTTTGATATTGTATCCTTTATATCCTATGTCCTCCAAAATATCTTTGGCGTACGAGTATAGTGACCTGCTTTCTTCATAAGACAATAAACCAGGCGTTCAGGAAATGAATCCAGAACGCCTGGTTCTTTTCTAGGTGACAGTGGACCTGGTACCTTGCCACACCCGACAAACTGGTGATATCACTGGTGACACCACTATTGACATTGTTTAGGGCAATTTTTCCTTCATAAATTAGACATCAGACATCATAATGTCATTCACCTTATGCACACTGACACACACATTTTCAAGGAGGATGTCCCCTATGGAAGACAGTCTATGGCACAATCCTGTCAAAAAATTTCTGCCGCTTACCCACGATTATTTCCACCTTAACGACGTTTCGACCCGCTTACCCAACAATGACCTATAATGCCATTTGCCATACTGCTCAAAACAAACTATCTTTGCAACAAAATAATCCATTATGAATTGACTAAAAAACTATGCTATTATGAGGAAACAATTATTATTCATGTTGCTCTCCCTCATGCCATTGCTTGCATGGGGCTTTGAAGCTAATGCCAGTCTTAGAAAGGCTGACAATTCGGTTATTCAGGTTACCCTGGTATTTGCTGATTTTGGAAATGGGGAGTGCTACGTCACAGGCGCTGCAGACCCTGACGCTCTGGAAGGCACATTGATTATTCCGTCAACGGTTATTGATGGTAACGTTGTAAAAACCGTTCGCAGTATAGGAAGGGAGGCCTTTAATTACAATTCCAAATTGACGGGTTTGGTCTTACCTGGAACCCTAACATCAATTGGATATGACAGTTTCTATAACTGTATCTCCGAATGGTCCAGCGCATTCAAGGATTGTACCAATCTGGAATCGGTAGTCTTTGAGGATGGAACCGATGAAGAGCTTGTGATTGGCTCCAGGAACTTTGAGGGCTGTTCCAAGCTGACATCGGTAACGCTCCCCAGTACTTTGAAGGAGATATGGGATTATGCTTTCAATAGTTGTCCCCTCGAAGGCAATCTGGTGATACCCGAAGGCTGCACGTCCATCGGTAGCGAGGCTTTCATAGGTGCTCAGATCACTTCGCTTACCCTGCCCTCGACAATAAGTTATGTAGGCTATGACTGTTTTAATGGAGTTCCCATTACTTCCCTTACTTTAACAAATGGAATAAGCGGTCTGTTAGACAGGGCCTTTAGTGAATGTAACGGCTTGACGGCTATCTCCATCCCTGGTTCGGTAGAGACCCTTCCCATGAGTCTTTTCTCCAATTGCACGAACCTGGAAACCGTTACGCTGGACGAAGGAATCAAATACATCGAAAGCAATGTTTTTGCCGGCTGCGCAAAGCTGAACCACGTCACCTTTCCTTCTACGGTAAAAACTATCGGCGATTTCTCATTTACAGGCTGTACAAGTCTTTCAGACATCACCCTAAACGAAGGACTGACGTCACTAGGTAGCCGTGCCTTTGAAAACACGCCAAACCTGATATCCCTCGGGATGCCCAGCACCGTTTCCTTCATCGGTGATTTGGCATTCACTGGTAGCGGTCTTGCTTCTGTGGTTATTCCTGCGGCCATGACGGAGATTAGTAACGGCGCGTTTGCCTGCTCTTCCCTAAAACAGGTGACGATTCCCTCTACGGTGAAAAAAATCAAGGGAGGCAGTAGCGATTGGGGAGCCTTCTCATATTGTGGCCTTACATCGGTAGTGATTCCAAGCAGCGTGGAGGTGATAGAAAAAAATGCCTTCTGTGGTTGCTACAGCCTTACGTCGGTCACCTTGAACGAAGGACTTAAGTCCATCGGACCTTATGCTTTTAGCGAAACTGCAGTCTCCTCATATACCATTCCGGCATCTGTAACAACGATTGACGAGTTTGCTTTCGCATGGTGCGGCAACCTCCAGTCGCTGACAATAACCGATAGTGGCAACAAGGCAACGCTCACCATTGGCAATAGGGCATTTGAAAACAACTCCATTTTCAGACTTATCATTCCCGGCAGCGTGAAGTCGATAGGATTTGACTCCTTCAAGCAAGAGTCTTCGAGCTTACAGGAACTGTACATCGAAGAGGGTGTACAATCGATAGGTGATAATGCCTTTGCTGGAGGTAGCCGTGAGTCCTATTCAGTTACGTTGCCGACGACACTAACAGATATAGGATACAATGCCTTTACAATAAATGGTTATCCCTGGTTACCAGTAGCAGAATATAATGGTGTTATTTACGTTCCTGAAAGCGTCTATTGGAAATACACTACGGGTAGCGACACCTTCTATCTAAACGAGCATATCCATTGGTATGTGGAAAATGGATTCCTCAAGCAACTGGTTCCTCCCCAGGTGGGCGATGTCTTTACCATTGAAGAGTTCACCTACGAGGTAACAAGCATTTCGCCATTGGAGGTGAAGGTGAAGAGCGTGTCAACTGACAAGACCCACATCGACGTGTTGACGGAGATTGCACATTTGGGAAATCTCTACAACATCACGGACATTGACAAGGCAGCGTTCAACGACAACTGCCCCTATCTGCACACAGTGGGCACCGACATTCCCATCCTGGTTGGAAAGATTACCCTGAGCGGAGAGAGCACGCTGGAGGTCATCGGTCAGACAACTACCCTGACGGCTGCCGTCACGCCGTTGTTTGCCCAGAACCAGACGCTGGCGTGGTCTTCGTCAGACACCAGCATTGCCACCGTTGACCAGAACGGTAAGGTGACGGCCACTGGTCAGGGTATCGTGCGGATAACGGCAACAGCAACCGATGGTTCAGGTACTTACGGGACTAAGGACATTACCGTTTCTGGCGTATCTTCCTTCGCTTTCAGCAAGGCCAGCGACAACGACTGCACGTTCAGCAGCCTGTTCGATATTGACTTCACCAACGTCAGCGGCATCAAGGTTTATATTGCCAGCGGCTATAACTATACTACTGAAGTACTGACGCTGACACGTGTTTATGAGGTTCCCGCCGGGACAGGGCTTTACATGAAGGGAGCAGCAGGCGAGTACAACCTTCCCTACAGCCCCACGCAGGCCGTCTATGCCAACCTGCTGGTGGGCACCACGGTTGCGACGACCATCTATCCCACGGAGGACGGCTATACGAACTACGTGCTGAACAACGGCTCATTCCATCCCTTCTCGAACCCGGGCACCCTGGGTGCGGGCAAGGCCTATCTGCATCTTCCCACGATGGTGACAGCCAACAGCATCCGGCTGTACTTCGACGACGACGAGGGAACGACATCCATTGAAAACGGACAATTGATGATGGACAACGGTGCGGACGCGTGGTATTCGCTTGACGGTACACGACTCAGCAGCGCGCCCACAATGAAAGGGCTGTACATTCACAACGGAAAGAAAGTTTTAATACCCTGAGCATCTATGAGAAAAATGTATGAGACACCTGGCATCACGGTGGTGGAACTGCACGTCCCCACCCTATGCCTCACCGCGTTATCCAACGAAGCCGGATTATCGTCCGTCGATCCAGACAACCCTATTGACGACCCGTCGATGGGAGAATAGCAGGATTGGGCAGAATTGTTTTGCTGTTTGGAATAAATGTCGTATATTTGCAGCGAAAATGAAAATTAAACCTGTCATCATTCTGCTCACCGTTGCATGGGCTGCCCTCATAGTGGCCTGTGACGGTCGTGTCCAGCGCGACACGTGGGATGCTGACATGTTACAAGTAAGGGACTCCATCGATGCCCGCAACTTCGAGGCAGCCCACCGTCTGATTGACCAGCACTTGGCAACGGCGCCCGACAGCGACACGTACTACGGCTGGCTGGTCAGCAAGAACTATGCCTGGTATTCAGCCATGAAGGATGACTCATTCCTGGTGACCACCGAGCGCATACACCAGTATCTGCTGGGCCATGAAGCCCAACCCAACGCGCAGCGTGAACGGCTATGGGCAGAGTGGTATATGGCGCGTGGCGTCTATTATGCTGCGCTGAGGGGACAGATGGACTCGGCCATTGTATGCACCAAGGAGGCCGTCAGCCGCATGGATGGCAAAGAGAAAAACTGGGGCATGCGCATCATGGGACTGACCAACCTGGCAGAGTTCTACCGTCAGGCAGGACAGTTAGACAAGAGTACCGACGTGTATCTGCGGGCGCTCCATCTAGCTGACTCGCTGCAGGTTAGCGACAACGAACGCATAGCCATACTCCTAGGCATCAGCACCGCCTACACGTTCATGAACGACCACAAGAGCAGCCGCGAATGGTGGGAACGCACGGCACAAATGCTGCCCAGGATGCGCACGGCCGACCAGTTCATCTATTACAACAACCGGGGCAACGACTACTGCTTCCAGCAGCAATACGAGGCCGCACGCGCACACTTTGCCAAAGCCATGAGCCTGGTGAAAGGCGACGACAACAAGAAGTGGGATTACTACACCAGCCTCATCAACTTGGGACAGGTTTATGTCAGTCAGGGCAAGGACGATTCGGCACGCGTAGTCATCCATCAGGCAGACAGCTTCTTCCGTGAGCGGCAGTTCGCCCCCTTCATCTACTATCTGGGAACCGAGCAGATTGAACTGGCCATGCTGGAGAGTCGTACGGCAGATGCTCTGAAAATGGTGGAAGGCGGAGGGTGGCGGACAGATGATGCCCTCCCCGACATGAAGGTGCCGAGACTGAAAGCGGTGGAGCGCGTCATGGAGCAGACAGGACACTGGAAGGAAGCCTACGAAGCCCGAACGCTGTGGCAGCAACTGAACGACTCCATTCAGGGAGCCAACATCCAAATGCAGCTGAGCGCGCGGCTGATGCAATACGAGTTTGACAAGCGGCTCGTCGAACAGCAGCGCACCATTGAGCGCCAGCAGCAGAACAGCCTTCTGACATGGGCCTTGCTGGTCATCGCCCTGCTGGCCATCATCGTGCTCATTGTCGTGCTTCAGCTGCGCAAGCGTAGGCAGCGCCTGGCTGACCTCACCACGCGCCAGCAAATCATCAGCCTGCGCATGGAGAATATTCGCAACCGCATCACACCGCACTTCACCTACAACGCCTTGACCCATGAGATGCTTGAACAGATGGAAGGCCGACAGGTTGACCTCGACCCCCTGACACAACTGCTGCGGCGCGGGCTACAGCAGGCCAGCGAGCTGCAAACCACACTCAGCGAGGAGCTCGGTTTCGTTGACTACTACGTTGACATTGAGAAGCGGCAGATGGGAGATGCCTTCCACTACGTCAAGGACATAGCCCAAAACATCGATGCCACGCACGTCCACCTGCCCGCTATGACACTTCAGATATTCGTGGAGAACGCCATCAAGCATGGCCTCCGACACCAGGGAGGTACCCTCACCATACGAGCCCTCCGTCAAGAAGAGGCAACGCTACTAGAGGTCACAGACGACGGCGTAGGACTCAGCCCCGACTATCGTGAGCATACTGGCATGCGCATCATCAGACAAACCATCCAGCTGCTGAACGAGCAGAATATGAGGCAAATCACCTTCGGCATCGTAAACCTGCAGAAGGGATGCCGCTCGTGGGTGCTGCTGCCCGACGACTACGACTACCAACTGAAACTGTAAACAGCAAACCCTAAACAGTAAACTACAAATGAAAACGAACACAAGAACGACCAGCGTATTTATCGTAGATGACAACCAGGACGCCATCGACGTGCTGCGCCTCATGCTCGAGAAAAACTACTCCGTGAAGGTGGTGGGCACGGCCAACGATGCAGAAACGGCGGCAAGCGAGATAGCAAGGACAGAGCCTGAGCTCATCTTCCTCGACGTCGAGCTGCCAACTATGTCAGGCCTCGATTTCTGCACGCTTATACGCAACGACATCAAGCCCGACACGAAGGTTGTCTTCTATACCGGCCACGACAAATACATGCTCGATGCCATACGGCGGCAGGCCTTCGACTACCTGCTGAAGCCCCCCACCGCCCTTGACCTCAGCCAGATCATGACACGCTACTACGAGGAGAAGCTGACAGCCTTCCCCCAAATATCCGACCGCGAGCACAGCCACCTGCCTATCATCCTTGTGGTCAACATCAAGAATGAGCACAGCACCTTGCGGCTGGACGACATCTACTTCTTCCGCTACAATCAGGAGCGCAAGAACTGGGAAGTGGTGTGTGCCGACGCCCAGACCTACACCCTACGGCACCGCACGACGGCCGACGTCATCCTAAACTACACCACCGACCTCGTCCAGATACACAAGCGCTACATCGTCAACATCAATCACATCAAGAGCATCCAAGACGCCGTCTGCATCCTCAACGAGCCTATGGACGATGTGCGTGAGCTCAAGATCAGCAAGAACTACCGTACTGCCCTCATGGCCGCTTTCTATTCCATGTAGCCTCCTTCTCTCCTTAAATATGTTACGGACCAGTATCTGACATATTGAGCTATTTTATCACCACCTTTTTGCCATTGATGATATTGATTCCTTTACGTGGAGTGGTCAGTTGCTGACCAGAGAGATTATAGGTTATGCCAGAGCTTTTCTTATCCATCCAATTACCAATAATACCTGTGCCGTCTGTAGGCTGCCGAACCCATCTAAGTACGTAATTTGCATTGAAAACCCAAATACCATCAATACCTACCTGGTCTGCCTCGTATTGGTACCATGTGCCAAGAATATCAAAGTCATCAGCATGCGTTGCTATACTGAACAGGAGTAATGTGATCAGCGAAATGATTTTTGTCATCTTCATAGTTTTTATGTTTTTAAAGGGTTCAAAAAATAAATACTCTATTATCAGCTTGCAAATATTGGCAATTCTTTTGAACTCTCCAAACTTTTGACAGGAAAAGTGGAATTGGCATAGTTGAAATCCAATTTGTCGTCACTCATCAAAGTCGCATGACATAATGGGGGGTGTATGGGAGGTCTATGGGAGGTGTTAAGGCAACACCTCCCATGCCTCAAACCCTGTGTACATCGGGATTTCAGCCACATCATGGGAGGTGTTGGCCTTTTCTGGCAATTACTTCTGCCAAAAACGGGAAGTGTTGTTCTCGAAGGTATCACGTGAGAAATCAACACTCAGTACGCAGTAGCGAGCCACACAGAGAAGAAATAGTCATAGATGCGGTAGGAATCAGCATCGTCTGGGGGAGAGAATACCGCTTTTTTCGCGTCTTTATGCAAAAATATTCGAATTATTGCAGCACATAACGAAAAATATTGTATCTTTGCATCGTGAATCAATGGGATTCGTTACAAACTAACAAAACAAGTCTATGGAATTAAAGAACCTCCAATCTACTATACAGGTTTGTTCGCTGGAGGAGCTCAATGCCGAGGAACAGAAAGCAGTTGAGCTGGCCATCGAGGGCACCAACCGTAGTTACACTCCGTACAGTCACTTCCACGTGGGAGCCGGTGTCATGCTGAACAACGGCAGCGAGTTTGTGGGCTGTAACCAGGAGAATGCGGCCTTCCCTGCCGGCCTCTGCGCAGAGCGCACTGCCCTGTTTGCAGCAGGAGCAGAATATCCTGACGAGCCAGTAAAGATACTGGCCATTGCTGCCCGGGGCACTGACGGCCAGCTGACAGACGAGCCCGTCTCGCCCTGCGGAACCTGCCGACAGGTCATCATAGAGACGGAGACACGCCATCGCCAGCCCGTAGTCATACTGCTCTACGGACGTCGTTGCGTCTATCGCATGGAGGGTATCCGCCAGCTTATGCCGCTGTCGTTCACCGAATTCTGAATAACATCGCTTATTCGTAACACCCGAAGCCTGCCGACTCCGTGTCAGGCTTCAGATGGAAATCATATATCAGGTTGTCTTCGTCAATGAGCACGAAGTCTTCTTTCTTTGCTTGATGGTAAGCCTCTTCTTTCACAGGCTCCACACTTTCATGGATGGAAATCAGCTCTTCCTCGTAACCAGCTATCAGCAGCTTGTCAATGGTGTAGGTAGTGCCTTCACCCAGATGGAGTGCCGTGTCGCGTAAGGCAAACGGATAGTACTGTGCCAACGTGCACTGGGTCAGCGTAACGCTACAGTTCTGCACGGTCAGCAACGAACCTTCAGCATTCGACAGCAGACAGTGGTCGAGTATCAGTTCGGCACCATTGGCATTGATGCCGTCGCCTGCATTATTGTGAACCACCGTGCCGGTAAGCATCACACCAGCCCCCTCGGCGGCCATAATACCCAGAAAGGCACCATGCAGATCGCACTCGGTCATTTTCAGCCGACCTTTCTCTTCCACCGTGATGCCCTGCCATTGTCCGCTGATGTGGTCGTAAGGCAAGTAGGAGAACATATCGTCCAGGCGGTCGCCACGCAACGTCACGCCTTCTGCTTCCAGCGTACCACGAACCACCAGCGATGCATCATCATGGAAATAGAGTGTCGTCCCCTCTAACCGCAGCGTAGCACCCTCTTCAATGACCAGAGTGCCCGTCACCAAGATGGGTTTGTCGGTAGCCACTGTTTCGTCGGCACTCACCGTCTTATCGACCCACCGCTCAGCATCCCACGTCCAGGCACGCAGCTTTACCAGTTGCTCGGCACCGCTCTCCAGCGTGAAGTGCAGCTCCTCGTCAACGGGTATCGGTTCAAGCTGTCCAGCCTCAGGAGCCGTTAGTTCGACAAATACCAACAGGCTGTCACCTCCGAGCACCTCTACCCCACTGATGGTTGGATTGAGGTATTCGCCATCCACATTGATACGGAAGCCCTTATTGGCATCCCTTAGCCGCACGTTCTGAATGCGCAGCGCCTTGCTGTTACGGTTGTGAACCCAAAAGGTGTAGGTAGCCGATGAGCGTCCGCTGAAGACGGTATCCATCTTCAATGTGTCGTCAGGCAGCGTCAACAGGTCGCTGCTACTCGTAGTGAACTGCTCGTCGTCGCTACAAGCCACGCAGAGCATTATGGTCAGGAGAAAATAAAAAATCCGTTTCATCATACATTGACAAAACGGATTTTTCTTCCATTTATTGTGCATCATGCATGAAGCATGACGCATTACTCACCAAAATAGCGCTTCAGCAGACCAGCAAAGCCTGCACCGTGACGAGCCTCGTCCTTGGCCATTTCGTGAACGGTGTCGTGAATGGCATCGAAACCGGCAGCCTTGGCGTTCTTGGCAATGCGGAACTTGTCCTCGCAAGCACCAGCCTCAGCGGCAGCACGCTTCTGCAGATTGGTCTTGGTATCCCATACGCACTCGCCCAGCAACTCAGCGAAACGGCTGGCGTGGTCAGCCTCCTCAAATGCATAGCGCTTGAATGCCTCGGCAATCTCAGGATAGCCCTCACGGTCAGCCTGACGGGCCATGGCCAGGTACATACCAACCTCACCACACTCACCATTGAAGTGGCAGCGCAGGTCTTCAATCATCTCTTCGCTCACACCCTCGGGTTTACCGTCGCCAATCTTGTGCTCGGTAGCATAGGCCATCTCTTCCTTCAGTTCAGAGAACTTGCTGGCGGGAGCCTTACAGATAGGACACTTCTCAGGAGCTGCATCGCCTTCGTAGATATATCCACAAACGGCGCAAATAAACTTTTTCTTCATAACTGTATTTGTTTAATAACTTAAAATAGTAATCTTGTTTGCAAATTTACGGATAAAAATTGATTCCTGCAAGCAAAGCAGCCTTTTCTGGAGTAATTTATACTTTGTCTATTTTCTTTTTTCTGCCGCCAATATAGCCTATAATGAAGAGCATCACACCGATAGCAGCCATCAGCAGTCCCACAAGGGCAGGGATCATCAGGAATGCGCCCGCAATGTTGAAACCGATATTGCCTTCTTTCTCCGGGGGCGAAAGCTCAACCAGCTGGCTTTCCAGCTCAGCAGCCAGCAGCGAGTCACCTTCCTCGTGAGCCTTGTCCAAGCGGTCGCACACTTCCTGGTACTGCACCTGTTTCACGCTGTCGGCATAATATGCTTCCATCTCTTGTTCCCACTGGGCATAGAGCTCACGATTACGGTCCATCGCCTCCTCTGTCGTAAACATGCCAATGATGCTCAGTGCCAGCAGCAACAGTCCGCCGATGCCTATCACTGCCCCCACAATGGTGATGCAACCTGATGTCTTCTTAGTCATTTCGCGCGGTATTTCTTCAGTAACGGGACCTCCTCACACAGCGCATCGGCCAGCAGACCAGCCACCACCTTTGCACCATACTCATTGTAATGGGTATTGTCCTGACGACCGTCGGGCAGTGCGGGATGCTCGCCGGGCTTGTACCACATGTGCAGCTTCTTCGACTCTTCTACCCCCAGCCGCTGTTCCAGGTCGTGAGTAATACGGGTGGCATCGACGAAGTGGGCATTCATGCGCCGGGCCACATCGCGCGGAGCAACGGCATAGAGTCCGTGGGTGTCCACCAGCGAGTCACCCTCCGCCTGTGTGGCACCGTCGGCGAACGTGGTGTTACGCAGTGCCTCGTCGTCGGCATTGGCAGGAGCCTTCTGGTAGAAGTTACGTCTTACCACAGGGTTCATCACCACCGGAATGCCGCCGTGTTCACGCGTCTCACGAATGTATTTCGCCAGGTTATAGTCGAAGGTTGAGCCTGGGTCGGTGTGCCGCTGCGGCTGTGCCTTCTCGTCGTTATGTCCGAACTGGATGATGACGTAGTCGCCTGGCTTGATGAGTGCGAGCACCTTGTCCCAGCGGCCCTCGTCAATGAAGCTCTTACTCGAACGGCCGTTCACGGCGTGGTTATCCACCACCACGTAGTCAGCGTCGAAGTACTCCTGCAGCAACATGCCCCACCCGCGTTCGGGCGAGCCTTTCGACAGGTCCTTCTTGGCAGCCGTAGAGTCGCCGATAATAAAAATCGTGGTAACTTTATCCTGCTTGAAAGCCGTCAGCATGACGAGCAATGCAACAGCAGCTATCATTAGTTTTTTCATACCTTCAGTTTTTCAATTAGCTCGTCAATGGTGAGCATCTGCTGTTCGCCCGTCTCCATGTTCTTCAGCGTCAGCTTGCCTTCGCTCATCTCGTTCTCACCAGCCAGTGCCACAAAGGGTATGTGCTTGGCGTTAGCGTAGGACATCTGCTTCTTCATCTTGGTGGCATCAGGGTAGATTTCAGCACGAATGCCTTGCGCGCGTACCTTATTTATAAGTGGCAGGCAGTAGGCCGTCTCCTTCTCTCCGAAGTTAATGAAGAGCAGCTGGGTGCCGCCCGTGCTCTCCTTGGGGTAAAGGTCGAGCTGGTTAAGCACGTCATAGATGCGGTCAGCACCAAACGAAATGCCCACGCCCGACAGGCCCGGCATGCCGAAGATGCCCGTCAGGTTGTCGTAACGTCCGCCACCGGTAATGCTGCCTATCAGCACGTCGAGGGCCTTCACCTCAAAGATGGCGCCCGTGTAGTAGTTCAGTCCGCGTGCCAGCGTCAGGTCAAGCTGCAGCTCGTTGTTGAGCAAGGGCACGTTTGCTGCGACAGAGTCGCAGCCTACAGAACCGAGGGCTTTCAGGATGAAGCGCAGCTCCTCCACGCCCTTCAGGCCCGTCTCGCTGTCCTTGAGCACTTCGGCAATGGTGTTGAGCTTTTCCTCGTTGGAACCTTCCAACAGGATAATGGGCTGCAGCTTCTCTATCTGCTCGTCGGTCAGGCCGTCCTCGCGCAACTCGGCATTCACGTTGTCAATGCCAATCTTGTCGAGTTTGTCGATGGCCACGGTGATATCCACAATCTTGTCGGCAGCACCGATGACCTCGGCAATACCGGAGAGAATCTTGCGGTTGTTAATCTTGATCTGCACACGAATGCCGAAACGCGAGAAGACGGTATCCACAATCTGCATCAGCTCCACCTCGTTGAGCAGCGAGTCAGAGCCCACGACGTCGGCATCGCACTGGTAGAACTCACGGTAACGGCCCTTCTGCGGACGGTCAGCACGCCACACGGGCTGAATCTGATAGCGCTTGAAGGGCAGCTGCAGCTCCTCTCGATGCATCACCACGTAACGGGCGAAGGGTACCGTCAGGTCGTAGCGCAGGCCTTTCTCACAGAGCTTAGCAGCGATGTGGTTAGAGGTTTGAGATTTGAGGTTTGAGATTTCCTCATCCGAGAACTTCTGCAGGAAGTCGCCTGAGTTCAGCACTTTAAACAACAGCTTGTCGCCCTCCTCGCCATACTTGCCCATCAGCGTCTGCAGGGTCTCCATGGCGGGCGTCTCAATCTGCTGGAATCCATAGAGGGCATACACCTCGCGGATGGTATCGAAAATATAGTTGCGCTTGGCCATCTCCATCGGACCGAAGTCGCGCGTTCCTTTGGGAATACTTGGTTTATTTGCCATTTCTCACAATAGTCTGTGCACGGTCAGGACCAATGCTGATGATACAAATGGGGGTTTCTAACTGCTGCTCCAGGAACCGGATGTAGTTCTTGAATGCCTCGGGGAACTCATCTTCGCTGGTGAACTTCGTCATATCAGTCTGCCAGCCGGACAGCTCCTCATAGACGGGCTCTATGCCCTCTTCTATGTTATAGGGGAAGTAGTCTATCTGCTGGCCGTGCTGCTTGTAGGCCACGCAGGCCTTAATGGTCTCGAAGCCGTCGAGCACGTCGCTCTTCATCATGATGAGTTTCGTCACACCGTTGACCATAATGGCATAACGCAGTGCCATAAGGTCAATCCAACCGCAACGGCGCTCTCGACCCGTCACCGCACCATACTCATGACCAAGGTCACGAATCTTCTTGCCCGTCTCGTCGAACAGCTCCGTGGGGAACGGACCGGCTCCCACACGTGTGCAGTAAGCCTTCATGATGCCATAGACATCGCCTATCTTGTTGGGGCCGATGCCCAGACCAGTGCAGGCACCGGCGCAGATGGTGTTACTGCTGGTGACGAAGGGATAGCTGCCGAAGTCAACATCGAGCATCGTGCCCTGGGCACCCTCGCACAGCACGCTCTTGCCGCTGCGCAGAATGCTGTTGATTTCGTGCTCTGAATCGACAATGGGGAACTGGCGCAGGTACTCCACGCCCTCCAACCACTTCTTCTCCACCTCAGCAAACTCCTGGCTGTCAACACTAAACGCCAGACTCTTCAGAATGGCCTCGTGGCGAGCCTTGGCAGCCGCATACTTTTCAGGAAAGTTCTCCAGAATGTCACCCACACGCAGACCGTTACGCGACACCTTGTCGGTATAGGTCGGACCTATGCCCTTGCCCGTGGTGCCCACTTTGTTCTTACCCTTCTGCGCCTCGTAGGCAGCGTCGAGCAGACGGTGGGTAGGCATAATGAGATGAGCCTTCTTCGAGATATGAAGCCTTGTGCGCAACTCGTGTCCGCTGGCCTCCAGCGCCTTGGCCTCCTCCATAAACAGGTCTGGAGCCAGCACCACGCCATTGCCGATGATATTCACTTTTCCACCCTGGAAAATTCCTGACGGTATGCTGCGCAACACGTACTTCTGTCCCTCAAACTCCAGCGTGTGACCGGCATTGGGGCCACCCTGAAAGCGGGCAATGACATCGTAACGCGGCGTCAGCACATCGACAACCTTTCCTTTTCCTTCGTCTCCCCACTGGAGACCAAGCAGGACATCCACTTTTCCTTGATTCATCATTGTTGTTACAATTTTTTACAAGTTACTATATTTATGTTTCGTTTTATTATTTATTCTGTTGCTTACGCTGCCGCGTGAGCTTGGCCTGGCACGTGCTGCATATTCCGTAAATGTAGAGCGCATAGCCGTCCTTGCGGAAACGCTTCAGGTGCAGCGAGTTAATCATCTCCGTCACCTCTGGGGTCTTCACCTCGGTCACCTTGCCGCACATGGTGCACACCTGGTGGCTGTGGCTGTTGTCGTCGTAGCAAGCCTCATAGCGTGTGGCTCCCTGAAAACGGTGCCTGATGACGAGGCGCAGCTCCAAGAAGAGCTTCAGCGTGTTATACAACGTGGCGCGACTGACAGGGAAATTATACTCGCCACTCAGCTTCTCGCCCAGCTCCTCCAGCGTGAAGTGGCCATCCATGTTATAGACGGCTTCCAGTATGGCATAGCGCTCAGGCGTCTTCCGATGATTATTCAAATCCAGATAATTGGTCAGTATTTGTCTGACAGAATCCTTTACTTTCTTCTTCATTTTTCAGTGTTGGCCTTTTAAAACCGCACAAAGATACAACAATTTATTCAGATAACTCAAATTATTGTTTATAAAAAATCTAAATTAACGCATTTAAATGACAACACGCTTATAATCTCATTTATTTTGTCTATATTTGCAACATGAAAAAGATTTCGCTGTTTACCTTTTCATCGATTGTGAGCATAGCAACACTGTTGTTATACAACATTCCCTTCTTTACCTACGTGGCACGCAACACCAATGAGTCACTTGGCGGGCAGCTGTTCCTGCTGGCTTCGCTGGTGGTCGTCATGCTGGCGCTCAACTTCATGATGACCTATCTCACGGTGTTTCTCCTGCGAATGGTGGGCCGTGTGCTGCTGGCCCTGCTCTCTGTCATCAACGCTACGGCTGTCTATTTCGTCTTCACCTACAGCGTGATGATTGATGCAACAACCATTGAAAACGTGTTCAACACCAGGTACTCTGAAGCGTCAGCATTCTTCAGCTGGTCGCTGTGGCTCTTCATGCTGCTCGCCGGCGTCCTGCCCGCCCTGTTCTGCCTGCTGCAGCCTGTGGTCATAGGCCGTGCAAAAAAGATGGCTGCCTACTGCGGAACCTCGTTGGCCATTGTACTGGTTATAGCCCTGCTGAACATCAGCCAGACGCTATGGATCAGCCAGCACGACACCGAACTGGGCGGACTGCTGCAGCCCTGGTCGTACCTGGCTAACACCTACCGCGTCTTGAGCAGTCAGCATGACGAACAAGCCAAGGAAATCAAGCTGCCTGACGCAACGATAGCCGACAACGAAAAGGCCGTCGTGGTGCTCGTCATCGGCGAGTCGGCACGTAAGGCCAACTTCCAGCTTTATGGCTATGAGCGCCCTACCAACCCGCTGCTGACGAAGCAAGAGGGACTGAAGGTGTTTCAGGCCACCTCGTGTGCCACCTACACCACGGCAGGCACCAAAGCCATTCTGGAGCCCAAGAACAGCGACGACCTCTATGAGGTGCTGCCAAACTATGCCTACAGGACGGGCGTTGACGTGTCGTGGCGTACCTCTAACTGGGGCGAGCCGCCCATACACATTGGCGAATACCTGACCAACGAAGAGGTGGGCGCCAACTTTCCTAACCAGGACCCGTCCTTCGACGGCATCCTCTTTGCGGGACTTCGTGAGCGCATCGCGTCAAGCCCCAAGAACAAGGTGCTCATTGTGCTGCACACCAGCACCAGCCACGGCCCCAAGTATGCCGACAAATACCCCAAGGAGTTCGAGGTCTTTAAGCCGGTGGCCGAGAACGTGGAAGAGGGCGAGAAGAACATCGGTAAACTGGTTAATGCCTACGACAACACCATCATTTACACCGACTTCCTCTTAGACGGTCTTATCAACACCCTGCGCACCATGACCGACTGGAACAGCGCCATGATCTTTATTTCCGACCACGGCGAGTCTCTTGGCGAGAACAAGATGTTCATGCACGGACTCCCCATGAGGCTGGCCCCCAAGGTGCAGTACGAGATTCCGTTCCTGGTCTGGACCTCCCCGAATTTCAGGGAGTACAAACCCACTGCTACCAGTGCCGATGCCGCAGCCGGTGAACTGCCTGCAGTACTTGAGCAGCACTACATCTTCCATTCCGTGCTCAACCTGCTTTCCATCCATTCGCCAGCCTATAACGAAGCCTACGACATCTTCATGGCACCTGAAAGTGGCCGCAATGCCACCCCAAAATGAACGCTTTTACCGTGTCTAGTGGAAGGAACCTTTTTACCCTCTGCTGAGCACCGTCATGCCAAGTGCTGCAAAACGTGTAGCAATTTAATTTAAATTACTCTGCAAAATAATCTAAATGATTGTGCAAAATAAGTTAAATTGCTACACGTTTTGCAGCACATGGCATAACAATGCCTTGCACAAGTCAAAAAATATGCTTACCTTTGTCAAAGTAATTTAGCGCAGTTTAAGATTATGGCATTAATGTTTACACTAAGAAGAAACAACATCAAGAGCAACAAGGCGTACGGCAAATGGTATGCCCACACGTTGCGTAACACGGAACTGGACCTTTCAGAAATAGCCTCGCGCGTGCAGTCCAACTGCGGAGTGAGCCGTGCCAACGTGGTAGCGGTAATCACCGCCCTGCAGAGCGTGGTAGCCAAAGGGCTGAAAGGCGGTCATGTGGTTAACCTGGGCGAGCTCGGCAAGTTCTACCTGAGCATTCGCAGCGAGAGCGTTGACAACCCCGAAGACTTCAGCGTCCAAAAGCACGTGAAGGGCGTGGTATGCAAGTACATTCCCGAAGGCCACCGCCACATGGCCGATGGCACCCTTCACCGTCCCTTCACAGAGGGCATTGAGCTCAAGCAAATGTCGGAATACGACAATACTGGTCACATCTCCAAGCGCATCCGCAAGGGGGGAAAGGTGTAAGAATTTAAGCACCTTTCCTCACCTACAAGCAACGCCTATCCACTGCAAAACACTGTAACGTCACAAGACCTCCGGAATGGAGGTCTTGTGACGTCACAGGCCTTCGATTTCGTCGCGGCTCAGCCCCGTAATCTTGCAGATTTCGTCGGTGTCATAGCCACGCTGCTTCATCCGGCTGGCGGTCTGTGTGAGGCTCTTGTGGGTAGCCGTTTCAACGATGACTACTTCGTTCTTTTCCCACTCGTCCCAGTCGGTATCAGCGAGATAACCGGAAACTTGCTCGCGTAGTGGTTGTAAATCTTCCTTGATGACCTTCCAAACGCTAAGGGAATCTATTTGGTAATAGTCGTGCACCAACACATGACGCATCTTCATGATAACGTCCCACGGTGTGTCGGAATGCTGGCGACGGAATGCGTTCGTCAGTTTATAGGCAGCCTCACCTACAATCTCAATGTTCTTGACGATGCCATAGTATATCAGTTTGTTGGTCTCCAGTTCTTCCTTCGTCTTGCCGTCGGCAAAGTCGAGGATATTAGTAATGGCCTCCACGATGTGCTCCAAACGCTCGCGATCTCTAACGAGTTCTCTCATATATTAATTTTTTGTCTTGATTAATACTTTCTCTCACCTTCGGACGTAATGCCTTTTCAGGCACGATGTCAACGGGACGGTCGAGAATTTTCTCCAGATCGCATATCATGGCAGCATGTTTCAGCAGGCTCACACCACCCTCGTCGAACTGCACGAGAATATCGACATCGCTGATGGGAGTCTCCTCGCCACGGGCGAAGGAGCCGAAGAGCCATGCCCGCACGATGGGCTGGGTCTTGAAGTAGTCGGCTATCTTCTGATTGATTATCTGGGTACTCATAGGCGTAAAGTTTTCGATTTCGGGGACAAAGTTACAACTTTTTTGCGAATAATAATCGTTTGGGCCTTACCTTTTACATATTATTAGCCGAAAACATGCGAGGGTGGAGAGTTAGGGTTAGCGTTAACGTTGACGTTAGCGTTGACGTTATCGTTAGCGTTGACGTTGTTAGCATTAGGGTTATAGCGACATGCCCTGCCGCTTTAAGACTGACTGGGCGAGGCGTTCATAGAGCAGGCCGAGGTCAGCAAAGCGCTGGACGCTCTGCATGGCGGCCTTTCGGACTGCTAAGGAGGGACTTTGCAGGGCTGCTTCCAACTGGTCGATGTACTCGTTGATGCCTCGCTCGTTGGGCTCCTGCTTGTTCATGAACAGGCGCGTGAGCACAAGGAAGCCGCAAAGCTGATACAGCTCTTTGTCAGAAGCCATCCACTCGTAGGCCTTCTGCGGAGCGTATGGCAGGTGCTGGAAGAGGTTAAACGATGCCTGTTCGGCCAGTTCCTGCGACGGCATTTGCTCCATCCAGATATCGACCACCTCTGGCAGTATTTCGTCAGCAGGCATCAGCATGGTGGCCAGTATCTTACACTCGCGCACATCCTCTTTCCACAAGGCGATGGAGAGTTGGTAGAGCGTTGAGCGTTGAGCGTTGAGCGTTCTTAGTTCCTCAGCCTTTTCACGCAGCATGGGGAGAGAGGCACCCCAGTTCAGTTTGTAGTTGACGCCCTTGTCACGCATGGACTGGGCGGTCTTGCCGTCCATGAGCAGCCGGAACGACTGCTTGATGGCTTTTACCTGTTCCTGTATTTCATTCATGGCAACTGTAATCTTTACTGTAACGTAACATCTGCTCTGCGTAGCCCTCGCTGTAGTCTATCTGTACGTCGATGATGCAGCCTTCTGCATCGGTGACAGGCTTCATGACGGGATTAAGGAATCCCTTGTATGGAGCCAGGTGCAACTGCTCGTAACGCTCCAACACTTCACGGTGCAGGTCGGCATCCACGTGGATGGCGTAGCGCTCCACCAGCTGACGGGCAGCCTCGAAATCGCCCTCACTCTTGATGCGCTGAATCTCTGCCAACAGGCGGGCAAAAAGCTGGCGAAGGGCAGTATAGTCGCTGATCTGCACAAAAGTCTTGCCGTCACGCTTCACCAGCTGGACAGCATCACCCTGCTCGTAGCACCAACGGGCTATCAACGCCCGGTTGCGCATGTGGGCCTCCTCAATCTGGTGACCGGGCTTAATGCGCACCAGCTGGGTCATCAGACCGTTCATCAGGTAGGTATAGTACTGTGACTTATAGGCCTCCAGGTCGGGCGTCAGTCCCAGCTCCACCAGCTTGGGGTCGGCAATATAGTAAAGGCCGAAGAGGTCAGCGCGTGCCTCCTCGATGGTATTGCCGTAAGCCTTCAGGGCATCAGGACTGGTGCCGGGCAACAGCTGTCCGCTACCGTGTCCAAGACATTCGTGCAGGTCGGTATGCAGGTCGTCGCAGATGTCGCCGTAACGGTGAATCATGTAGAGCGTAGGCTGGTCGATGACGAACTCCTCCTGGAATCCGTTGCCACGGGCAGCACGGTTATAGGCCTCAGTAATGTTGCTGATGGTGATGCTCTTGCTGCCATACTCAGCACGTATCCAGTCAGCATTAGGCAGGTTGATGCCGATGGCCGTTGACGGGTATTCGTCGCCGCCGAGCATAGCCGCGCAGATGACGTTGGCCGTCACGCCCTTCACCTCAGGTTTGCGGAAGCGAGGATCCACGGGCGAGTGGTCCTCGAACCACTGGGCATTGCGGCTGATGGTCTGCGTACGCTTGGTGGCCTCCAGGTCCTTGTATTCCACAAGACCTTCCCATGAACCCTTCAGTCCGAGCGGGTCGCCATACACCTCAATGAAGCCATTGATGAAATCCACCTGACCGTCGAGTTCCCTGACCCATTCTATGCAGTAAGCATCGAACACGGCGGGGTTGCCGGTCTCGTAATATTCTATGAGCAGGTCAAGCACTTTGTGCTGCTGCGAGTTCTCACAGACCTGCTGTGCCTTGCGGAGCCAATGGACGATGTGCGCAATGGTTTCCCCATAGCGTCCGCCAACGCGCCATACGTCCTCCTCCAACCTGCCCTCGCGCTTGACGAGCGTGGAGTTGAGGGGGAACCGTAACTCAAACTGCTCCACCTCCTGCTGGGTAACGCCTTCATAGAAGTTGCAGGCTGACGTCAGGACGAGGTCTTCGCCGTCGGCCTTGTTCACCCGCTTGGGCATGAACGAGGCATCGAAGATGGCGCGCTCCAGCTCTTTGCTCAGACTGCCACAGCCAGCCGTTGCCATGCACTGCCGCAGATAGTCGGCACTGAACCTCGGCACAAACTTCTCACTGCCATAGTGATGATAGATGCCACTGGAGAACCACACACGTTTCAAGTACGTCTCCAAGGCGAGGAAGTCGCTGGAAGTACGGTCGATAGCCTCACAGGTATAGACCTGCTCCAGCAGACGGCGTATCTGCAGGTTGTAGCGTCCGAACTGGTCGAACGTGATGTCACGTCCCCAGAGGGCAGCCTCTGAGAGGCAGTAGATGTACTGTTTCTGACGGAGCGTCAGCTCCTCAAAGCCATTCAGGCGGTAACGCAGCAGCTGCACGTCGGCAAACCGCTCGCTGGTGTTATAGCTAAATTCTTCTTTCATGATTTCTGTATTGTAAAGGCGTCATACCCACCATCCGCGAAAAGGTAAGCTGGAACGACTGCCGCGTGAGGAAACCTACCATGTCGCCCACGTCCTCCATGCGCAGCTGTTGCATCTCCGGGTCATGGAGCAGTGCCTTGGCCTCCTCGATGCGCAGGTGGTTGACCAGCTGGCTATAGTTCATGCCGAATGCCTCGCGCAGCACTACAGAGACATAGCGCGTGTTGACCTGCAGCTCAGCAGCCAGCCGACGGCACGAGAAATCCTTGTCCTTGTACTTCTTCTGATATACCAGGATATGCTCTATCTCCTGACGCAGCTGGCCCATTCGCTCAGCATTCACGATGTTCAGATATTTCGCACTTTCTTTCATCGGGTTGCAAAATTACAAAATAATTATGAATTATGAATTGCGAATTATGAATTTTTTCGTACCTTTGTGCCACTTATGACGAATATACACGAAATTCTAAGACATAGTTTCGGCTACGACTCGTTCCGCCCCATGCAGGAAGAGATTATCAGCCACGTCATGAAACACGAGGACTGTCTGGTGCTGATGCCTACGGGCGGCGGCAAGAGTATCTGCTATCAGGTGCCCGCCATCGCCATGCAGGGAACGGCCATCGTCGTCTCACCACTCATCAGCCTGATGAAGGACCAGGTGGAGGCGCTGCAGGCCAACGGCATTGAGGCCGAGGCACTGAACAGCGGCAACGACTTCAGCCGCGACACCATCATCCGACGCAAGCTGATCAGCGGACAGCTCAAGCTGCTCTACGTGTCACCAGAGCGTCTGCTGTCGGAAATTGACTACCTGCTGAAACAGATTCCACAGATTTCACTCTTCGCCATTGACGAGGCGCACTGCATCAGTCAGTGGGGACACGACTTCCGACCGGAATACACTCAGCTGTCACAGCTGCGCGAGGCCTTCCCCAGCGTGCCCATGATGGCACTTACAGCAACGGCCGACAAGGTGACGCGCACCGACATCATCAAACAGCTACGGCTGAAGGGTGAGGTGTTCATCAGCTCCTTTGACCGCCCGAACCTCAGCCTGAGTGTGAAGCGTGGCTACTCCACTGCCGAGAAGCAACGCTTCATCCTCAACTTCATCAAGGCCCGCCCCACGGAGCCGGGCATCGTCTATTGCCTGAGCCGCAAGAACACAGAGGCCGTCTGCGCCATGCTGCAGAAGCACGGAGTGAGCACGGCTCCCTACCATGCCGGTCTGTCACAGCACGACCGCGACACAGCTCAGGAGCAGTTCAAGCAGGACAATGTGCAGGTCATCTGTGCCACCATTGCCTTCGGCATGGGCATCGACAAGAGCAACGTGCGATGGATTATACACTACAACATGCCGAAGAGCATCGAGAACTTCTATCAGGAGATTGGACGTGCAGGACGCGACGGCGCCCCTGCCGACACCGTGCTGTTCTACTCGTTGCAAGACGTGGTGCAGCTGAGCCAGTTTGCGCGCGAGAGCGGACAGCGTGACATCAATCTGGACAAGCTGCGCCAGATGCAGCAGTACGCTGAAGCGCAGAACTGCCGGCGCCGCATTCTGCTGAACTACTTTGGAGAACTGTCAGACCACGACTGCGGCAACTGTGACGTGTGCGACAACCCACCCCGCCGCTTCGACGGCACCCGACTGGTGCAGATGGCGCTGAGTGCTGCCCGCAGGGCCAACGAGCAGATTCGCACCTCGACCATCATTGAGATACTGCGTGGCATGAACTCTGGCGTGGTACAGCGCATGCACTTCGACCGGCTGCCTACCTTCGGCGTAGGTCGCGACACGTCAGCACAGGACTGGCAGGACTATCTGCTGCAGATGCTGCAGTTAGGCTACATAGAGATAGCCTACGACGAGCACAGCCGCGTGGTCATCACACCAACAGGCGAGGACGTGCTCTTCGGACGGCGCAAGGCCGAGCTGGCCGTCATCGACCGTCAGCAGCAGGCAACGAAGAAGCCGAGGCGACGCCTCGGCCTTGAGATTCCAACCATTACGATTCCCGGCATGGCTCCAACGGCAGGCACTGAGGACCCGCGGCTCTTCGAAGCCCTGCGCCAACTGCGCAAGCGGTGTGCCGACGAAGAGGGATTCCCGCCCTACATCGTCTTCAGCGACAAGGTGCTGCATGCCTTAGCCACGCAGAAGCCCACCACCCTCGAAGCCTTCGGCTACATTCCCGGCATCGGCGACCACAAGCGTCAGAAGTACGGCACCCGTTTCCTTGCCGTCATCCAAAAGTTCGTTTGAAGGAGCGCGGGTAAAATGTATAATATCGAGAGATTTCCCTAAAACATTTGTGAAATATCAATTTTTCTGAAAAGGCAAAGGAAAAAGGACGAAAAATGCCTGAAGGGAGAACCTTCAGGCAATCTTTTTTTACGGGAAGCAGCCGTTAGTCCAAGCCAAACAGCACTTTCAGGCCTCCGTCAACACCCGAGAAGCCCATAAAAGCCAGGGAGAGCAGACCGGCAGCCACCAGAACGATGGCCGTGCCACGCATGCCACGGGGAATGTCTGACAGCTCCATCTGCTCGCGCATGCCGGCAAAGACAGTCAGCGCGAGGCCAAAGCCAATAGCCGTCGAGAAGGCATAGACAATGGACTGCACGAGGTCGAAGTCCTTCTGAATGACGAGGATGGCCACGCCGAGCACGGCACAGTTCGTGGTGATGAGCGGCAGGAAGATGCCCAGTGCCTGATAGAGTGCGGGCGACACCTTCTTGAGTACAATCTCCACCATCTGCACCAGGGCAGCAATGACGAGGATAAAGGCGATGGTCTGCAGGTACTGCAGTCCGAACTGGTCGAGCACGAACTTCTGAACCAGATAGGTGACGATGGTTGCCAGCGTCAGCACGAAGGCCACAGCGGCCGACATGCCGAGCGAGGTGCTCACCTTCTTCGACACGCCGAGGAACGGGCAGATGCCGAGGAACTGCGACAGAATGATATTGTTAACGAATATCGCGCTAATGAAAATCAATACGTACTCCATAGTCTTAAGCCTTTCTTATTTTGTTAACGATAGCCACAAGGAATCCCAGCGTGATGAAGGCTCCCGGGGGCAGAACGAAGAGCAGGATGTTGTAGGCCTCGGGCAGCAGGGTAAAGCCGAAGATACTGCCTGCACCCAACAGCTCACGGCAGATGCCGAGCAGCGTCAGGCCCAGCGTGAAGCCCAGGCCAATGCCGATGCCGTCGAAGAGCGAAGCCACAGGCGAGTTCTTGGCAGCAAACGCCTCAGCGCGACCGAGAATGATACAGTTCACCACAATAAGAGGAATAAACAGGCCGAGAGCCGCGTCGATGTCGGGCAGGTAGGCCTTGATAACGAGCTGCAGGATGGTGACGAAGGCCGCAATAACAACGATGAACACAGGAATGCGGACCTTATCGGGGGTCACCGACTTCAGGCACGAAATAACAACGTTGGTGCAGATGAGCACAGCCATCGTGGCCAGACCCATCGACAAGCCATTCATGGCACTGGTGGTAGTGGCCAGCGTGGGACACATACCCAGCATCAGGACGAACGTCGGGTTCTCCTTGACGATGCCGTTCTTTATAATCTGTAGTGCATTCATATTTTCGATTGACGAATTTTCGATTGACGATTTATTACTCAATGCTTCTGCTCAGTGGCACCTGTCTGTGCATCGACGGGTGTAACCTTGTAAGCCTTATACGCATTGTTGATGGCCAAGAGGAAGGCACGGCTGGTAATGGTCGATGCCGTGATGGCATCCACTTCGCCTTCGCCGCCCTTGGTAACGCCGAGCTTGTTGACGGCAGGGTCCTTGCCGATGATGTCACCCTTCTGGCCCTTCTGGAACCACTTGTCGGCCTTAGCGCCCAGTCCCGGTGTCTCAGCATGCTCCAGCAGCGTGTAGCCAAGAATCTTGCCGTCAGGATCGAAGCCCACCAGCACCTTCAGGTCGCCGCCGAAGCCGCCCGTGGTACTCTCCACGGCAGCACCGAGGTCCTTGCCCTGCTTGTCCTGCGTCTGATAAATAATATAGGTCAGCTCCTTGCCCTTGGAGTCGTTCTGGCGCACAGTGTCGGTCTTGCTGACCAAGAGGTCGTCGCAGACCATGACCGCCTTGATGCCGTCGGCCAGAGCCTGTGCCTTCTGCTCGTTGATGGGGCCTTCTGTCAGGTGGTTCACGTAAGCGAGCACCCCACCCATGATGACGGCCACACCCGTCAGCACGAGCACCATGTTCAGTAATGATGATTCAAGTTTCTTCATACGTCGTCCTCCTTATTTCTTTTCTGGCACTTCACCGAAGCGCTTGGGTTTGACATACATATTAATAAGTGGTGTAAAGGCGTTCATGATGAGGATGGCGAACGACATACCCTCGGGGTATGAGCCCCAGTTACGGATGACGAGCGTCAGCACACCAATGCTTACACCATAGATAATCTGGCCCTTCGGCGTCATGGGCGACGTGACGTAATCGGTAGCCATGAAGATGGCACCCAGCATCAGTCCGCCCGAGAGGATGACCGTCAGCGGATCAGCAAACACCGGGTTAGCCAGGTGCAGCAGACCAGCCAGCACAAACACCGTGCAGATGATGGAAACGGGAATGTGCCAAGTGATTATCTTCTTCCACAGCATGTAGGCCAGTCCCAGCAAGAGTGCAAGTGCACAAATCTCACCAATGGTTCCTGCACCCTCAGCATAGCCGCTGCCTAAGAGCAGGTTGAGCGAATCAGGAATGTTCTTCAGCTGTTCCACGTCGCCACTCTTAATGGCCTGCTTCATATAATAAAGAGGTGTGGCACCCGTCTCGGCATCCACGTAGCCGTTGAGTCCCAGCTGACCGGCCTTGGGCCACATGGTCATCTGAGCAGGGAACGACACGAGCAGGAAGCAACGTCCCACAAGTGCAGGGTTAAAGATGTTTTGCCCCAGTCCGCCGAAGGTCATCTTGCCCACACCGATGGCGACCAGCGCACCGATGATGATGATCCAGATGGGTAGATTCGACGGGAGGTTGAAACCGAGCAGCAGACCCGTGAGGGCTGCCGAGCCGTCGAGCACGGTGTTCTGCTCGCGGCCAAGAATAAACTTATTGATGGCCCACTCAAAGACAACGCAGGCTATGACGCTCGTCAGACACACGATGGCCGAACCGAGTCCGAAGAACCAGAACGACACGAGCAGCGCAGGCAGCAAGGCGATGATGACGCCATACATGTTGCGCTCAACGCTGTCGTTGCCGTGTGCGTGAGGCGATAGGGAGACAATCAGCCTACCCCCTGCCCCTCCCGAGGGGAGGGGAGATTGATTTGTATTATTATTGTTTGTATTCATAATTCTTAATATTATATGATTACTGAACTAATCCTTTTCCCCTCCCTTGGGGAGGGGTCAGGGGTGGGCTTACTTCTTAGCCGCACGGGCGCGGATGATGCCCATCACCGTGGCCTTGCCCAGACGGATGTTGTCGAGCAGCGGACGGTGGGCAGGACACGTAAACTGGCACGAGCCGCACTCTATGCACGAGACGATGTCCTCCTGCTCAGCGCGCTCCCAGTTCTTCACGGCCGAAATCTTTGCCAGCAGGTAAGGCTCCAGACCCATGGGGCAGGCACCTACGCACTTGGCACAGCGGATGCAGGGCTGCGGCTCCTTGCGTACGGCATCGTCGCCCGACAGGATGGTCACCGAGTTGGTTCCCTTACAGATGGGCACCTCGGTCGAAGTGAGCGCCTTACCCATCATGGGACCACCGGCCAGCAGCTTGTTGTCGCCCTCGGGCATGCCGCCGCAGAGGTCGATGAGCTGCTGCATGGGCGTGCCCATGCGAACGAGGAAGTTGCCCGGGTTCTGCAGGCGCTTGCCGGTCACGGTGGTATAGCGTTCGAAGAGCGGCTTGCGCTTCATCACGGCCTCATAGACAGCATAGGCTGTACCCACGTTCTGCACAATGGCACCCACGTTGACAGGAATGGCAGGAGGTGCGGGCACCTGCCGACGGATAACCGCATCGACGAGCTGCTTCTCACCGCCCTGCGGGTAGCGCTGCTTCAGGGGGACCACCTCAACCTGATATGCCGAAGCACCGAACACTTCGGCACACTTCTTCGTCAGCAGTTCGATGGCTGCGGGCTTGTTGGTCTCAATGCCGATGTAGCCGCGCGTCACCTTGGCAGCCTTCATCAGCAGCTCCAGGCCTACGAGTATTTCGTCGGCCTTCTCCATCATCAGGCGGTAGTCGGCCGTAATGTACGGCTCGCACTCTACGGCGTTGATGATGACGCACTCGGCCTTGGCCGTCGGCGGCGGTGTCAGCTTGATGAAGGTGGGGAAACCTGCACCGCCCATACCGGTAACACCGGCCACTTTTACACGCTCCACGATTTCCTCGGGTGTCAACTCGGGGTGAGCCTTGACGGTCTCCAGCTTATCGCTGCGGTCGATGCTCTCTTCCCACTCGTCGCCCTCTACATTAATTATTATAACGGGCTTTCGGTAACCGGTAGCGTCGATGGCCGTGTCAATCTTGAACACGGTGCCGCTGACCGACGAATAAATGGGGACTGACACGAAACCGCCTGCCTCGGCAATGAGCGTGCCCACCTTCACCTTGTCGCCCTTCTTGACGACGGGCTTGGCCGGAGCGCCAATGTGCTGCGACAGCGGGAAGATGGCCTGCTTGGGCAGCGGAGCCACCTGCGTAGCCACTTCGTGGGTCAGTTTGTTCTCTTCGGGGTGCACACCACCTATACGGAATGTTCTTGCGTTCATGCTTGTTCCTCCTTTCTTTGTTCTTGAGTCTCTGTGCTCTCTGTGTCCACCTTAGGCTTCGGAGCCGGGAAGTTGACGGCGTGGATGGCCTTCGTCGGGCAGACGGCCACGCACTTCTTGCAGAGGCGGCACTTGGTGAAGTCGATGTACGAGACGTTGTTCTCGATAGTAATGGCACCAAACGGGCACTCCTTCTCACACTTGCCGCAACCGATGCAGGCAGCCTTGCAGGCCTTCATGGCAGCCGGGCCCTTGTCCTTGTTGACGCAGCTGACATAGACGCGGCGGTTCTTCGGCCCCTTCTTGCGCAGCTCGATGATGTGACGCGGACAAGCCTTGACGCAGGCACCGCACGACGTACACTTGTCGTCATCTACCTCGGGCAGCCCTGTCTCGGGGTTCATGCGGATGGCGTCGAACTGGCAGGCACTGACACAGTCGCCACAACCCAGACAGCCGAAGCCGCAGCCCGTCTCACCGGCACCACAGGCATTGACGGCAGCACAGGTCTTCAGACCGTCATACCGTGCAATGCGCTGGCGCAGCTCGCACGTTCCGTTACACCTTACTACGGCCACCATCGGTTCCGTGTTGGCAATGGCCATGCCCAGTAGGTCGGCCACCTTGCCCATTACTTCACTACCGCCAACGGGACACTTCAGCCCGTCGAGACTGCCGGCGTCGGCACCCTTGACGAGCGCATCGGCCAGACCGCCACAACCGGCAAAGCCGCAACCACCACAGTTGGCACCGGGCAACGCCTCGGTAACCTTTGCGATGCGCGGGTCCTCAAAGACGGCAAATTTCTTGGAGCAGACATACAGCACAAGGGCGGCTATCAGACCGATGCCTCCCAACACTGCCACTGCAATCAAAATGAAATCCATAATCTATTTGTTTATTGTTTTATTGTTTATTGTTCAATCCAAAACGCCAGCCGCTTCTGCAGTCGCCCGCGGGTGAACCAGAGCACGGCGTAATACGGCACGAGCGCAGCCAGACCCGAGAGGGCGGCCAGCCCTTCCCTACCCGTCACGTTCAGCACCACGAGCAGCACAGCTATCAGAATGACCAGCGGAAGCCCGAAGGCCAGCAGCAGTGCCTGCGTGGCCATCTGCTGCGAAGCCGCCACGGTGACGGCATCGCCCACCTTCCACCGGGCCGCGTCGGCGGCAAACACATCAACCAGCTTCTCCTTGGCCTCGGCAGCATTACAATGGCCGGCCACTTTGCAGGCAGCACAAGCCGACGTCTGCACGATGCGTACCCGCACTCTGCCGCCGTCGATGCTTTCTATGACTCCCGCGTGAGTTATTATTTCGCTCATTGATTTGTTTTTAGTGTCTGCAAAGGTACAAAAAAGTTGAGAGTTGAAAGTTGAAAGTTGAAAGTTTTTATGAAAAAAAATCGTAAACGTTTGCAATTATCACATTCTTTTTTTACTTTTGCAAAACGAAACCAAGCTAATTGAATAATGGAGACATCTGAACAAACCATTCAGCAAATTGAAAGAGCCATCAGAAAGGTGGCCGCAAAGTTCCCTGCAAACCAGGAAGCAACCGTCATGACCGACATTCATCTGCGCGTCACGCAGGAGTCGGGCGAACTGGTGGCTTTCGACGATGACGACAACGAGATTACCCGCGTGGTCATTGAACCGTGGATTGACAACAAGGACGAGAACTTCTACCAGGAAGTGACAACCGTCCTGCGTAACGTGCTGCACACCAACATGCGCGAAATGGTGGACCAGATGTCCATACTGCGCCCGTTCTCGTTCGTCCTGGAAGACGACGACCGCGAGCACATTGCCGAGCTGTACTGTGCCGACGGCGAGACGGTCATCCTGGGGGGTGAGCTGCTGCCCAACCTGGAGGACGACCTCGACTCTTTCTTTGAAAACCTTATAAAGGAGTGACATGAGAATAGACATTATCACCGTTCTTCCTGAAATGCTCGAGGGCTTCGTCCACGAGTCAATACTGGCACGCGCTGAAAAGAAGGGGTTGGCGGAAATCCGTCTGCACAACCTGCGCGACTACACGCTCGACAAGTGGCGCCGAGTGGATGACTACCCCTACGGCGGATCGGCCGGTATGGTGATGCAATGCGAGCCCATTGACCGCTGCATCAGCGCCCTGAAGGCTGAACGCACGTACGACGAGGTCATCTTCACCTCGCCCGACGGCGAACGCTTCGACCAGCACATGGCCAACGAACTCTCGCTGAAGGGGAACCTGATTATCCTGGCCGGGCATTACAAAGGCATTGACCAGCGCGTGCGCGACCACCTCATTACCCGCGAAATAAGCATTGGCGACTTCGTGCTGACGGGTGGCGAACTGGTGGCTGCCATGATAGCCGACGCCATCGTCCGCGTGGTGCCGGGCGTCATAGGCGACGAGCAGAGCGCCCTCTCCGACTGTTTTCAGGACGACCTGCTGGCTGCCCCCATCTACACCCGCCCGGCTGACTACAAGGGCTGGAAGGTGCCCGAGATACTGCTCTCAGGCAACGAGGCGAAAATACGCGCTTGGGAGCTGGACCAGGCTATGGAGCGTACGCGCCGCCTGCGCCCTGACTTGCTGAAAGACTGAACCGTATCTTTCAGCCCAAGACTCAAGGAGAGGTCTTGTCTTTCTCGAAATCCAGATTCTTATACAGGTCAGGACTGCCGCCACTGCTCTCTGGCAGGAAGTGGAGCCTCACGCCGCGAATGTGCTTCTCGGCGACGAAGTCACCAGGCTTGTCCACCTTGTCGCTCTCTATCTCCAGTTTCATCAGTCCCCAGTCTTTCAGCCTGACTCTGTGCCCCTGCCGCAAGTGGTCACCAATGACCGTACTCAAGGCCATGGCAAAAGGCACCACGTCGCCCCACGTCAGGCCCAGGCGCTTGGCTGCCTCAATGAGTATCTGCCGCGTCTCAGCCGTGTGTTCATGCACGGTGACGGCCTTGTATTTGCCGAAGGTACTCAGCTTCGGCTTCGTTTCTTTTACCAGTTTGTATTTCATAGTGCTTGTCTTGATGATTAATACGTCTGCTCTCAACCACTTTGGTGCCGGATGTCTGCCCCTTTCTGCCTACATGTCCTGGAGACACCCAGAACAGGGCTTTTGAATTCTCTCGAGAATCTGAGAGTTTGGTGGCACATAACTTCCAGCAAGGCGGCACCTAAGTCCTGAATTCTCTCGAGAATTGAAAAGTCCTTTCGGAACCAACTCCTTGAATGCGGGCATGAAAAGGCAGGAGATGTGCCGCCTAACCTGTTGACTACCACCCGAAAACATTGCGCAACAGCCACCAAAGCAGCGTGAGTACGACAAAGAGTACGGCCAAGGTGACGAAGGCAGCCTCGGCCCACCTCTTGGGAAGCCACTTCGTCCAGCCATCCCAAGCCAGCAAGAGCAGCATGAGGGGGAAGAGCGTCAGCAGGTAGGCATTATAGCGAAAAGCCGAAACGAGGTCAAAATGCAGCAGGCTGTGGAGCATACGTTGCGTTCCACAGCCTGGGCATTTGTAGCCTGTCAGCTCTAAGAACCGGCATCGGGGAAACAGTCCTTCGGCAGAGGGGTCGAAGAAGTAATAGACCGCTAAAACGGCGACGACCGCCAACACCAGTATGGCTATTAGCACGTATGGACGTTTTGAAACGGAGAAAAACGCCATTACATCATGCTACGCGTCAGTTCATCCATTACTCCTGTCAGTCTCAAAATGATGCTCAAAATGATAGAGAAGACTGTAACAGCAGCAAAGACGATGGCACCAATCTTTACCCACTTGCCTGCGGCGTCACTGGCTTCCTTAGCTGCAGCATAGTCAGTGGCCTCGAGTGACTTTACCTTGTTGCCGTTGACAATACCAAGAATACCGAAAGGCAGGCCTGCTATAGGCAGGACCTGGCAGCAACAGCAGACCACGCTAAGGACTGTCAGGATGATGGACTCGGTCTTCCAATCCTTCAACGGCGGGCGGAACTCTCTACTTTCACTTGAATAAGAGGACTCTGACGACCAATCAGCCGATGCCTGCGGTTCCGGCTGCGGCGCGGGCTGCGGTGCGGGTTGCGGCGCGGGCTGCGGGGCTGGCTTGGCGAAGAGCGTCTGCAGTTCGCTCACTTGACTGGCAGGCGTCCAGTTGGTCATGCCTTCAGTCCAAACGTTGGTCTCAGGAGTAATTCCCCTTGCTGCAAGCTGTTCAAAGGTGAACGGTCCGGCTTGCTGGTTGTTCTCTACAATGTAATAAGTTGCCATATTTAGTTGAAATGTTTAGTTACACAGCGCAAAAGTAAACATTTATTTGCTATTTACCAAGCATTCCGCCAATTATTTGCACAAAAGAATGACATTTCGCCCTATCCACCACAGCATGAAGAGGGTGAAGACGGTCCAGATGACGGCGGGGCGGTGGACGCTGGTGTAAAGCCGGGGACGGCGTTCGCGCATCAGCTCTACGTAACACAAGAAAAGCACTGCCGGCAGCGAAACTACCAACAGTGCGTTATAGTGTAAGGCCGACATGACGTCAAGGTGAAGCAAGCTGTGAACGGCCCGCTGCGAACCACAGCCCGGGCACTGCAGCCCCGTGAGCATGAGGAACGGACAGCGCGGAAACCACCGGCTCGCCGCAGGGTCGTAGGCATAATAAATCAGCACGACCACTATGCCCGTCAGTATCATGGCCACCCAGGCGCTGCGCGACTTCATCTTAATAACCGCTCGATACGGCAGCCATTATAAAGACAAAGTAGATGACATAGAAAAGAATGAGCAGGAGGTTGACAGCCAGTCCGCAGAAGAAGCCTAACTTAGTCCACTTGCCTGCATCGCGGCTGGCCTGGTCGGCAAGTCTGTAGTTGCCAACGGCATGAGCCGACGACACCTTGCTGGCATTGATAATGCCGACGATGCCGAAAGGCATACAGCAGAACAGCATCACCAGGATGGACTCCACCATCCATGTCTTGGGACACGGGCGATAGTCGTTGTACGACGAGCCTGAGTTCTGGTAACTACCCGAATAGGCCTGCTGAGAAGGATAAGTGGGCTGCTGCTGACGGATGATGGACTGCAGTTCATACACCTGACTGGCAGGCACCCAACTCGTCATGCCGTCGGTCCAGACGCTGGTGTCAGCGCTGATGCCTCGTTCTGCCAATTGGTCAACGGTGAACGGTCCGGCTTGCTGGTTGTTTTCTACAATGTAATACGATGCCATATTTATCTATCTTTTAGTTTCAGTTGGCAAAATTAAACAATTATTTGCACTTAACAAAACAAAGAGCAAAATATTTACTGAAAAGGAGTTATTTTTAGTGATTTATACAGAATTCCTCACCCAACCGGAACCCTTCCTCGTAGAGAGCCTCTAATTTCTGCACGTCTTTCTCCATGCGCCCTACGTTCATGGGGCGCAACGGACGGATGACGGCTATGCGCCCCTCGTCCTCCATGCGCTCCACCAGTTCGAGCTGGGCGTTATACACCGCCACACGATGGCTCAGGGCCACCCGCAGACGGGGATAGTTGCGATAGACGTACTTGGGAATCTTCAGGTCACGGCTGGTGTGACGATAGCCACGATTGCGCGTCATAATCACCACGTTACGCTCGTGTCCCTGACTGATGGCGCGTTCCACGGGGACGCTGTCGATGATGCCGCCGTCAAGGTAAGGCTGCCCGTCAACCTCGACAATCTTGCTGACATACGGCAGACTGCTCGACGCACGGCAGATGTCAATGAGCCGCTGGCGGTTGCCCGAGTGCTCACTGAGGTACTCCACGCGCCCCGTATGGCAGTTGGTGACGGCCATTTCAAAGACTGCGGGGTTGCGGAAATACGTGTTGTAGTCGAAGGGAACAATCTTGTTGGGGAAACGCTCGTAGAGCAGCTCCGGGTCGAAGATGCAGCCCTGTGTCACCAAGTGGCGCAGGCCGATGTAGTCGTACTTGGCCAGCATGTCGATGTTGGAGAGGCGGGCCCTGCGGGGCTGGCGGCTCATGTACGACAACCCGTTGCAGGCTCCGGCCGACACCGCCACGACATAACGGAAGTACAGGTCGTGCTTCATGAACGCATCAAGCACACCGCTGGTGAACACGCCACGCATGCCCCCACCCTCGAGAACGAGTCCTGTATTTCTGTCAATCTGCATATTATTTGCTAAATTATGTTGCAAAGATACATCTTTTTGACAAATAATGCGTAACTTTGCCGAATATTTCAATATAAAAGGAGAATTTTTGACTTATGTTTACCAAAGAAACATACATTCAGCGCCGCGCAACGCTGAAAAAGCTCGTCAAAGAGGGCGTTATCATTTTGTTCGGCAACAACGAGGCACCGGCTAACTATCCGGCCAACAGCTATGCCCCCATGCGCCAGGACTCGGCGTTCATCTATTACTTCGGTCAGCACCGCGACGGACTCGTGGGCGTCATCGACATTGACAACGACGAGGAATGGCTCTTCGGCGACGACATCGACGTGGAAGACATTGTGTGGATGGGCTTCACCCCAACGGTCAGCGACCTGGCTGCCGAAGTGGGCGTCACACGCACCGCCCCGATGTCTGCCCTCCGTTCAGTATGCTGCGACATTGTCGCAGCCAAGAGAAAGGCTCACTTCCTCCCGCCCTACCGCTTCGACACGAAGATACAGCTGATGGACCTGTTAGGCATTCACCCTTCACAGCAGAAGGAGAAGGCATCACTCGCTCTTATTCAGGCAGTTGTGAAGATGCGATCAACTAAAGAACCACAGGAGATTGAAGCCATAGAGCGGGCCTGCGAGGTGGGCTACAAGATGCACACTACGGCCCAGCGGCTCATCCGTCCGGGCGTGACGGAGCGTTACATCGGCGGACAGGTTGACGGCGTTGCCCGTTCACTGGCACAGGGCGTCAGCTTTGCCACCATCTTCTCACAGCACGGCGAAATCATGCACGGCTCACCCAGCGACGCGCCCTTGGAGGCAGGCCGCCTGGCCCTGTGTGACGCCGGTTGCGAGCTCGACGACTACTGCTCTGACCACACCCGCACCATGCCGGTCAGCGGAAAGTTCACCCAGCGCCAGCTGGAAATTTACAGCATCGTGGAGGCCTGCCACGACTACGTGCTCGAAGTGGCCAAGCCGGGCGTGAAGTACATGGACGTTCACTTTGCCGTCTGCCGACTGATGACGGAGCGACTGAAGGAGCTCGGTCTGATGAAAGGCGACGTTGACGAGGCCGTACGTGCCGGAGCCCACGCCATGTTCCTGCCTCACGGACTGGGACACATGATGGGTATGGACGTTCACGACATGGAGGGACTGGGACAAATCTACGTGGGCTTCGACGAAGAGACACGTCCTAACCTGGAGCAGTTCGGCACTAACTGCCTGCGCATGGGCCGCCGTCTGCAGGAGGGCTTCGTGGTGACCGACGAGCCGGGCATTTACTTCATTCCCGCCCTCATCGACGAGTGGAAGGCCAGCGGCCACTGCAAGGAGTTCCTCAACTTCGACAAGTTGGATACCTACAAGGACTTCGGCGGCATACGCATTGAGGACGACCTGCTCATCACCCACGACGGTTGCCGCTTCCTCGGCCAGAGCCGCATTCCCTACCATCCGCAGGAACTGGAAGAATTCATGAACCAATAAGAATTTCAGCAATGAAAGATTTGCTTATCAAGCGAGCTCTTGACTATTGGCGTTATACCAAGTTTGCATTCTTCAGCATCTCCCTATTGGTTTGCGGGTTGATGTTGCAATTTCTTCTATTCCACATCTTTGCCTATAAAACCATAAGTTTATCCATGTTGGTGGTATTTTTGGCAGGCATCATTTCTTGTCTGATGTCAACGTATTACATCATCCGTATGTCTTTACGCCAAGGGGATTTCATTCTGATTAACCAAGATGGCATCAGATACCATCTGCATGGTAGGATTATTCCCAGGGAGAAGGAAGGTTTTGCAAAATGGCAACAAGTAAAACGTGCCTACGTCATGGTAGAGAAAATGCGAAGAAGTGCCTATCACACCTTAAATTATCACTATCAGTATGACTTAATACTCATTAACAACAACTATAAGACCCAAACTTTGCCACTACATGGTTTCGGTTACTACGACTTAGAAAATAAAGACAGAAAATATTTATATAATGACGGAATACATCATATACCCATTGAATTGGAAAAGGATTGCGAGCCAGCTTACGAATGGAGAGCAGAAACATTCCTCTTTATCGGCTGTTTTTCTTTTTCCACATTTGTCTTTATAAGACTATTTTGCAAGATCATGCAAATATTTTAATACAATAACAATAACGCCCCATCTCCTCCACAAAAACGGGGCACCCCTCCTATTGAGGGGCCGGGGGAGGTTCATATATGAAAAAAATTTTGACCATCGCGCTGCTTGCACTCATTGCTACAGGTGCCAGCGCTCAAGAAGAAAAGAAAAAAGACAACAAACCCGTGTTCACCGTGGTGAAGGAACTGCCCATCACCAGCATTAAGGACCAGAACCGCTCAGGCACGTGCTGGGACTACTCTACCCTCTCCTACTTTGAGGCTGAGATCCTGAAGAAGACAGGCAAGACCTACGACCTCTGCGAGGCTTTCGTGGCCAACAAGACCTACATGGACCGCGCCATCCAGGTGGTACGTCTGCATGGCGACTGCCAGTTTGCACAGGGCGGTGCTGCCTACGACGTTTACTACGTGCTGAAGAACTACGGCATCTGCCCCGAGGACGCTATGCCTGCTCCCGGCTCCATGCAGGGTGACTCGCTGTTCAACTTCAACGAGTTCTTCTCCATCATGTCACCTTACGTTGATGCCGTTGCCAAGAACAAGGCCAGCAAGATTTCTCCGCAGTGGAAGGTGGGCCTGCAGGGCATTCTGGATGCCTATCTGGGCAAGTGCCCCGAGACCTTCACCTACGAAGGCAAGACCTATACCCCACAGAGCTATGCCGCCAGCCTGGGACTGGACTGGAACGACTACGTCAGCATTACCAGCTACACACACCACCCCTTCTACGAGGCCTTCCCCGTGGAGGTACAGGACAACTGGCGTAACCCGCTGAGCTACAACCTGCCTATGGACGAGATGATGCGCGTCATTGACAATGCCATTGCCGAAGGCTACACCGTAGCATGGGGCGGCGACGTCAGCGAGGACGGCTTCACCCGTCAGGGACTGGCCTACGCCATCGACACCAAGGCTACCGAGAGCCTGCAGGGCAGCGACATGGCCCGCTGGCTGAAGCTGTCGCCCGCCAAGCGCCGTGACATCCTGGACGACCTGGGCTGCACTGTTCCTGAAATCACCCCGACACAGGAGCGCCGCCAGCTGCGCTACGACAACTGGGAGCTGACCGACGACCACGGCATGCTGATCTACGGTATTGCCAAGGACCAGAACGGCAAGGAGTACTACATGGTGAAGAACTCTTGGGGCGAGAGCGGCGACTACAAGGGCATCTGGTACATGACCAAGGCCTTCATTGCCGACAACACGATGGACTTCATGGTGAACAAGAACGCCATCCCCAAGGATATTCGTAAAAAGATAGGGCTGTAATAGTCACAGATTTCAGTCCAAAGTACCCATTATTTGGTAAAAACGGGCATTATGTGTTAAAAATATAACACAAATGTCCGTTTTCTTGTTTTTTATTTGTAACTTTGAGCCGTCATATTGGCCTCATACGGCCCATTGCCTACCAAAGCAGAAAGAAATAAAAAACAATATAAATGAATTTCAAATGGAATTACGAACCACCTACATCCGAAAGACAGCAAGCGGCTAAGGAGCTGGCAGACAAGATCGGCATGAGTCCGATACTTGCCGACCTGCTCATCCAGCGCGGCATAAAGACGGAATCGGCAGCCAAACGGTTCTTCAGGCCAATGCTCAACGAGCTGATTGACCCGTTCCTCATGAACGATATGGACGTGGCCGTTGACCGTCTGAACGACGCAATGGGACGCAAGGAGCGCATCATGGTATATGGTGACTACGACGTAGATGGATGTACGGCGGTAGCTTTGGTTTATAAGTTCCTGCAGCAGTTCTATTCCAACATTGAGTACTACATTCCCGACCGCTACGACGAGGGGTACGGAGTGAGCAAGAAAGGAATAGACTATGCAGCGGAACACGGTGTAAAACTTATTATCGTGCTCGATTGCGGCATTAAGGCAATCGACGAGATAGCCTATGCGAAGGAGCGTGGGGTCGATTTCATTATCTGCGACCACCACGTGCCCGACGAGGTAATGCCTCCCGCTGTGGCCATTCTCAACCCTAAGCGCGAGGACTCTACCTATCCCTTCAAGCACTTGTGTGGCTGTGGCGTAGGCTTTAAGTTCATGCAGGCCTTTGCCAAGAACAACGGCATTACCTTCTCA
>Ga0256404_1002726_pt1 | contig 38157 bp, 31 predicted proteins | sample RumenRJG_01DNA_FD_185990 | JGI IMG/M metagenome (GOLD analysis project Ga0256404, IMG submission 185990) | Bovine rumen microbial communities from Lethbridge, Alberta, Canada - RJG_01 | ecosystem: Host-associated > Mammals > Digestive system > Stomach > Rumen | place: Canada: Alberta | collected...
ACAATTCCAGCTATCCTGAAAACGCAGCTTCAAGCAGCGTAGCAACTGGATTTTGATAACTGAATAACTGCCAGATATTGAATTTTCAAGGTGCATAGGCTAAATCTATGTGCGAAGTTTGAGTAAATAAGATAAAATATGGAAAAACCTATATAAAATTGTCAAAAGCTGTAGATAAATTATTATGTTTTATCTACAGGTTACGACACACTTTTAAGTCAGGATAATATATAATACACCTTGTCAGAACGGAGAAAAAATATGAGTGACAGGGTGTATATAGTTTATCTTGATGTTTTTTTTATGATTAACTTCCTAATGGATTATATGATAATCCTTATTACATCGAAGATAGCGAAAATAAAGAAAAAGAGAATAAGAAAATTGGCCGGAGCAGGCTTTGGCGCTTTATACAGTGTTATCGTTATAAAACCACTTACTAACCACTTATTTAAAATAACACTTGTTAATATTTTAGTTGCTGCTGTGATGGTACTTATTTCATTTGGATTTATGAGTGCTTCTGTATACATTAAAAATGTACTTCTATTATTCGTTGTATCATTTACAATGTCGGGAATAATTAATTATCTGTATTATTCCACTATTATCGGAAAATATGTAAGAAACGTATTAAGTGGTAATTCTAATAAGGTTGTAAATGCAAGAAAATTTATATTAGTATCTGTACTGGCATACATTCTGCTTAGTGCAATTGTAAGAATTATCTTTATCATCAGAAAAGATATGGAATTATATTATGATGTAAAGATTACATTTAGAGGTAAGTCTGTTGTGGTACGGGGACTATATGACACCGGAAACGGACTTACCGAGCCTGTAAGTGGGAAAATGGTACATATAGCAGAATACGAAATACTAAAGCCTTTACTGGAGGGAGATGAAAAAGCAAAAGAAAATATTTATGTAATTCCATTTCATTCGATAGGTGAAGAAGATGGAATAATGTACGGAATAAGAATGGACGAAATGGTCGTATTAGTCGATGATGAACCTAAATTCTTATATAACCCCATAATTGGAATATACATAGGAAATGTATCTAAACGGGGAAAATATTCCGTTATCCTTAATAGGGAAACATTTGACGGCATAAATGGCAATGAATGTTAAGTATTAGTTTAGATTATTAAATGCCGTATATAATATCGAAACAGATATTATTGAAAAGTTAGAAAGCAGGGGAGAATTGCAATGGTCATAAAAGTATCTATTCCAAATAGGTTACAGTTTAAAGTTATACCTGGCATTAGAAATGTTTTGTTCGCAAAGCGAGGGGATATTCACTATATAGGAGGCGCTGATGTGCTTCCACCACCATTAGAAGCTGAAGAAGAGCAGATGGTAATTGAAAAACTTTCTACAGAGGAGGGAACGCAGGCAAAAACCACATTAATCGAGAGAAATTTACGATTAGTGGTATATATTGCTAAAAAATTTGATAACACAGGTGTCGGTGTGGAAGATTTAATTTCCATCGGTACCATTGGACTTATTAAATCTATTAACACGTTTAATCCGGATAAGAATATTAAATTAGCTACATATGCATCGAGGTGCATTGAAAATGAGATATTAATGTATCTTAGAAGAAACAGTAAAACGAAAATGGAAGTGTCTATTGACGAACCACTTAATGTGGACTGGGATGGGAATGAGTTATTGTTATCAGACGTTCTTGGCACAGACGAGGACGTTATATATAAAGACATCGAGGACGAAGTAGAAAGAAAACTTCTTATTAAGGCAGTTTCTAAACTTAATAAAAGAGAAAGAGCCATAATAGAGTTAAGATTTGGACTTAATAACGAAAACGGAGAAGAACTGACACAGAAAGAGGTAGCTGATATGTTAGGAATCTCTCAATCATATATTTCGAGACTTGAGAAGAAGATAATTGGCAGACTTAAGAAAGAAATAGTAAAGTGTTATTAGGAACATAATTTATAAGAATCATATTAGAAGAGATGGGGCGGAGATTTATCTTCCGTCCCTTATTGTATATTCAGAATATTATGAATGAATAGGGAGATGTTCGTGGGACATCTCCCTATAAATATGTCCTAAAATATTTGATTTAGTTTTGCTATGCTTATAATTATGATATAATGAAAATAAGAGAGTCAGAGAAATGTTGCTTTTGCTCTAAATTAATACATTCAATGTCTAAAACACTTAGACCAAGCTGTTATTCTATGACACACACTAGATTAAGTAATTATGAGAGAATGTGTCATAGAATAATGGCTTGAGTTAAGTGTATTGGCAGATAAGATATATAATCTTTCAAAGAGCAAAAACACCGATGACAAATGAGCAATTTATTTTTAATATTTAATATTTATATATCACACAACAAAAATAATTAAGGAAAGGTATTTTAAATGAGAATTTTACATCTTGCAGATTTACACATTGGGAAGAAAGTTCATAGTTACAGTATGTTAGAAGAACAAAGACATATTCTGTGCGAAGAGACTATGGACGTGATTAGAGACAATAATATTGAAGTGGTGCTGATAGCAGGAGACATATATGATACACCTATGCCATCAGGACAGTCAGTTGAGTTATTTGATGAATTTCTGACATTACTTAATGGGTTAAATATAAAGGTATATATAATTCCCGGTAATCATGATTCAGCAGAGAGAATGTCATTTGCATCCGATATACTTAAGAATAATTCCATATATATTTCTAAACCACTTAATTATGATATAGATAATGCAAGGCTTGAGAGTTACGAATTATGCGATGAGTATGGCAAGGTAAATATATATTTAATGCCTTATTTACGAAGTGGAAATGTAAAAGAAATCATAGATAATACAGATATAGATAAGAACGAAAGAAATATCTTAGTTGCACATCAGTTTGTAAGTTGTATAGGATATGAAAATGAATTATCAGATTCAGAAGTTATAAGTGTCGGTGGCGTAGATAATATAGATGTGGGAATATTTGATGAATTTGATTATGTTGCATTAGGACATCTGCACGCACCACAGCATATAGGCAGAGAAACGGTAAGATATGCAGGTTCCATTTTAAAATATTCATTTTCAGAGACTGACCAGAAGAAATCATTTACCATAATTGATTTTAAGGAAAAGGGAAATATCAGTATAGAAAAGATACCGGTTGTTCCAATAAATGATATGAGAAAAATAAAAGGTCCTATAGATAAATTGTTATCAGAAGACATTTACAAAGAGGGAAATGTAAATGATTATATCCAGGCAACGATTACTGATGAGGACGAAGTATTTGATGCGATGAGGAGGCTTAAAGAAGTATATGTCAACCTGCTTAAGTTAGATTTTGATAATTCAAGAACAAGGGCGCATAACGAAGTAGAGAATATTGATAACATCGAGAAGAAAGATGAATTAACATTATTTAAAGAATTCTATAAAAACAGAACGGATATTGAACTTACAGAAGATGAAGAAAAAGTAATGATTGATATAATTAATGGAGTGAATAAAGTATGAAACCAATATATTTAGAGATGTCGGCATTCGGACCTTACAGTAATGTTGAAAATGTAGATTTTACAAGAATCAATAATGAGTTATTTCTGATAAGCGGAGATACGGGCTCTGGTAAGACAACTATATTTGATGCAATTGTATTCGCATTATACGGTGAAGCAAGTGGAAATATAAGACAAAGCAATAGTTTAAGAAGCGATTTTGCAGATGATGATACGGAGACTTATGTAGAGCTTACATTTGAATGCAATGGCAAGGAATATTATATACGAAGAAGTCCTGAGTATCTGCGAAAGAAAAAGAAGGGTACAGGTTATACTAAAAAGGCAGCAGATGCTATTCTTAAATATCCTGATGGCAGAGTTGTAACCAAGGCATGTGATGTAACGGATAATGTTGTTGACTTAATGGGAATTACGAAAGAGCAATTTACAAATATTGCAATGATAGCACAGGGAGATTTTCTAAAGCTTATTTTAGCTAAAACAGATGACCGTTCTAAGATATTCAGAGATATTTTTAATACCGGTAAATATTTAGATATACAGAACAGCCTTAAAACGGAAATGTTTGAAAGAAAAGAAATTAAAAGTAAATTTGAAGAAAGCATATTCCAGTATGAAAATGATACTGTCTGCGATGAAGCTTCAGGGTATTCTAAAGAGCATAAATTAATGATAAGTGAGAAAAATATCAACAGAATAGATGAATTTATTAAACTTATAGATGAAATTATTGAGAGTGATAAAAGAGTAAAAATTCAGACTGATGATAAGAGAAAAAAATATGATGAGTTACATAAAAATATAAGTGAGTTAATCAGGTTATATAAAGAGAAAACAGATAAGTCTGCCGAAATAGAAAAATTAAAAAATACTATTATAAATGATAACTTAGCAATAGAAGAGACTACTTGTGCATTAGATGAACACAATGCAAAAAGAGATGAAAGAGATAAGAATTTCATACTGTATAATGAAATTAACTCCAAATTAGATGAATATGAGAAACTTGATATAACAATAAAGAAAGAGCTTGAATTAAGAGAGAACAATGAAAAGCAAAATACAAGCTTAGTTAAGCTAAATAAAGAAACAGAAAAATTAAGGAAAGATTTAGATAATCTGAAAGCTTTAGAAAAGGAATATCATAATACTTTAAAGCTGTTAAATGAATATAAATTAAAGCAAAATGATTACGAGAATAAAAATACACTTTTAGATGAGCTTATAAAAAGAAAGAAAAATATTGATAAACTTAATAAGAGCTTAGAGAAAGAAGAGCAGAAATATCTAGAGAAAGAAAAGAACGTAGATAATGCCAAAGCAATTGCTGACAAGACAGAGAAAAGTTTCTTAAGAGCGCAGGCAGGAATAATGGCAGGAGATTTAGAAGAGGGTAAAAAGTGTCCGGTATGTGGTTCGTTATCCCACCCTGAACCTGCTAAGTTATCACTAGAGGCAGCTACGCAGGAGGAGGTTAAGGAGAAAAAGAAAATTGCAGAAGATTTAGTAAAGGAATTAGAAAAAGCCGGATTAGATTACAGTCATATTAAAGGTAAATTAGAGACGGAAAAATCTATGTATGAGGAATCTGGTAAGAAGATAAGTGATTTAGTCGATTATAATGATTACAAAGAAGTAGAAAGATTAAGTGATAAATTAAAATGCGAAATAGCAGAACTGAATAGTAAGATATTACAATACAATCAATTTATCCATGAAAATGATAATATATCTGACAAGATAATAAAATGTGAAGAAAAGATAAGTTCAAATACTTCAAAGATGCAATCTGCTACAGATAAAATAAATGTTAATTTAATCGAGATGGCTAAAACTAACACAGAAGTAGAAAAGATAAAACAGGGACTTAAGTATCCTACTAAACAGGTTGCACAAACAGAAATTAACAGACTTAATACAGAAATCAAGAAATATGATAAGGCTTCTGAACAATTATCAGATAAATTAAGAAAATTAAATGAAGAGAAAAAGGGATTAGAGGGACAGATTAAAGCCTTTAATAAAGAAATCGGGAATACCGATAAGAAAATATCTGAGTATATAAATGTGTTGGAAGATAAAAATATAGAATTTGCAACGTCTACAGATAAGACTATAGTTCAGGATAATGAAGATATAATTTTGGAAGATTTGGAATATTTAGAAGATAATGCAACAATTTCGAAAGATTATAAAGTCTTGGAGAGTAAATTTGTAAAAATTGACTGGCAGGATACACAGGCAGTCATTAATGAAAAGAAGATTATAGAAAAAGATTTAAAAGTATTAGAAGAAATGTCTGTTAATGCAGAATATAGAATAAGAAATAATGAAAAAGCGATTGCAAACATCAGAAAAACATTTAATGAGAGAAAAAATGTTATTAAAGAATATCTTACCTATCAGAAACTTTCGAATGTTGCAAATGGAATGATAAGTGGCAAGGATAAGATAACCTTTGAAAGATATGTTCAGGGAACGTATTTTGAATATATTATAAATGCTGCAAATAAACGTCTTATAGAAATGACAGACGGAAGATATGAGTTATTAAAGAAGAAAGATAATAACCTAAAGGCACAGACAGGCTTAGAATTAGATATCAAAGATGCTTATACAGGTAAGGTAAGAGGTGTCAATACTCTGTCAGGTGGTGAAGCATTTAAGGCATCATTATCTATGGCGCTTGGATTATCTGATGTCGTTCAGGGATACGCAGGTGGAATTAAATTAGACTCAATGTTTATAGATGAGGGCTTTGGTTCACTAGACCACGAATCACTTGAGAAAGCAATAAATATTTTAAATGATTTAAGTGATGGCAAGCGAATGATAGGTATAATTTCACATATAAGCGAATTGAATGAACGTATTGACAAGAAAATTCACATAGAGAAAAGTAATGAGGGAAGCAGGATTAGCTGCTTATTTTAAAGTATAATTTTATAAGAGAAAGAATTAATATACCTGAAGAATGGAGAAAAAGTGTGTTAAAAAGGATATATGAAATAATAGAAATAGCGGACGAAGATGATAAAATAAGTTCAATTTATGATGGAATTATGCTATTAACAATTATATTGAGTATTATACCATTATGCTTTAAGAGACAAAATGTTTATTTGTATTATATTGACAGAATAACTGTAATTATATTTATAGTTGATTATTTTCTTAGATGGATTACAGCTAAATATAAATTAGAAAAATATAAGACGAGAGCATTTATTTATTATCCGTTTACTCCTATGGCAATTATAGATTTACTATCTATATTACCATCAATAACTGCATTAAATTCAGGTCTAAAACTTTTAAAGTTATTTAGACTTATCAGAACATTTAGAATATTCAAATTTATTAGATATTCACGTAGCATACAGGTTATTGTAAATGTATTAAAAAAAGAAAAAGATGTTTTAGTGGCAGTATGTTATTTGGCATTAGGGTACATAATTGTGGCAGGTTTAATAATGTTTCAGGTTGAACCGGAAAGCTTTAATAGTTTATTTGATGCGATTTACTGGTCAACGACTGCATTAACAACAGTAGGCTATGGAGATATTTATCCGGTTACTATTTTTGGAAAATTAGTCAGTATGATTTCGTCAATAGTAGGGATAGCAGTAGTAGCTTTACCGGCAGGTGTAATTACAGGAGGATATATTGATGAGATAAAACATAAAAATACGGAGGACAGGTAAATGGTGAAAATATATTTACAGAAGCGAAATTTACATTATTAATAGGGAATATAACTTTGACAGTAATTGTGAAGTGTGATATATTAGACAATAGTTGTTTGTGGTTTAAAGAAGAGAAATCACATTATTACTTGAATATGAAATACGTGTATTGAAAGGAAATATAGCAATGAAGAAAAACAATATAAAGAAAGTCGCAGTTTTATCACTTGTTGGTGTTATGGGACTTACGATGTTTAGTGGTTGTGGCAAAAAAGATAACAATGCATCAGCCAGAAAGGTTGTAGAATACGATATTAATGATTATGTTAAAACACTTGGTGCATATACAGGATTAAGTGTTGATGAAAATATCACAATAGTAACAGATGATGATGTTCAGTCACAGTTAGATTCACTTGTATCAAACAATACAACATATAATGATATTACAGACAGAAATGCACAGTCAGGTGACAGAGTGAAGATTGATTATATAAAGTCACAGGCTGGTAAGGATGATGAAACTAAGACAGATTATACAGTAGATTTAGGCTCAGGAAATATGGGCGAGGAATTCGAGAATAAATTAGTTGGTCTTGCAATTAATGGTTCAATTACATTTACTGTTCAGGAAGATGCTAATACAGAGTCTGGTACAGATGAGAATGCAGAAGCAGAAAAAGTAGATGTTACATATACAGTAACACTTAAATCTATTCAGGAGAAAGTAGTTCCTGAAGTTACAGATGCATTTATAGCTGAGAAAACAGACTATGATACATTAGATGCATATAAAGAGGGAACAAAGAAAAAGCTTGAAGAAAATAATGCAGATTCAGCTAAGACAACAGCAGAGTCAGAGCTTATTAACAAAGTTGTTGAGGCATCAGACGTTACAGGTTGCCCTGCATTTGTATACAATATGAATTACAATGCACTTTGCCAGTCTTATACAACTTATGCATCATACTTTGGAGCAACATTAGAATCATATCTTTCAGCAGCAGGTTCATCACTTAAAGATTTACAGAAACAGGCAGTTGATATGACAAAGCAGACATTAGTTCTTGAAGCACTTGTTAAAGATGCAGGCATCGATATCACAGATGATAATTATGATGAAAAGCTTAAAGAATATGTTGAAAAGTACAATCTTGGTACAGTAGAAGAAGTATCATCTAAGTATACTAAAGAAGAGTTACTGTTTGATATGCGTAGAGATGCAGCTACAGATTATTTATATACAAATAATACAGTTACCCAGAAGATGGTTTCAGCTACAAATTAGTAATTAATAAATACGGATATTTAATAAACAGCTAATAAAGGAGTCAGGCGCTTTATTAGCTGTTTGATTTTTAATTAGTTATGGAAATATATTAATTAACTATGATTTAATTAACTATGATTTAATTAACTATGATTTGATTAACGAGATTTAATTAACTGTGATTTAATTAACTGTGATTTAATTAACTGTGATTTAATTAACTGTGATTTAATTAACCGTAATTTAATTAACGAGATTTAATTAATGGGATTTAATCAACGCGATTTAAAAGGAAAAGAGGCAAAAAAATGGAATTTAAGCAGTTTATGTATAATCTGAAAGGACATTTTACAACAATTACAAGACATAGACATGAGGTAATGAAGAACTGTTTCAGAGCAGGAATCTTCTGGCAGGGATTAATGCATGATATGTCAAAATATTCTCCATCGGAATTCTGGGTAGGCGTAATGCATTATCAGGGAACAAGAAGTCCTAATGAGGGAGAGAGGGAGGATTACGGATATTCGAAAGCGTGGATGCATCATAAGGGCAGAAATAAACATCATTTTGAATACTGGACAGACTATAATCCTGAAACAAGAATGATGACGCCTGTCAGAATGCCTAAGAGATACGTTATAGAAATGTTCTGTGACAGAATTGCAGCAGGGAAGATATATAAAGGTGATGCATATAATGATAAATGTCCATTAGAATATTTTAATAATGGCAAAGCAAGAAGAAATATTGATCCTGAAACCTCCAGAGAATTAGAGCATTTACTTACAATGTTGGCAGAAAAAGGTGAAGATAAGACATTTGCATATATAAGAAGAGCAAGATTTCTGGGTAAAAAATTATGATGGATAAGAGTGATAAAAACGGAAGAAACAGATTTGAGATTGCATTTCATCTGTTAAAGAAAAATATCAAGTCCATTATAATTTTTGAAGCAATATATAAAGTGTTTATAACCGCTATATTTACACCTGTTTTAGTGGAAATAGTACAGGTTGCTCTAAGACTTGCGGGGATAAATTATCTTACTAATGCAAGGGTAGTAGATTTCATATTGAAGCCGACTACCATTGCGATACTTTTCATTGTACTTTTATTAATGGCTATATTTTCATTAGCAGAGATGAGTGCGATAGTTCATTGCTATAATGTATCGTATAATGGAGGAACAGTTTCTGTAGTAGATATGATTAAAACAGGAACAAGGTCAGCTCTCAGACTGACTTATCCTAATAACTTCCTTATGATTGGCTTTGTGTTATTACTTCTTCCAATTACACATATGGCAGCCATATCAAGTTATGCAACATCTATGCAGATTCCTGTATTTGTAATAGAATTCTTAAATACTAAGAAACACATAACATTAATCATTCTGATTGCCTATCTTGTGTTGTCAGTATTTGCATGGAGATGGATTAACTGTATAAGTTACTATACAACTGAGAAGATGAATTTCAGAAATTCAAGAAAAGCCAGTATTAATCTGAACAGAAAGAAATATTTCGGACTGATAATTGGTTTTGTGTTGTGGCAGGCAATAATCTTGTTAGTTTTAGTCGGTTCATATGCGCTTATAAATGCGATAATTACTTATAGCTTAAAGTTTATCCTTAAGAAAAAGATTGCATATAATATTTCATTAAATGTGGCAAAAATCATTTACCAGATATGGCAGACAATCTATCTGTGTATGATTGTTCCTGTTACATTTGCATATTTTACGGGATATTTCTTCGCAAGAAAGCATAAAATCAGAGAAGAAATGGTCATACCAAAGTTCGCTGAGAAAAAGAAATATTCAAAGTCGAAATTTAAGAAGATATTATCGGTTGTAGTAGTTATATCTGCGATTCTGAATGTAATATATATTAATTTTGATTTTGGTATATTCAGAGGTTCTTCAAATGTGCAGTTCTTAAAGAAAACAATGATTGCAGCACATAGAGGATATTCTGCTGAAGCACCTGAAAATACAATTCCTGCATTTGAGGCGGCAATTGATAACTTAGCTGATTACGTGGAATTAGATGTTCAGGAGACAAAAGACGGAAGAGTTGTTGTGCTTCATGATTCTAACTTAAAACGTGTGGCAGGCATTAAGAATAATATATGGACGGTCAACTATGAAGACATAGAAAATGTTGATGTCGGCATATGGTTTTCAGAAGAATTTAAGGATACTCATATACCAACTCTAGAAGAAGTTATGGAGATGGCAAAGGGCAGACTTAAATTAAATATCGAGATAAAATTAACAGGACATGAGAAGAACCTAGAGCAGTCAGTAGTAGATATTATTAATGAATATGATATGAAGGATGATTGTGTAGTTACTTCATTTCAGGCAAAAGCACTTAAGAAAGTTAAGAACAGCGATCCTGAAATCAAGACAGGATATATACTCCATGTTGCATATGGAGATTTCTCAGGAGTAACTTATGCCGATGCACTTAGTATAAATTATTCATTTGCAACAGAGCATCTTATCGATGATGCCCATAATGCAGGTAAAGATGTGTATGTCTGGACGGTAAATAATGCAGAAGCAATAAATGATATGATAGAAAATGGTGCAGATATGATAATTACTGATGATCCGGTATTAGCAAGAGAAACACTTATGTCTTATGAGACTAATCCTTTGGTTGTAAAAATGATAAAAATATTTATGAAGTAAGTCTACGGAATGGAGATGGATATGAAAGAAGTTAAAAAAGTCCTGACCATAGCTGGTTCAGATTCAAGCGGTGGTGCAGGAATACAGGCAGATTTAAAGACAATGTCGGCACATAATGTATTTGGAATGAGTGTAATTACGGCAGTAACGGCACAGAATACAAAAGGTGTGTTCGGTGTATATGATGTTGAACCTGAATTCGTGGGTAAACAGATAGATGCAGTTTTTGATGATATTGTTCCTGATGCGGTTAAAATAGGAATGGTATCAAATGTAGAAATTATAAAGGTTATTGCTAAATATTTAGAAAAGTATAAACCAAAATATATAGTTTTAGACCCTGTAATGGTGTCAACAAGTGGCTGTATGTTACTTAATGATGATGCAATGGATATCTTGGTCAACAGGCTTATACCTATGGCAACAGTAATTACTCCGAATATTCCTGAGGCGGAAGTGCTTAGTGGTGTTAAGATAGAAGATGTTAATGATATGGTTACTGCGGCCGAGAAGATATTTGCTAAAACTAATAATACCATTTTGATAAAAGGCGGACATCTTACTACGTGTGCCGATGATTTATTATATGATAAAGATGGTGTTAAATGGTTCAGGGCAAAGAGAATAGATAATAATAATACTCATGGAACAGGCTGCACATTATCATCAGCAATTGCGTGCAATCTTGCCATGGGGGAAGATGTATATAACAGTATAAAAAATGCTAAAAATTATGTATATAATGCCATAAATGCAGGGCTTAACCTAGGAAGTGGTGATGGTCCGCTTTGGCATAATGTGGAAGCTTTTTCCAAATAAAATAGTATATAGAACAGTATAAAATATCCCTATTTCGTTAATCATTTTAAAGAGAAATAAATAGGTATCTTAAAATTAAGTTACAGGTAATAATTTAAGTTATAGCTTATCTGAAACTTAAGCTTTTACGTTACCTTAAGAGAAATAAAATGATGGAGGAATGGGGATATGTCTCTTTATAATAAGGTTGAAATATGTGGTGTAAATACGGCAAAATTACCACTGTTAAAAAGCGAAGAACAGGAAGAATTGTGGGATAGAATCGAGAAAGGTGACAAAGAGGCAAGGGAGAAATTCATACAGGGAAATTTACGACTTGTACTTAGCATTACTAAGAGATTTTCCGGAAATAATGAAAATATTGATGATTTATTTCAAATTGGCTGCATAGGATTAATAAAGGCAATTGATAACTTCGACAGAAATGTCGGTGTGAAGTTTTCAACATATGCTGTTCCTATGATTCTTGGGGAGATACGTAGATTCTTAAGAGATAACAACTCAATAAGGGTAAGCCGGTCTCTAAGAGATATTGCTTATAAGGCAATATACTCAAAGGAAATGCTTACTAAGAAGCTTGGCAAAGAACCTACTGTCACAGAAATTGCAGAAGAAATCGGACTTACAAAAGAGGAAGTAGTATATGCACTTGATGCCATTCAAAGTCCTGTATCATTATTTGAACCGGTATATTCAGAGGGTGGAGATACTTTATATGTTATGGACCAGATAAGTGATAAATATAATAAGGAAGATAACTGGGTAGAGAAAATGGCACTTAATGATGCAATGAAGAGACTTACTAATAGAGAACGAAATATTATAGAAATGCGGTTTTTCAAAGGAAGTACACAGATGGAGGTAGCAAGCGAGATAGGAATATCCCAGGCACAGGTCAGCAGGTTAGAGAAAAATGCACTAAAGTCAATGAGAAATTATTTGAGCCAGAATTAGTCTGGACGAAATGGGGTTAGTTATGAGGGTATGTGAGCTTAGGGAAAAAGAAGTCATAAATCAATGCGACTGCAAAAGATTAGGATGTGTATCAGACGTAGAACTTGATATGAAAAATGGATGTATAATTGCAATTATTGTACCTGGTGTACCGAAATTATGTGGTTTGTTTGGAAGAGATACAGAGTATGTAATTCCATTCAGATGTATAAAGCAGGTGGGTGAAGAAATTATCTTAGTACAGGTTAAAGAAGAGGATATAATTAAGAAATGTGAATTCTGATATAAATTCTAATATATTATCTGATATATCAGAATAAAGAGAATTGTCAGCAAAATAAACTTTAGATAGGAAAATAATAAGTCGTAAAAAGAAAAATATAATCAATAAAGAATCAATAAATACTAATTTTACAGGGCATTTTTACTTGACCAAAAAAGTTTTATTATTTATAATTATAGCAAAATTTTAAGAGATTTATTAAAAACTGATAAATAGCTCAGAAGTGAGGTAAGTATGAAGTGTCCATATTGTAATAAAGAAAGTACAAAGGTAGTAGATTCAAGACCAGCAGAGAATAATTCCATTAGACGAAGAAGACAATGTGAAAACTGTGGTAAGAGATATACTACTTATGAGAAGATAGAAACATTACCACTTGTAGTAATTAAGAAAGACCAGACAAGAGAACCATATGACCGTTCTAAGATAGAAGCGGGAATAATCCGTTCGTGCCATAAACGTCCTGTATCAATGAAACAGATTACAGATATTGTTGACGAGATTGAGAACAATATTTTCAATCGCGATGAGAAAGAAGTAAGCAGTAATGAAATCGGAGAAATGGTTATGAATAAATTGAAAGATTTCGATTCCGTTGCTTATGTAAGATTTGCATCTGTATATAGAGAATTCAAAGATGTTAATACATTTATGGACGAGATAAAGAAATTATTAGATAAATAAGTTATTATCAGATTTATCAGTTTATAATATAAAATATGTTATAAAAAATATATGATAATGAGATTGAATTTACAAATAATTATAAAAATGTAATTTCAGACGAATATTTATGGAGGAACGATGAAGATATTTCGAAGTTTTTATCCTGATGAATATAAAGACAGCACGTATGTAATAGATTTTCAGGAATATTATAATAGAGGATATAGAGGAATATTATTTGATGTGGATAATACTTTAGTGCCTCATGGAGCACCGGAAGATGAGAGAGTTATTAAATTATTTAAGCATTTGAAAGAAATCGGTTTTAAGACATGCCTTATATCAAATAATAAAGAATACAGGGTTAAGCCATTTGCAGATAAATTAGGAACAAAATATATTTACGATGCGCATAAGCCATCTAAGAAAAGTTATAATAAAGCATTTGATGTGTTAGGAACAGATAAAGATGAGACAATGTTTGTGGGAGACCAGATATTTACAGATGTATTTGGTGCAAACAGAGTAAATATGTATACAATTCTTGTGAAGCCGATTCATCCAAAAGAAGAGATACAGATTGTGTTGAAACGCTATTTAGAGAAAATAGTTTTATGGACTTATAGAAGAGAATTAAGAAAATCTAATAAATAGAATGGAAAAGCCGTATTATTTAGTTATGAAAATTATAGCTGAAAATATGGCTTTTTAATATTAGTGGGGATTTATATATTTACCGGATATTAAGTCAGGCTTAAGTTTATGGTATATTCTCTCATATTCATTAATCGGGTGTGAATAAATGGAAGTGTTAATGTATATGCCTTATAAGCATATTAAAATATTAGATATAGGTATTTGAACTAATGAATTAAAAAGTATATACTTAATGTGAAGAATAATAGTCTACCAAAGAAGGAGTAGCATATGTGTAATAAAAGAGAAATTAATGAAGAAATATGTATAGGCGAACGTTCGCTTTTCGGAGCTAAAGATATGATTGTCAGAAATACTATTTTCGAAGATGGAGAATCACCGCTTAAAGAGAGTGAAAATATTGATATATATGACAGTATGTTTAAATGGAAATATCCATTATGGTATTCAAAAAATATAAATGTTGAGAATTCAACCTGGTTTGAGATGGCAAGGGCAGGTGTATGGTATACTAATAATATAAATATTAAAAATTGTGCCATTGAAGCACCTAAGAATTTCAGAAGATGTAAGGATATATCTCTGCAGGATGTAAGTATACCAAATGCAGCAGAGACTCTTTGGAATTGTGAGAACGTAGAACTTCGAAATGTCATTGCAAAAGGAGATTATTTTGCGATGAATTGTAAGAATATGGAAATAGACGGACTTACACTTTATGGTAATTATTGTTTTGACGGAGCAGAAAATGTAGAGATTAGAAATTCTAAGTTTCTATCAAAAGATGCTTTCTGGAACAGTAGAAATATCACTGTTTACGATTCGTTTATATCAGGTGAGTATATTGGCTGGAATTCCGAGAATCTTACATTTGTAAATTGTACACTTGAGAGTCTGCAGGGCTTGTGTTATATAGATAATCTGGTTCTTAGAAACTGCAAGCTGTTAAATACAACTCTTGCATTTGAATACTCAACAGTCGATGCCGAAATAAATGGCAATATTAAGAGTGTACTTAATCCGAAGTCAGGTGTGATAAAAGCTGATTCAATCAGCGAACTTATAATAGAGAAAGATAAAGTTAATCCGGATAAGATAAAAATAATATGTAGAAAAGAGGATTAGTATGAAATATGATTTTGATAGTGTAACAGACAGGAAACACAGTAATTCACTCAAATGGAATGTGGCAGAAAATGAACTTCCAATGTGGGTTGCTGATATGGATTTTAAAACAGCACCGGAGATAGAAGAGGCAATTTCTAATCGAATGGAAAATGGCATTTTTGGATATTCTGAAGTGACCGATGAATGGTATGCTGCTTATATGAACTGGTGGAAGAACAGACATAATTTTAGAATTGAGAAAGAATGGCTTATTTTCTGTACAGGTGTAATACCTGCAATTTCTAGTATTGTAAGAAAGATTACAACACCTGCTGAAAAAGTTGTGATACAGACACCTGTATATAATATTTTCTTTAACAGTATTCTTAATAACGGTCGTGTTGTAAATGAAAATAAACTTATTTATGAGAATGGAAAATATAGTATAGATTTTAAAGATTTAGAAGAAAAGCTTTCGGATGAGCAGACTTCACTTATGATATTATGCAATCCACAGAATCCTGTTGGAAAGATATGGAGTGTGGAAGAACTTAGTAAAATAGGTGAATTATGTGCAAAATATAATGTTACCGTAATTTCAGATGAGATACATTGTGATATAGCAGATAGTGATAAGGGATATACGCCATTTGCTTCGGTATCTGATGTATGTAAGGATATAAGCATAACCTGTATAGCACCTACGAAAGCCTTTAATATTGCAGGATTACAGACCGCAGCGGTCGTTGTGCCTAATGCTAATCTTCGACATAAAGTGTGGAGAGGATTAAATACAGATGAAGTAGCTGAACCAAATGTATTTGCTGTGCAGGCAGCAGTGGCAGCATTTAATAAAGGTGGAGAGTGGCTTTTAGAACTTAATAAGTACATTTCTGATAATAAAAATATTGTTATAAATTTTGTGAAAGAAAATATTCCTAATCTATATGTAATTCCATCAGAAGCAACATATTTGTTATGGATAGATTGTTCAAAAGTATGTGACATTGAAAAGGGATATGATGCTGAAAAATTAGCAGGAGACATAAGAAAACAGACTGGACTTTATCTTTCAGCGGGAAATCAATATGGTTCTAATGGAAAAGAATTTCTAAGAATGAATATAGCTTGTCCGAAAAGTATATTGTCAGATGGACTTGAAAGGTTAAAAGCCGGAATTAGTATGATAGGTTTAAATGAAATTAATAATTAAATAATAAATGTCCGTCTGTGACACAACCCGGATTAATGATAATGTTGTGTTGAGAGTTATAGGAAAGAACGTTTGATGACTGGGATTAGTTATCAACACGTTTTGTCCTATAACTCTGTGTTGAAGACGGACATTTTAAATACTATTGTATTATTTATCAAAATATTTTGCTTTGATTTCTTTAACAGGCATATCCTGTCCAGTCCAGATTTTAAAGGCTTCAGCACCTTGATATAATAACATATATAATCCGTTAAATGTCTTACAGCCATGAGCCTTAGCCATCTTAAGTAATTTTGTCTCCATTGGATTATAGATTACATCTGAAACAATCAAATCACTTCTTAATACACTTTCATCAGTGATGATACAATTGTCAGTATTTGGAGCCATCCCGACACTTGTTGCATTTGTAAGAATATAACTGTTATCAATACTTTTGTTAAGCTCTGTTTTATCAGAGAGGTCATAAAGACTTGCTTTACAGTTTGTGTTGGCATTAATGTTGTCAACTAAATGTTTTGCTCTATCAAAGAACTGGTCCTTAATGCTGAATACGTTAATGCTTGCAACCCCATCTAATGCAGCCTGTGTGCAGATAGCAGTGGCAGCACCACCGGCACCAAGTAAAGTCATATTTTTACCAATGATATCGTGACCTGCATCTTTAACTGCCTGCATATATCCGACACCGTCAGTATTATGACCTGTTAATTTGCCATTTTCATTAATAACTGTATTGACAGCACCAATCATTTTAGCAGCAGGGCTTAAATCATCAACTAATTCGCACATAAGATTCTTGTCAGGCATTGTACAGTTGAAGCCACGAACTCCCATAACCTTTAATCCGTCAACTGCAGTCTTAAGATTATCAACGCCAACATCGAAGCATAAATATACATAGTCAAGTCCGAGCAAATTAAATGCTTCATTATGCATCATAGGTGAAATGCTGTGTGCAACCGGACTTCCAAGTAATCCTGTAAGTGTAGTATGTCCTGTTATATTAGTACTCATAGTTTCCTCCGTTCTAACATTTATATAGAATAATTATTAATATATAAACGTAAATAATTTGAAATCATAATTAATAGTAAGCCCAGTTAGAATTAATGTCAATAATGAGATTAGCATATTTTAAATGATTTAGTTGTTAATTGTCATAAAACTAATCTTGTGGTATATTATGAATAAATATGATTTTCAGAAAGGCAGATAGACAGATGAAGAAATTGCATATAGGCAATATCGTAATTGGAGAGGGTTTACCTAAAATATGCGTTCCAATTGTGGCAAAAGACATTGATGAAGTAAGAAATCAGGCTGTTAAAATTGCTGATTCCAGTGCAGATTTGGTGGAATTTAGAATAGATTTCCTCGATAAGAGCAGGGATATAGAAAATATTTTAAACGGTTTAAAAGTAATCAAAGATATTACAAATAAATGTGTTATCGTTACTTTCAGAACAGGTTTTGAGGGCGGAAATGAAGAAATATCAAGAGATGAGTATGAGAAACTTATAATAGATATCTTAGAAAATGGAAATGTAGATATAATTGATGTGGAAATGTTTACAGGTGATAAAGCAGTAGAACGAATTGTAAACGCTGCACATAGTAGAGATACTAAGGTAATTATGTCAAATCACGATTTTCAAAAGACACCTGATAGCGAAGAGATTATTAAAAGGCTTGAGAAGATGGAAAGGCTTAGAGCAGATATTGCTAAGATAGCTGTAATGCCAAAAGATAAGTCGGATGTGGACAGGTTAATTTATGCTACAGTTACAAGTGATAAACGTTTAGCTATCCCTGTTGTAACAATGTCTATGGGCGAAGATGGTAAGATAAGCAGACTTATAGGTGAGATTACCGGAAGTTCTATTACATTTGGAACTGTGGGAAAAGCATCAGCACCGGGACAGGTAGAGTCAGGTGAATTAAAGAAATTCTTAGAAAAAGTACATAACGAAGCAGGGGATTATACAGAGATGGTTGAGAAAATGTGTAGTGCTTGCGGAATGGAGACAGTCTGAAAAATAATGCTGATGCGATTATTTTTCAGACAGCTAAATGTGTCGCAGGCGTCACATTTAGCAATTTATCGCAGAGCAAAATCTGAAATTTTGCTCGCGATTCCTACGACTAAAACGTCTGCGGAATGGAGATTAGAATGAAAAATTTAGATTATAATATTATACTCATAGGCTTTATGGGAGCTGGAAAGACAACTGTATCAACAAGATTATCAAAAGATATGTCGCTTCCTGAAATTGATATGGATGCTTACATAGTTAAGAGTAAGAATATGAAGATATCAGAGATTTTTGATAAATATGGTGAAGAGGGCTTTAGAACCATCGAAACTGAATGTCTCATCGAGATTATGAAAAATAAAGGAAATATAGTATCGTGTGGCGGTGGAGCAGTTCTTAAAGATGAAAATGTAGAGCATATGAAAAAAAATGGTGTAATTGTTCTGCTTACAGCAACACCACAAACAATATATGAAAGAGTCAAGAATAGTAATGACAGACCTATTTTAAATGGAAATATGAATGTTGAATTTATCGAACAGTTAATGAATAAGAGAAAAAGCAGATATTTAGAAGTCGCAGATATTATTATTGAGACTGATAATAAGTCAATAGCAGATATTTCTAAGGAAATTCAGTCAAAGTTGGTTGAATTTGCTAAAAAATAGTTGAAAAAATGTCAATAATATTATAGAATAAATAAAGTTATTGAGTTTTTTATAATTCAAAAGCTCGTGGAGTGTGCAAAAGCATACGTTCCTATGTCGGATATAATAATCGGACAACTTAATTAGTTTAATTTGTATGTTAATTTAAGGAGGAATATCTATATGATATCAGCAGGCGATTTTAGAAATGGTATAACAATTGAGATGGATAACAATATCTATCAGATTATTGAATTCCAGCATGTTAAACCAGGTAAAGGTGCAGCATTCGTAAGAACAAAATTAAAGAATATCAAAAACGGTGGTGTGGTTGAAAAGACTTTCAGACCTACAGAAAAATGTCCACAGGCAAGAATCGACAGAAAGGATATGCAGTATTTATATTCAGATGGTGATTTATATCACTTTATGGACGTTGAGACATATGACCAGATCGCATTAAATGCTGATAATGTTGGCGATTCACTTAAATTCGTTAAAGAAAATGATATGGTTAAAATTTGTTCACATAACGGTGATGTATTCGCTATTGAACCACCATTGTTCGTAGAATTAGAGATTACAGATACAGAGCCAGGTTTCAAAGGCGATACAGCTACAGGTGCTACAAAACCAGCAGTAGTTGAGACAGGTGCTACAGTATATGTACCATTATTCGTTGAACAGGGCGATAAGATTAAGATAGATACAAGAACAGGCGAGTATCTTTCAAGAGTTTAAAATAAGGTATTTTTTAACCCCACATTCTGTAAGGAGTGTGGGGTTTTTCATTGATAAAATTTTTGGTTTGTAAATAACTAATATTTTCTACTAAAAATATTTTTAGTCCACCATTTTTATTTAATAGATAGATAATACGTTACAATTGATTAAAATTCAAGTAAATTATAAAAAAGGTAAAATGAGCTTTAGATAACAATAATCCAGAAACTATGTTAGATATAGTGGATTAGAAATTCTATATACAATATTACCAAAAATTCATTATAAATATATATAATTTCCATAAGAAAGTATTGACATATTAAAATTACAAAGTAACTATATGATACATATGGGTTAGTATGTTGTATAAAGTGTTGTACAACGTACTAATAATTTGTTGCAATATGTTAATTGAAATTTTCTTAAATATATTGTATAAAATTAAGTAGTGGAGCGCTTTACAATACAATGGATAAGGAGATTATATGAACTATGATGAATTTGTAAACTATGTAAGAGAGGGCATGGAAGATGTACTTGGTGACGATTGCATAGTATCTACACATAAGGTGCTTAAGAATAACGACATAGAATTAGAGGCATTAACTGTAATAAATAAAGAATCAAATGTTTCTCCAACGATATATCTGAATTCTTATTACGAAGAATATAAGAAAGGAACTGATAAAGGTCAGATTATTAAAGAAATCTACGAACTTTATAATGAGCATAGCCTGAAGATAAATTTTAACGTAGATATTTTTAAAGATTATAACAAGATTAGTAAAAGGATAGTGTATAAATTAATTAATACGAAAACCAATGAGAAATTATTAAATGAAATTCCGAGCTTTGAGTATCTGGATTTATCAATAGTATTTTATTGTTTATTAGATGATGAGTTATTAGGTAGTGCCACAGCATTAATACATAATGTACATATGGAAATGTGGGAAATAGATGAAGCAGAGCTATTAAAGGTTGCAAAGGCTAATACACCTGAATTATTGCCATATGAATTAAAGAATATGAATGATGTTATCCGAGAAATGCTGATTAGCGATTTGCAGCAGACTATATATGAAAAAGATGATAGGTATGATATGAATTGTAATATGCCTGGTCCTGATATAGTAGCAGATGGATTACTTAAAGATATAAATAGTGCGGGAAATGAAGTTGCAATGTATGTACTGACGAATAAGCAGAAAACAAATGGTGCAATATGTATGTTATATGATAATGTACTTGAGAATTTTGCGAATGAATTAGAAAAGGATTTATTTATTTTACCAAGTTCTGTACATGAGATAATAATTGTTCCTGCAACTGATGATATTGACAGGGAAGAACTTGATAATATGGTTAAAGATGTCAATGAAAAAGAATTAGATGCTATAGATGTACTTTCAGACCACGTATATTATTATAGCAGAGAGAGAAGAGAGGTGTGCTTATAAGCAGATAACATAAGTAAAAATGTAAAAACATATAATTTTAAATTAGTAGAGATAAAGAATAATAATGTTAAAGCAGAAAATATAAAAAAAGATAATGCTAAAACAGAATTATATTTATTTAACAAATATATAAAGCCATAAGATGATTATAAGAAAGATATATATTAATTGTTAATATTATTTAGGAATCAGATTAATAATCAATTTATAATTAATATAATATCTGTAGTCATACTATGGCTTTATTTTTGGTGTATATGAAATTACCACGTATTTTTGTCATATACATCTAATTCGTGGTATCTATGTATAGTGCAAAAAGTTTTTTCAAGGGCTGATACTAAAAACAAATGTATAAAAATACATACACTACGACATATAGTTATCAAAACTACATAAAGGTATAGACAAATATCTAAATTTATAATAGAATAGGGGAGTATGAAAATTTAACTTATTATTTTCCATACTATATATCGGAGGAAGTATGTTAAAAGAGAATAAAGAAACAAAGGACAAGATAATATATTATAGTGATGAACTTAATGATGAATTTGCAGGAGATGATATTGTTGCAAAGAAGATTGATGGTAATTACAGATATATTAGAAAAGGAATACTAAGCAGAATAGGACACATTTTCTGGTATAGAATATTTGCAACGCCATTAGCATTTTGCTATCTTAAAATATATTTTCATCATAAAATTGTTAATAAGAAAGTATTAAAGGAAGCTAAGGGTAAGCCATATTTTGTATATGGTAATCACACGCATTTTCTTGCAGATGCACTTATACCTACGATTGCGAATTTTCCAAGAGAAGTTTCAGTTATTGTACATGCTAACAATGTATCGATGCCTTTGTTAGGAAGAATTACTCCAAGTCTAGGGGCTTTACCACTTCCAGACGATATAGATGCTACAAAGAATTTTATGAGAGCCATAGAACAAAAGGTTAAAGAGAATAAATGTATAATGATATATCCGGAGGCACATATCTGGCCTTATTATACTGATATAAGACCATTTAGAAATATGTCGTTCAGATATCCGGTTAAGAGTAAGGTGATGGCATTTTGTCTTACAAATACATATCAGAAGAGACGGTTCTCAAAGAGACCGAAACTTGTAACGTACATTGATGGACCATTCTATGCTGATGCAGATAAGAACGACAGAGAGAAGAAACAGCAGCTAAGGGATATGATATATGCTAAGATGAAAGAACGGTCTAAGAACAGTAATGTGGAAATGATAAAATATGTAAAGGTTGAAAAGAATAATGATTAATGTATTATTTTCAGGAAATGAAAAGGTATTTGATGGTGTTCTTACGTGTGTTTTATCAATACTAAAGAGAACAGATACCAAAGAACCATTTAGATTTTATGTATATACGATGGATGCGACAAGAGTAAAACCGGAGTATACACCTATAAGTGATTCGCTGATTGAATTCTTAGATGGAATTGTTAAAGAATATAATGCCGAAAATTCCATGGTTAAGGTAGATGTGACCGAGTTATATGAAAAAGAATTTGCACATTGTCCTAATGAGCAGGCATATTGTTCACCATATACACTCTTAAGGTTATTTGCAGATATTGTTCCGGATATGCCTGATAAATTATTATATCTTGATGTCGATATATTATTTAACAGAGATATAAGGCTGTTATATGACATTGATATAACTGAATATGAATATGCTGCTGCCAGAGACCATTATGGTAAATATTTACTTAATCCTAACTATATAAATGCCGGTGTATTATTATTCAATATGAAAAAGATACGGGAAACAGGATTATTAGAGAAGTCGAGAAAGCTTATTAAAGAGAAAAAATTAGTTTTCGCAGACCAGAGTGCTGTATATAGAAGTACAACGAAGAAGAAAATGCTGCCACAGAGATTCAACGACCAGAAGTTTCTGCATAAACATACAGTGGTAAGACATTTTTCAAAAAGGTTATTTTATTTACCTTATCCCCATACTGATAATATAAAGCAATGGAGAGTCAGTGATATACATAGAATATTTGGTTACTATGTTTTCGATGATATTCTCTATGAGTATATATATTTAAAAAATAAATATGAGAGAGAAAGTAAAGGAGATTAACTACTAATGAGCAAAAATATTATTCCGATTTTCTTTTCATGTGATGACAATTTTGTAAAATATACAATTGTATCATTGAAATCAATTATGGAAAACGCCTCAAAAGAATATAAATATGTAATTCATGTTTTAAATACAGATATTTCAGAAGAAATGAAGAAAATCGTATTAGATATGGAAAATGATAATTTTGAGATTTTATTTGAAGATGTAACAGATTATCTTAAGTCTATAAGTGGAAAATTGCCAATACGTGATTATTATTCTAAAACAACATATTACAGAATGTTTATTGCGGAAATGTATCCTGAATATGATAAGGCAATATATATTGACAGTGATACTATTGTATTAGGTGATATTTCTGAGTTATATAATCACGATATCGGTGATAAATATGTTGGTGCAGCAAGAGACCAGGTAATGGTACAGACCGATGTGTATGGCGAATACGTTGAAAAAGTATTAGGAATAGACAGAAATAATTACTTTAATGCCGGAATACTTCTGATAAATTGCGAGCAGTTTAGAAATAATAAGGCATTAGACAGATTTGTGGAATTATTATATGATTATAATTTCGTTGTAACACAGGACGAAGATTATCTTAACCTTATTTGCAAGGATAACGTGTTCTGGTTAGAGCAGCAGTGGAACACAGAAGTGTATGGAAATATTGCATATGATGAAAGTGAATTTAAGATAATTCATTATATTATGGTATCAAAACCATGGCATTACGAAGATTGTAAATATGCTAATCATTTCTGGAAATATGCTAAAGAAACAGTAGTATATGATGAAATCAGAAAAGAATTAGAAAGCTATACAGATGAGCAGAGAAAAGAGGATAGTGATTCATGTGACAGACTGTATCAGACAGCTTTAAATGAAATTGCTAAAGAGAACAACTATCTGAATCTGCTTAATAGCGGCAGGTTAAAATCAAGAGACAGAATAGAAGTTTTAGGAAAGATTGCCAAACTTGAGAGTGAGGGAAGATTCGATGTAGATGTGGAAGAAGATCCACCTACGAAAGAATTACTTCCTGAAGATATAGATTATCTTAAGAAGAAATTCAAGAGCAAGCTTAAAACAAAACTCACATATAGAATTGCAAGAAGTTATATGAATAATATGCTTGAGAATAAAAAGCTCATTATCCATGATATAAAGGGAATTGAGAACTTTAAGAATCTTAATTCAGGTGCAATAATTACCTGCAATCATTTTAATGCATTAGACAGTTTTGCAATGCAGATAGCATATGAAGAATCAGGACAGAAGAACAGAAAATTCTATAGAGTAATAAGAGAGGGAAATTATACGAATTTCTCAGGGTTCTATGGATTGCTTATGAGAAACTGTTATACATTTCCACTTAGTTCCAATAAGGATACAATGAAGAAGTTCTTTGAATCACTTGATACAGTTTTACAAAATGGAGATTTTATGCTGATATATCCTGAACAGAGTATGTGGTGGAATTATAAGAAACCAAAGCCACTTAAGAAAGGTGCGTATACATTTGCAATGAGAGCCAATGTACCGGTACTTCCTTGCTTTATAACAATGCAGGACAGCGATGTACTAGATGATGACGGTTTCTATGTTCAGGAATATACAATTCATATTGGAGAACCTATTTATCCGGACAGCAGTAAGACAAAGGCTGAAAATATTGAATATATGAGAAATAAGAATTATGAAGTCTGGAAACAGATTTACGAAGAGACTTATGGTGAAAAATTAGTATATTTATGCGAAAGTGAAGATAAGATGGCATAAAAAATACACCCGATGAGAATCGAACTCACGCACATGGCTCCGGAGGCCATTGCTCTATCCACTGAGCTACGGGTGCATACTGATTATTTTATATTATTGTATGAAAAATTTCAAGAAGTTTAAGGCATTACCTGCAAGGTAATGCCTTTGTATATTTTTGTATATTTATTACCGCATATATCATAACTATTAATTCAGTAATTGGCATTGCAAACCAGATTGAATTAACACTTACTAATACAGGAAGAGTTAAGATAAGTATGCCACTTATTATAAGCCCTCTTGCTACCGATACCACAAATGCAGCTTTAGGTTTCATAATTGCCTGAAAATAATATGTCGAGAAGATATTAAAAGGTAATAATAAAAATGATAGTGCATATGTCCGGATTATGTCAGGTGCAATATTCAGTATTTCCTGTGTCGGAGACATAAAAATACGGATATAGAGGTTAGGATAAATAATACTTAGGGCAGTCCAGAATACTCCGAAAAAGGCTGTAGTACATAATGAGAGCCTGAGAGTTTCTTTAATTCTGCTTCCTTTACCTGCACCAAAGTTAGTCGAAATAATAGGTTGGGCAGCCTGACCGACACTATAGGCACAACATTGTACAAATGTGCTGACATTTATAATCGGGCCATAGATTGCAAGTGCATTTGAGTCAAGATATTTCATAATCTGTCTGTTAAATAATATCGTGAGAATTCCCATCGCAACATCAATGAAAAATGTCGAGAATCCCGTAACGGAAATTTCACGTAATTTATTGAAAATATTTTCGGTTTTAACCAGACGAAGAGTATTCTTGCGGCTGATAAAGTGAGTCATCATAACAAGAAATGATACAACTGAGCCGATAGCTGTGGCAAGTCCGGCACCATATATACCCATACCGCAGGTAAATACGAAGAAGTAGTCACCGAAGATATTAAATATTCCACCTGACAATACACCTATTGTCGTAAGTCCCGGATTACGGTCATTCCTTATAAATGCTGCAAGCATTTGATTAAATAAGAAAAGCGGAAAAACGAACTTAATAGGGCGCATATATTTCTGTGCTAATATAAGCAGAGATTCATCGGCACCGAAGAATTTAAGAATAGGCTGTTCAAAAATAATTATACTTATCCAGGCAAGAATAGATAAAGCAATTGAACCGATAACTGCCGCTGTGAAATACTGCTTCTCACCGCCATCTTTTCGTGTATTACTGCCACGTTTGGTACTGAAAATCACACTACCACCTATACCCATTAACAGACCAAGGCTATATATGACGTTCCATACCGGAGCAACAACAGCTAAAGCAGCCGTTCCGTCAGGTCCCTGATATTGTCCAACCATTGCCATATCCACAATAGAGTAAATAGATGTAATCATAGCGCTGCCAAATGCTGCAGACAGATATTTAAAATATATTGGTTTAATTCTATCGTTCAGAAAGTCCATTTTACATTCCTCCTCAATTTTATAACATTTTAATGAATTAATAATTTTAGCAAATTAAAAAGCCGGACAAGAAACAGACATTTCAGTCTGCCTCTTATCCGGCTGTTGCTTCTCTGAACAATTAGCCCTCCGAGCTACGTGGGATATTATAGCGGTTTGATTTATGTATGTCAAGCCATTTAGAAAGTTGGCTCATTATGTTCAAAAAGTCTGTCATTTATTTCTTCAATACTATAGATTCCATTATTAATGCATATTGCAATAATTGCATCGCGAGAATCCTTAGGATAGAGTTCTCTGTGACCGAAGATTTCTAAAGTTCTTCTTGTAGTTTTTAAGTCCATCTGAAATGCGATACAAAGTAGAATTACGTTGTCGCGTGAGGGGTTCTTCTTTGTGCCATTTAATAAATCGTAAATATACGATTTAGATAAGTATCCCTGACATTTTTTAACTATATCAGATGATTTGATATTATGTTTATACATATAGTTAGAGAAAAAATCACTTGTGTTAAATTCAACTCCATATTCAGCAACGAATTCATCGATATCATTTATCGGAGTCTCTTTTAGGATATTTAATAGTGAAGTTGTTGGCTGCTGCATCATATTTGTACTCATTTTTAATCAGTCTCCATTCGTATTTTATGTATTTTTATGGTATATATGGTATTAAAAATACAGGAATATAACATCTGAATTTTATGTAAGATGTAATCCATAGATATTTAATTGAAAATTATACATATAATTATATAATATAAAATAAATATATGCTATACTAAATTATAGTTGCTAAAAAGTAGAATGAAAAGTAGTGTAGGAAAGAAAGGACAGTGTATATTTGTAAATATTTATAAGCAGATGAATTACAATATACCAGGAAGAAAGATAATGACATTAGAGGAAGAGTATGAGCTTTCGTGTTATAAAGAACTTACTGAATTATGTGCCGGTAAAGAAAGCTATATTGTAAAAAACATTAACGATGGCAAAATATATGTAAAGAAAAAAGTAAAATTATATAATAAAGAGCTTCTACTAAGGTTAAAGGAATTAGATATAAAAGATGTTCCTAAAATATATTTGTGCGTCGAAGATGGAGAAAAATTAACTGTAATCGAGGAATATATTCATGGTGAAACCTTATATGAATATCAGAAGAAAAATGGATTATTTAAAGAGAGAGAAGCAGCAGAAATTATTTGCAGATTATGTGATATTTTATCGCAATTACATTCATTTAATCCTCCGATAATACATAGGGATATTAAGCCGATGAATGTAATGATTAGTAATGATGGAGTTGTGAAGCTTATAGATTTTGATGCGGCAAGAGAAAATATAGAGGGAGAAGTTGAAGATACATATCTTATGGGGACAAAGGAATTTGCTGCACCTGAGCAGTATGGTTTTGGACAGTCAGATGCCAGAACAGATATATATGCACTTGGGATAATGTTAAATGTGATGCTGACGGGTGAGGTACCTAAGAACAGAGTCTATGGAAATGATTCAAAGGCACTTACTAAGGTTATTAAGAAATGCATAATGTTAGCACCTGATAAGAGATATAGAAATGTAAAAGAACTAAAGAGAAACTTACAATTTCTATATTTTCAAAACTGTATCCCAAATGTAAATAAGCCCAATATACATTTGTCTAAAAATGATAAGAATCTAATCGACGAGTTAAGAACGTATCTGCCTGTAGGTTACAGAACGGGCAGACTTTGGAAGATGATAATTGCTACTATAAGCTATATAGTAATTGGTATGGTATCATTCGGACTGGTAATGGAAGATAGTCATACGGGTGCTACTTATACAACAGGGAAATTGTATTTATTAAGAACATTTATTTTTGTAATAATTATAGGAAATATTACATATCTCGGAAATTACCGGGGAGTAATATATAAATTACCCGGAACAAGAAAAAAGGGATTACTTAATATAATTATGAGTCTTGTTTATGTAATGGCATATAGTCTTGGTTTGTTTGTTATAATGGCATTATTGATAATATAATTGTCCTCTGTATAGAGGACTAAAATATAAATCTTCTTTGATATAATCGTGTAATCAAATATTAAATTATTGTGATGGTTATAGCTATTACAATCAAAGGAGGAAATTATGGAAAACAAGAAAAAAGGAAAATTAAAATGGTTATCAATTGCTATTATAACGATTCTGGCAATGGGAATTGTAGGGTGTACAAGTGAAAGTGATGATACCCCTAAGAAAGTGGGAGAAGTAAATAAAGTTGATGAATCTAAAGATGTAGCAAAAGATGATTCAAAAGATGATTCGGATGATTCAGATGATGACACTTCGGAGGATAAGGAAACTGAATCAGAAGAGAAAAATGAGTTCTTTGCAGGAGATGTGGTAGAGACTAAGACATTAAGAATTTTATTTTTATCAGTAGAAGATTATATATCTGATAATGAGTTTGAACAGCCGGCAGAGGGTAAAAAATTTATCAAAGCCAGCTTTGAATTTGAAAATATTGGTAAAGATGATGAATACGTTTCAGATATGGATTTTGATTGTTATGCAGATGGTTATAGTGCTGACCAGAGTTATGTTTTAGATAATGATTTAAGTGCAACAATTTCAAAGGGTATGAAAACTAAAGGAGATGTTGTATTTGAAGTTCCGGTTGATGCGCAAGAAGTAGTGATACAATATGAAACAGATGCATGGACAAGTAGTAAGATTAACTTCTATGTCGTTAAACAGTAGTTTTGATGTGTGAGTATGGTAAAGATTATATAGCATAGTTAATCATTACCCTGAATAATTAATTATACATTTGTGAAATATTTATATATTAGCATATAAATATTAAATCTAAAAAAGGTATTCAGCAAATCAATTAAATTTAATGGAATTCATTAATGTTTATTGATTTTGAATACCTTTTTGTTGCATTTTCTCTTATGATTTGATAGAATTAATTGTGATTGACAAAAAAATACAGTTAATATAAATAGAATATTTGAATATAGATTTTGAAAAATCGAGGAGGACCAAGAAATGGCTTCGAAAAAAAATAAAAAAAAGAACTTAAACGATAATACAGTTAATAACATAGAGAAAAAAGAAGTGATTGATAATGATACTGAAGAATGTGAAAAAATATTAGAGAGACTTGATGAAATAGAGAAGAAACAGAATATGTCATCAAAAGTTAAAAGTCTAATTAAGGAAGACAAAGAAGCAATACGAAAGATGAATGAAAACATTAAGAAAATTGAGGAAGACGAGCTTGATTATCTTGATGATGAAGTTGATTCGGATATAGAAGACAATGGAGATACTAAGGATTCTGTATCAGAAGATAAATTAGAGGATAAAAATGATTCATCATCTAAGAAGTCAGAAATTAAGGCGGATACTTCGGATAAGGCAGATGAAAAAAATTCAGATGAAAAAATTTCAGATTACAGTGAAGAGGGAGAGGCAAATCTTGATTTCTTTGCTAATCTTAACAGAGAAGATAATATTTCTAATGAACGAATAAGGAAGAAAGCACCTAAGAGACTTGCGAATGATGCAAATAGACTTAGTTTTATGGATAAGTTAAAGTTAGCAGCCAGAAATAATACAAAGAATTTTGCAATTGGAACAGCAATCGCATTTTTATTTATTGTGTTAGTAATTGCATTGGCTATAGATGCCGGTAATAAAGATAATACGGATGATACTAAAACATCAGCTAAGACCAGTGGAGAATTCATTGATATTGATACAACTCCGTTTATAGATGTTATTAATAACTATTATGCTGCATTAGAATCAGGAGATGTTAAAGTTGTAAGAGAATTAATTGCTGATTCAGACGATATTACAGATGATGAGATAAAGACAAAATGTGATGAAGCAAAGGCTTACACTGAATTAGTGGGTTCATCATTCATGGTAACTGACTGTTATGTCCAAAAAGGAATTAAGGACGGAGAATATATAGTATATTATAAATTCCAGGTAACTATTAAATCGATAAAGACACCTACAGTAGGCTTATTTACAAGTTATATTGTAGATACTGCTACAGGCGAATCGGCTAAAGTAGATTATAAGGTATGTGTTGGAGTAAATGATAAGTCCAGCGATATTTATAAATACATTTTAAAAATGAGTAGTTGTAAGAATGTTACCGATTTATTTGATAAGGTAGATAAGGAATTAGAAGAAGCTTGCGAAAAAGATTCAGATCTTAAGGCAATCGTTGATGTATTAAAGGGAACAGATTCAGACGAAGATACTGTAAATGAAGAGACAACAGAACCTATGAAAGATTCAGAAAACAAAGACTCTAAAAACAAAGATTCAGAAACTAAAAATTCTGATAAAAAAGATGAATCTAAAGAGACAACAAAGAGTGCATCATAATAATTATAGAAACAGAATATATATATATAAATAGTTTATAATACAATTAGTATACCTGTTTGTATAAAATAAGGACCGACCTTAATTATATTTTGATTATTCAGAATATAATTAAGGCTGGTCCTTATATATTATAGATATATTGCAATTATAAATTAGAATTGTTAATATTAGTATATGATATATTCAGATAAGGAGTCCATTTCATATATGGATATGTATATATATATGGGATAAAAAATATAGTAACAAAAATATAAGAATAAAATAGAGGAAAAATAAATGTTAGATATATTAATCGTAGAAGATAATCCGGAGATAAGTGGACTATTAAGAGACTTTCTGGTTAAAGAAAATTATGTGGTAAGTGTAGCGGACACAGGTGAAAAAGCATTGGACATTTATAATAGATATGGTGCAAAATTAGTAATCTTAGACATAATGTTACCGGGAATAAATGGTTTTGCAATATGCCAGAGAATAAGGGAGAATTCCAATTCACATATTATTATAGTGAGTGCTAAAACGGATAAAGATGATAAATTAAAAGGACTTAATCTGGGAGCAGATGACTATATAGAAAAGCCATATGACATTGATATTCTGCTTGCTAAAATCAGGGGAATATTTAAAAGAAAATATGCCAAGGAAGAGATTATAGAGGGGAATCTGACACTTAATACCGTTAACAAAAGTCTTATGGTTGATGGAGAAATGGTAGATGTTACAGAGAAAGAATTTGAGTTACTAAAGCTGTTAATAGAGAATAAGAATACAACTCTTAAGAAAGAATATATTTTCAATACTATATGGGGAAGCGACAGTGATTCTGAATTACAGACATTGACAGTACATATAAAATGGCTTCGTGAGAAAATCGAGAAAGATTCAAAGAAGCCGGAACACATTATTACAGCCTGGGGGGTAGGATACAGATTTGAATAAGTTTAGAAGAATTACTCTGGTGGTTCTGTTAATCGAGATACTTATAATCGTAATTGGAAATGTTACATATTACAGAAATAAGAGAGAAAATGATGGAATATACAGAGTAGAAGCCAAAAGAATTGTAAAAGAATTAGAAAATAAAAATGCTGATTATATAGATTTATCAGGATATAGAACCATAATAAGAGTAAGTGAATTTAATGCAGAGGAAATATGTAATAATGCTTACGTGGTAGAAAAGGCAGGAGATAAATTATATAGAATTGAATATAAGAGAGTAAGCAATAACTATTTAGGATTGTATATGAATATTATAGCCGGAAGTATGCTTATATTTACCTTAGTGATAATGTTTTATATCAATATGAGAATCATAAAACCATTTAATAAAATGGAAGAATTAGCAGTGTCATTGGCAAAGGGAAATCTTTCTATGCCAATCAAAGCAGAGAAGAGTAAATATTTTGGTAAATTCCTGTGGGGAATGGATATGTTGAGAGAAAATTTAGAAGCAGCAAGGGAAAGAGAATTAGAGTACCAAAAGGAAAGAAAGACACTTGTATTATCATTGTCACACGATATAAAGACACCTTTATCGGCCATAGAATTATATACAAATGCTTTAACAAAAGAACTATACACTTCAGAGAATAAGAAGAGGGAAGCTTTATACGGAATAGATAAAAATGCAAAAGAAATTAAGAAATATATCGATGAAATAATCAATGCATCAAGAGAAGATTTTCTCAATCTGGAAGTAAGAACAGGAGAATTCTATCTGTCGCAGATAATGAAGTCCGTTAAGAAATTCTATATAGATAAATTAGGTATAAAGCATACAGAATTAAAAATAGAGAAATATACGGATTGCATCTGTAGGGGTGACAGTGAGCGTGTAATAGAAGTAATACAAAATATTATGGAAAATGCTATCAAATACGGTGATGGTAAACAGATAGAAATTACATTTGCAGATGAAGAAGATTGCAGACTTATATATATTTCTAATACCGGCTGTTCAATAAACGAAGAGGAATTACCATACTTATTCGATTCATTCTATCGTGGAAGTAACAGCCATAATATAAAGGGAAGCGGTCTGGGCTTATATATCTGCAGACAACTTATGTTAAAGATGGACGGAGAAGTCTTTGCAGATATTAATGATAATATTTTCAGGGTTGGCGTAGTAGTAAGAAAAGCAAAGTAAATATATGAAAATAACTCAAGCTTCACATGTACATATTTACTTTAATTTTCTAAAAGTCGGAAAATTAATCATAAATATCTGCATTTAAGGATTATTTAATAATTTATTCTGTATAATCAAGTTGTTCTTAGAAATTAGTTTATAAATAGAGAGGAGAAAGCATTTGTTTATCAGAATATTAAAGAAAGATTTAAAACGTAAAAAATCAATAAATATTATCCTGTTTCTGTTTATCTGTCTTGCTACAATATTTGTAGCAAGTGGTCTTAACAATGTAATCAGTGTAGTTAATGGGACGGATTATTATTTCGATAAGGCAGGCATCGGAGACTATAATATTTTGACTATGGGTGGAGGTAATTCGAAAAAGGGATTAGATGAGTATTTAGATGACGAAGCCGCTGTTAAGAGCTATAAGCTTGAGAATGTATTATATGGCTCTAAGTATAATCTGCTTAATGAAAAGAATGAGATAACTAAAGCTAATGGTTCTGTTATATTTCAATCAATAGATGAATCTAAATTATCATATTTTAATCTTGATAATAAGAAAATTACCACAGTAGAAGAGGGACATATATATGTTACGGGTAATTTTATGAAAGACAATAATTTGAAAAGGGGTGACAGAATACATATACAGTTTGAAAGTGTAGATATGACATTGATAATTGATGGTAAGGCAAAAGATGCATTATTAGGTTCCGGTTTTATGGGAAATGCACGAATTATTATGAATAACAATGATTTTAAGAAAATGTGTATGGATGAGACTATAAATAATTATTACCGGGGGCAGATTGCATATATACAGACTAATGACATAAAAAGATTAGAAAAGATAATTACAGATATTCCAAATGTTGCATTTGATGGAGATTATAATCTTATTAAAAACTGCTATGTGCTTGATATGATAGTGGCTTTTATTATACTCGTTTTAAGCATATGCCTTATAATAGTATCTTTTGTGGTATTGAAATTCTCAATTACATTTACCATTGAAGAAGAATTCAGAGAAATTGGCGTTATGAAAGCCATAGGTATTAAGAATTTTAAGATAAGAAGTATTTATATTATTAAATATCTTATATTATCGCTATCTGGTGCAGCACTTGGCTTTATAATAAGTATTCCATTTGGCAATATGTTATTGAAATCTGTCAGTGATGATATGGTATTGGGTAATAAAATCGGTATATTAACGAATGTCTTAGGTGCGTTAGTGGTAGTAATTATAATTGTATCATTTGCATTTATTTGTACCGGAAGAGTGAAGAAAATGTCGCCTGTAGATGCTGTAAGGTCAGGACAGACAGGTGAGAGATATAGTAAGAAATCATTATATAGAATTGGTAAAAGCCATACAAGTACACCGATGTATATGGCAGTTAATGATGTGCTTAGCAGTCCGAAAAGATTTATAACCATTATAGCTTCATTTCTTGTTTGTACTTTATTAGTGCTTATGATTGTAAATACAACTAATACAATGAAAAGTGATAACCTCATTGATTTCTTCGCAACAAAGAGTGATTTGTATATTGAAGATACTAATAAAGCTATGGAATTAATGACAAAAGTAGATGAAGATAATGCGATTAATGAATATCTAAGTAAACAGGCTGAAAGATTACAGGAAGAGGATATGCCTGCAAGCCTTGCGGTAGAGGTTCAATTCAAATATAAAGTTACAGCAAATGGAAATAGTTACAAAATTACCTGCCAGCAGGGATATAATACGAAAATGTCTGATTACAGATATTTAGATGGATATGCCCCTGAAAATGCAGATGAGATAGCAATTACAAAGCAGATTGCAAGGAAACTTGGTGTGAAAATAGGAGATACGATTACGATTGATTATGGAAATGAACAAAGAAATTGTATTATAACAGCATATTTCCAGACTATGAACCAGCTTGGAGAATTAATAAGACTTCATAGTGATGCACCTACGAATTTAAGATATGCTTCAAGTATTTTCAGTTTTCAGATTAATTTTACGGATAATCCGTCTGAAAAAGAAATAGAAAGGCGTAAAGAAAGAATTAAGAAATTGTATAACAATGATGATGTTACGAATTGTACAGAATATTGTATTGAATCTACTAAATCTGTGGATACATTAGAATCTGTGCAGTATATGGTGTTGATTATTACATTAATTGTTGTGGTTCTCGTGACGATTTTAATGGAGAGAGCATTTATAGCAGATGAAAGAAGTCAGATTGCACTTCTTAAAGCAATAGGCTTTAAAGACAGTCAGATAATTAAATGGCATACCTACAGGTTTGGAATCGTGTCTTTAATAGCTGTTATACTAGCAGGTGCGATATCCATACCAATGACTAAATTGTGCATTACACCGATATTTGGAATGATGGGTGCAAAAGATATCAGCTATAATATTAAGCCGTTAGAGATATTTGTATTATATCCGGTTATTATTTTGTTGATGACATTTGCGGTAGCATTTATCGTATCTGTTTATACTAAGACGATTAAGAGTAAAGACACATCTAATATAGAATAAAATATATGATGAGTAAAAATATGTAATTAAAATAAAATTTACGAATGGAAAATGTGAAATGACAAGCAATATTATAGAAAAGAGGTTTAAATATGGGACATTTATTAGAAGTAAAAGATATATGTAAAACATATGTGATTGATAAAAGGCAGAATAATATCTTAAAAAATGTTGAGTTTGTGGTTGATGATGGAGAAATGGTGGCTATAATGGGGCCGTCAGGTTCAGGAAAATCTACTTTATTATATTCGGTTTCAGGTATGGATAATCCAACAAGTGGAACGGTTATTTTTGATGGAACTGATATTACTAAGTTAAAGGATAATGATTTAGCTACATTAAGACTTGACGAAATGGGATTTATATTCCAACAGATGTATATGATGAAGAATTTAACGATTCTTGATAACATTGTGCTGCCTGCCATTCAGAGTAAGAAGATTAAGGAAACACGCAAAGAGAAAATGGAGCGTGGAGAAGAATTGATGCGTAAACTTGGAATTATCGATGTGGCAGATAATGATATAAATGAGGTGTCAGGAGGACAATTGCAAAGAGCAGCAATATGTAGAAGTATGATTAATAAACCAAAGCTACTATTTGCTGATGAACCAACAGGAGCATTAAACCGCACTGCCGCTAATGAAGTTATGAATGAGTTAGTTAAACTTAATAAAGAGGGAACAACGATAATGATGGTTACACACGATTCGAAGGTTGCAGCTAAATGTTCAAGAATTCTCTATATTGTGGACGGCAATATAAAGGGTGAATATGATAATAGTAATACAGAGAATGATTCGGAAAAAGAAGTAGAAAGAAAAATTAATAACTGGCTGTTAGAACTTGGCTGGTAATCCACTGGAAAGATGATAGTAAGTAGATGACAAGTAAATGGTAAACTGATGATAAACCAATAGTAAGATAATAGTAAGATAATAGTAAGCCAATAACATTGTAAAAGACACTGAAGTAATTAATATAGAAGTATTTACTTCAGTGTTTTATCTATAATTTATAGCATTTTATTTATAAAGAATGATTAAAAAGGGGGTTGTAGAAAATACAAAATGAAATAATGAAAAAGATGTCAAAAAAGAAAATGCAAAAAAGTCAAAAAAAGTTGAAAAAAGTTGTTGACAAAACCAAACCATAGTGATAATATATTCAAGTCGCTTGTGAGACAGTAAGTCATTCACAACAACGACAAAAATAAAATCAAAAAAGTTGTTGACAAACACAACGAAGTATGATATTATTGAGAAGTTCCACTGCTAAAGAGCAGAGCGAACGAAATGAACATTTAAAGTCGAAAATCATAAAGATAACAGATTTTAAAAGTTCAAAGGAATGAACATTGATAACTGAACAGTAACATAAATCCAACCCTGAAAATTCTAAAAATTTTCAGCGAACATCGTGTAAACGATTTCCAAAAACAGTAAACACAGAAATGTGTCGGATTAAAATAGCTAACGTTATTTTGAATCTGGATTAAACAATTTTAACGAGAGTTTGATCCTGGCTCAGGATGAACGCTGGCGGCGTGCTTAACACATGCAAGTCGAACGAAGCAATTGCGACAGAAGCCTTCGGGTGGAAGATGCAATTGACTGAGTGGCGGACGGGTGAGTAACGCGTGGGTAACCTGCCTTGTACAGGGGGATAACAGTTAGAAATGACTGCTAATACCGCATAAGCGCACAGTACTGCATGGTACAGTGTGAAAAACTCCGGTGGTACAAGATGGACCCGCGTCTGATTAGCTAGTTGGTAAGGTAACGGCTTACCAAGGCAACGATCAGTAGCCGACTTGAGAGAGTGATCGGCCACATTGGGACTGAGACACGGCCCAAACTCCTACGGGAGGCAGCAGTGGGGAATATTGCACAATGGGGGAAACCCTGATGCAGCGACGCCGCGTGAGTGAAGAAGTATT
>Ga0256404_1002728_pt1 | contig 38145 bp, 27 predicted proteins | sample RumenRJG_01DNA_FD_185990 | JGI IMG/M metagenome (GOLD analysis project Ga0256404, IMG submission 185990) | Bovine rumen microbial communities from Lethbridge, Alberta, Canada - RJG_01 | ecosystem: Host-associated > Mammals > Digestive system > Stomach > Rumen | place: Canada: Alberta | collected...
ATTAAGAAAGTCATTTTGTCAACGTTTTTTTGAAAGAATTTGATTTTTTTAAAATCTCTTCAATCTTGAAGCGCATCAAAAATCAGCTTTTTTCACAGACACTTTTACCGTCAATGTACACCAAAACGGTATTTATTTTTGTGAAGTTCATCACAATATTCCTTTTTAAAAGGGATATTCCTGTATTAATATCGGCAGCATCGTCTGAACTCTTTAACGCTCCCTTGCTTAATCCTATGTAGGCTGTGCCGTCCGCATCCACAGTAAAAAATTCCACTGTGGTTTCTCCGGGAAAAAGCTTTTTGTAGCTGTGCGTCAAGGGGCCCAACAAAAGATCATCCACAAAATAGCGCTCTGTTCCCTGGGCTGAGTCTTTTGGAATAAACCGCTCTTCTGTATAGGTCTTTCCGTTTTCGAATGAGGGAAAGTACATAAGGGTTCTAAAAGACTTGTCTCTTTTTTGAATTGAAAGCAGGGAGATGGCGGCTGCACCCACTGCAAGAGCGGCGCATACGAATGCCGTAATAAAATAGGGCTTATTTTTCATTTTTTACTGTAAATCCTCTTGAACGTTCAAAATGCGTTACAAACGCTTGGAGCCCATTATATATCCCAAAGGCAATCTTTTGCAAGTAGTCCTCATCGGCAAGGAGAGCCCCCTCCTCCGGATTTGTAAGGAAGCCTGTCTCTACAAGCACGCTTGGCATTTTTGCATTGCGCACTACAAACCATTCCTCTGCCTTTATTCCGCGGGAAGAGCTTAGTTTTCCAACCTGGGCCTTTATTCCTTCCATTATGAATTTTGAAATCAGCACGGACTCAGTGGTGTATTCTTCCTCCATGATGGCATTTACAATCGTATTGATGTCGCTGTCTTCGCTTACGTCCTTGTTCAAGACCTTGCGCCTGTAGCCGGGGGAAAGATACCAGACCTCGTAGCCCGAAGCGTTTTTGTCCAGGCTTGCGTTAACGTGGATTGAAACATAGACAATGGCTTCGTTTGGGGCAAGCTTTACCGAATTTGCTATCTCCGTCCTCTGACCAAGAGAAAGGTAAACGTCCTTGTCGCGGGTCATTATTATGCGCTTGTCGGGATAGGCTTTTTTTAGGCACTTGTAGAGCTTTAGGCCTATGTTCAGGTTAACGTCCTTTTCCACGACCTTTACCGACTTTCCCTTTATTACATGTGTTGCGCTTGCACCGGGGTCTTTTCCACCGTGCCCGGGATCAATAAGGATAACGCCAACCTTGTAATGGTTCTGGGAATCCTGCTCCTTAAAATAATTTATGGCGGCAGTCATGAATTTTTGTCCTGCAAAGAGAACTCCGTCCTTTAGGTAGGGCGCTTTTTCGTTCATGATTGTGCTGTAATTCTTAAGGGCAAAGTCTCCGCCAGCCTTAAAGGAAATCTGCTTTCCGTTTTTTTCCATAACTCCGGAAAGGGAAAAAGGATCCCAGTATACGCTTATGCCGGCCTCTATTGAACTTTCCAAAAGGTTTACGTCTGCTTGCGTAGTTCCTGCGAAGGCGGCAGCGTTCAAAATGGAGAGAAAAATAATAAATAAAAAAGCCCTTCCCTTCCTTTTCATTTAAATGGGAACCCCCGTCTTTCCTTTTTTGCAGCATTGCAGTCCGCTACATAAAGTATACCCTGAATTCCACCCCTAATCAATGCTCTTACGAAAAGCTTTGTGTCCAGCCTTGCATGGCCTGGGGAGATGGAATCAAATAGCTTTAGCGTTTGAGCCAAGCTTCTGTGGTTGTAGTCAAAAACGGATGAAAGATTTTCTATAATATCCTGCGGAAAGAAAGAAACTGCGCTTACATCTTTTTCAAAGACAGGGTTGTTGTCTGCAAAATCAAGCAAAGCTTTTTTCTGCCCTTCATCAAGTGCAAAGGCATCCGGCGGGAAAGATTTTTCGCTCTTGTGGCACTTACCTTCCAGGAATTCCTGGGTTGCCCTGTTGTTCTTTTCCAGACGCAAAACAAGTGTGGAAACGCTTTTCTCTGCGGCCTCAACGGCAAGTTCATGCGTTGGTGCAAGAGAAATTACGTTGCCGCATTTTTCCACATTGTTGCGGGGAAAGCTTACGGTATTGCCCTTTCTGCTTCTAAAGAACATGTTCTTTACAAAAGGATGGCAAGATGCGCTGTCTGCGTTGTAGACCTTGTGGATTTTTCCCGGTATGGAAATCCATGCCCTTTCTGCGCTTACGTTTTTGCATGGAACTTCGTAAACCTTGAAGGGACAGTCTTTTACATCAAGAGGAATTCTTTGGTCAAGCAGTTCCTTGGGCTCAAGGCCAAGTGCAATCTGCATCAATGACTTTGTAAGATTAAGCGATGATGCGTAGGGGTATGTCCAGCCAGACATGTAGCCTCCGGAAAGGCGTGCCGCTATTTCTCCAATCATGGGTCCCTTTGCAGTATACTTTATGTCTGCCTTGGCAGCACCGCATGTTAATCCCAATGCAGCTATTCCTTTTGCAAAAGTCTGGATAAGCTCCAGCTTTTTTTCTTCATCAAACACCGACGGCATTGTGTGCCCCATCTCTATAAAATATGGCGGGTAATAGATGTGGCGGTCTGCAAAGCCGGTAATTGTAAGCGTGCCATTGTAAACAACGGAGTCTATGGAAAATTCAGGCCCTTCCATGTAGTCTTCAAGAATGGCCCTTCCGCTTCTTGAATTGCGGGCAGCATCTTCCACTGAGGGAAGAAATTCTGCCTTGTTTCTTATAAGACGGCAGCCCCTTGCACCCATGTTGTCCACCGGCTTTACAACCTTGGGAAATTTCATTGAGTCAAGGATTTCCGGCTTTAGGAATGAAGCAATGTGGGACCTCTCAATCTGCGTAAATTCAGGGGAACTTACATTCATTGCCTTAAAGCAGCCCCTCATCTTTATCTTGTCGCTTGCGTTTACGGCTGCTTCAAATGAATGGGACTTGAATCCGCATTTTTGGGCCACGTAGCTTACGGATGCAGAAAAATCAGTTCCAGCTGTAAAGACACCGGCAATATTTTCCTTGTGCAAAAGCGCAAATTCTGCAATTTTCTCGCGGTCTTTTAGGTCTATAAGCTCAAAGTGGTCGGCAAAGGGTACGCAAATAGCATTGGGGTTTGCATCTACGGCAAGCACCTTAAAGCCAAGTTCCTTTGCGGCTTCAAAAGACGGCCGCTGCATGAGGCCTGCTCCCAAAATCAAAACATATCTGCCATCCATAATTAGTTCACCTTCCTGCAATAGACTTCAAAAGTATCCCCCAGCTTAAAAAGCATACTGAATGTTTTGTACATGCGGAACTTCAATGATTTTGAATCCGAACCGCTCTTTTTTATTGAAGGAAATCTTTCGGGATGAATTCCTGTAGAGACAGTGCGCACAACCTTGAATCCGTATTTTCTTAGTATGGACGCACAACGCTTGGGTTCCCAGAGGGTATAATGATCAGCGGGACTTTGAGCAAAAAATTCATCCGTATTGTATTTTTCGCTTACACCGGCAGCAGACGGGGTGCTGAATGCAAAAATACCGCCCTTCTTTACTATTTTTGAAACCGCCTTTAAAACGCTGTCCAAGTCCTGGAAATGTTCAATTACGTACCACATTGTTACGGCATCAAATTTGTCCACTCCAAATTCTCCGGCAACATCCGCATCGGGGAAAGAAGCAAGCAGGGCTGGATAGTGCAAGGTGTTCTGAACGTATTCAACCGCATCCTTAGAAATGTCTGTTCCAAAAACATGCCAGCCTGAATCATTTGCGGCATCAAGGAAGGGACCCAGAGCACAGCCAATGTCCAGTACGGTTGGCGTTACGGATGAATGTCCGCGGCGGTAGATAAAGTCGATTATGCTAACCCTGCGCACACACTGGGCCTTTATGTTTTCAAAGTCATCCTGATAGGTTTTTCCGTACTGCTTTTTGTAGTCATCATAGAAGTAGTCATGATTGTATTCTGTCTGATGGCTTTGAATTGTCCACGACATGTAGAGCATACCGCATTTTTGGCAGCGGCGGAAGGTTCTTTCTGGAGTACGGGCAATGAGGGGGTCTTTTGGCCAAGACTTCTTTTCTTCCCGGCAGACAGGGCAACAGAGATTTGTTCCCTGCGAAAGATTCAGCATAAAAGAGTCAAGCTCGTGAATTCCGTTTTCCTTTATGTCTCTGTAAAGGGATTTTTTGTCCGCCAAAAGTTTTTGGAAAGACTCCTTGTTGATTAGGGATGCCTGAACGCATTTAAAGGAATATTTTTCTGCAAGGCTTTCGTGTAGCGGAGTCGTACCCAAAAGGATTACGGCGCAACCTGCAGCAGAAGCCTCAAAGGCAGTAAATCCGTAATGTGTTACAACAAGGTCAAATTCAAAAAGTTTTTCCCGCAAATTAATTACAGGTTCTATTACCCGAATGTACTTGGAAAGATTTTCCGGAACCTGATCCTGCAAACTCTTTGCCTTGGAAGCGTCGCCTGCTATAGCTGTTACGTAAAGCCCGCATTCAGCAAGCGCAATGGCAGAAGGGAATGCAAGAGATGCCGGGTCTTCCCCACCAAGCACCACAAGAGCGGTATGAATTTTTGCACTTCTCTCTTCTTCCGAGCGGCGGTTCTTTGGAAGGATGATGAATCCAGGTTCAGCAAGGTTTGGCTTTCTTGTATAACCCAACGACGGGATTATATCCAGAAGGTAGTCAGCCCATTCAGTTTCAAGAGCACCCTCGTCTATACTTGCAACAGGGCACTGCATGGAAATTTTCTTTGCCTCAGCCTCGTCTGTCCTGAACAAATCCGTTACCGCAAGATTGTAGCTTGAAATGTTTTCCAGAGAAGACACAAGCTGCCACTTCTGGAGCCCCTCTGTATATGCTTCTTCCAAGAGAGCCTTTGACTGTTCCAAGCCGCAGTCCTCAGGAACATAAATGTCTGCACCCGTCTTGCATGCCAAGTCAAGGCAGCGGCGGAGGTGTCCAGTACCCGAACCTTTTTTTGTGCTTGGAATAAGAATCATGGGGTATTTTACGGAAGCTATCTGCATACCGCGGATTATTTCTTTTGATGTATACGGCTCAAGGATATTCTTTTTAAGCAAAGTGTCCGTTGTCTTTGCCTTGTTTGAAGATACGGCCCTTACAAATGCCAGAGCCCTTCTGTAGTCGCTTGCAGTGTCTATGGTTGTCCTAAGATCCGGATAATGGTAGGCGGACGGAGACTTTAGGAAGAGGCAGTTAAAATGATCCTGATGCTTGTAAAGTGAAGGACCTACGTGCTCATGGTCTTCTGCTGTCAGGTTCCTAAGCTTTGAAGCTTCAAGAAGAGCCTGTGCAGAAAAGATTTCTATTCCTGAACCATGGGGAAGGCCTGTCCATGTTATATAGTCAACACTGGAAGAAGCCTTGCGCTTTTTGTATTCCTCAAGAAGTTCAGAAGCGGCATCGTAAAAGAGGAATGGATTGTCTGCCGTAGCACGAACAACAATGTCTGCCTTGGACACTTCTATTGTCTTGCAGAACCTGTCCAAAACATCCTCTTTGCTTCCAGCAAAAAAATTCCAGCCGCACTTCTTAGCAGCAAATTCAAGTTCGGGGGCACTTTCAGAATCAACCGCAAGATAATATGCGTCACAGGGAACTTTCTTCATGGAAGCAAGAACCCATTCGAGTATGCTAAATCCACCAAGCGGCAAGAGAGCCTTTCGGGGAAGCCTTGTAGAAGAAAGCCTGCACTGTACAATCAGGACCACCCTATCCTTTTTCTTACCGAACAAATCAAAAACTCCCATCTATTTTCCCCAGTTTTGAATTAAAGTTGCTGCGTCTTTTTTAAACCTGTACTTGTTCTTTTCCGTCCACTTTCTTGCAAGCCCAAAAAGTTCCAGCGCATCTCTGAATGAACAGGAACGGTGAGCCCTGAATACAAAGAAAGAACTTAGCGGTATTTCCGCATGGTCATTCTTAAAGACAGGCAAAAGGTTTTTTATGTAGAAGCGGAGGTATGAAGAATCCACCGTTTGGTTTTCTTCCGGAACGTCGCCAGAATATGAAAAGGAGAAGGCCGTCTGTACAGAAACCCTTTCTCCCCAAAGCCATGCCCTGCAGAACAAGTCAACCTTCTGCCAATATGCGGAAGAAATGGTGTAGTCTGCCCCACCCAGCTGAATGAACTTGTTGCGGTCGTAAAAGCCTGCAAGGTCAGCAGGATAAAGCGTAACGTCCCCCTCCTGAAGAGAAGGCGAAGATGCCACAGTAAAAACCGATTTTTCCACAGTGGGCAAGAAGCGTATTGGAATTGACTGGAATGTTGAAGTTGTAAGCCTTGGGCATACGCAAAAATCATTAAGAGCCATAAGCTTTTTTGCAAGCTGCGGAGTAAAAGAAATGTCATCCATGCACATGTCATCCTGAAGGACAAGCACATAGGGAGCGCTTGCCAAAGACATTCCAAGGTTAAGCATGTCCCCTTCTGTTATTTTCTCCAGCGCAACAACAAAGCTAACGCTGGGATACAAAGACGCTGCGTTTTCCGTTGCAAAGCGGTTTGAACTAGATTCTACGCTTATTATGCTGTTGAATCCGCGGTAGATAAGATTGTCAAACACACGGCTCCTGGAAGCCTTTTCCGTTCTGTTAAGAACTATGCAGTCCACCGGCATCTTTGCAGGGGATGATTTTTCTGCCCCGCCCATAACGGTATGGTTTATCTGCCTCTGATTAAAAATTGAAGGTATAGTATTCATCGCATTTCCCGCACTTGCCACAGTATTTTTTTTCTATATGCTCATTCAGATATGGCTTGAATTTATTCCAAACAGCCTCTATTCCGTCAGCAAACACATTTCCTACAATTAATGGCTCATCTGCAAATGGCTCGTTTTCCCTGCACAAAGGAACGTCTCCGTTGCCAAGAACAGTCATGTCCCTCTTTAAGTGCCAGCACGGATTCCTTAAGAGTGGGCTAAGGTCAGCAGGGCGCTCATCGCTAAAAAAGAGGCAGGCATGGTCAAACTTTTGAATTATCACGTTGCCACCAGAAGGGGACGCCTTGTCGTGCCAATAGCGGTAGAAAGATTCAAGCTCGCACTCGTTTGCATTCATCCTGGTAAACTGGGGCCACACGTTGCCGGGGAAGAGCTGGCTTAGAACCTGCACTGCCCTTGTTGCCTTTGAAAAAGCAGACTGTTCCGCTCCAAAACCGTGAATGGAATTATATACCTCCTGACTGAATGCGTCTATGCTTACTATCCAAGTAACACGGGAAGGTTCAGAGTCCGCAAGTTTCTTTACCTGCTGCATAACGCTGTCTTCCAAAACATTAAGCGCATCCGTCTCTATCAAAAGGGAAAGTCCTTTGTGCAAAAGAATTTCTTCTGCATACTTTCCAAATTCCGCATTGAGCAACGGATCTGCAAAAGTTCCAAGCCCCACCACTGCCTGCTCAGAAAATTCCTCGATTGCCGAAGCAAGCTTGCAGAAGTTTTCAAAGTCCATTCCTTTTGATTCAAGAGGCTTTTTTGAATAGGGATTGTAGACCGTCAAAATCTTTTCCGGGCAAGAAATCTGAATGTTGTAAAAGGCAGGGACCGTCTGCTGAACACCCGCGCTTTTTACTGCAGCATCAGAAAGGGCTTCTGCGTCATCCAAACTTTCCATCTTGCAAAGCTCAAGACAGGATAGAGTGTTTGCCTTTGTGGAGCAAGAAAAGTCAAAGCGGTACATCCTGTAGTCCTTGGGAGCCATTACGGTTTCTATCTCAAATGAATTTATGTCCGTCTTTATTACTCCAAAAATACTTTCCTTTGTTACCGGAAGTTCCGCCGCGGCACAAGTCCCGCTCTTTGCAATGCCGTTCAAAATGTTCAGGGCACCGCAATCAATCACTTCTGGTGCAAAACCCAAAGGCCATCCGTCCGCAAATGAATATTCAGCCAGATATTTCTTGTGGCTTTCCAAAACTTGCCGGGTCAAAGCCTTGTTAAGGAAGGGGCAGTCGCCAAAAGCAAAAACCACGCAGGAGAACGCTGTTCTTGACGCAAAAAGTGCAAGTTCTTCCAAAAGAAGCTGAGTGTTCCACTTGTCTTTTTTTACAAGGTTAAATTTTTCCTGGCACCCGCATTTTTGCAAGGCAGATTTTACAGGCCCCTCGGAAGAAGGACTTACCGCCACCGCAAAAGATGACTCTCCTTCCAGCCCCAAAGCCCATTCAAGAGAAAGTTCAAAAGCAGACTGTTTTCCAGAGGAAAATATATTGTCAAACGCATGGGTCTTTTCAAACCCTGCAAATAAAAAAATTCCGTTTTTCATCTCTTTTTTATCGGATTTTTTTCCGTCCAAGTTAAGCCATTACTATAGAGGATTTTTATCATTCAGGAGGGGAAAGCCTCGCTTGAAGCTTCACCCCTTGGGTTTGCTGCGAATACCCCTCGCGCCCACTCCGTTGGTCGCTACCCCTTCTGCGGGGCACTCCCTTTGCTAAGCCCCGCAACGCCCCAATGGGAATTGGGGTCTGCAAAGAAAAGTCCAAAATCCTAACGTTGACTTTTTTAAGTTTTCTTTATAGAATTAAATAACAGTGGACAGAGGGGAAAATGACAGTTACGCTTAGAGAAATCAGACGGCTCCAGGACAAGGTTGCCGAAGAAATCAAAGAACTAAAGGAAAATCCAGACGCAGACTACGACCGTCTTGCAGAACTACGCACGCTCAGCTTTAACATTTCCATGGTATTCTTGCGCTACAGCATGGAAAAAGACAGCACGGAAGTAGAACTCGGGCCTGCCGACACAAAAATTGTAAGTGCACTAAAGCCTTTCAAGCAGGAACAGGAAAAAAAGCAGGAAGCAGAAACCGAACGCAAAAAATCCGCCACAATGGCAGAATTTGTGGACAACATCTGCACCCTTTCCAAAGACTGCCTGGACGAGATTGTCTTTATGCAGCAGTCTCTGGAACTTTGCCGCAACAAAATATTCAGGCAGAACATAGAGAGAAAGCTTTCATCCGCCCTAAAAGCCATGGAAGAAATCTACAGCCTGCGCACGGACAGCAAAAAACTTTCGCTATGGAAAAATGAAGTTCTTGAAGGCAGGGAAGACGCAGCCAAGCTCCTTGGAAGCATAAAAACAGAAAAAAAAGCCGCCGCATCCCGCGAAAACGGTAAAAAAGGTGGCCGCCCAAGGAAAATTCAAGAAAAAAAGAGTGGAAAATCTCAAAAAAGTGCAAAAAGAATTTGACACAACCCTACATATAGTGTATACTCCAAAGTAGATTCAGTATAAACCCACTATTTATATTGAACGATTCCCACTCAGCTCTGTCAGCTTTTCCCACTAATCCCACTGACAGGGCATTTTTTTTGCCTTTCTTTCCTACACCACACCAGTGCGTAAGACAAGTGCTTTTTACAAACTGAACTTTCACCGTACATAAAGAGTGCCGGCTTTTAGAACAAAAAACTTAAAATTATTTTAGATTTGCACTTACCTTCCATAATTGCCAAAATTTTTACTTGACACAAAGCTGTTTTTTAACGATTATTATAACGTTATGAATAAAAACAACCTCTCCCGGGAATACCTTGAGTCCATTTCCACGGCAGACTTAATTTCTTTGGCGGACTACTACGGAATAGACATACCGGAAAACCTTAACCGTCGCTTCATAATCGGAGACCTCCTTGAAGTGGCAGAAGAGATTCAGGATAAGGAAGAAAACGAAGAAAACGTAATCATAGCCAAGGGTGAAGTGGAACTTCCGGAAAACTTGCCAAAATCATATAACGAGACAAAAATCCGCGCTGTTCTGCACAACCCTGCATGGGCATTTGTATTTTGGGACACAAGGAGCAATCTTCAGGGGGAGAACGGAAACGGAACAGAGGGAATGTACCTTCACGTCTGCATTTTCAACGATGAGAATGCAGAAACTCCTTCCGACTTTTTTGACATAAAGGCATCTTCCCGCTGCGGAGAACAGTATGTGCTTCTGCCTCCAGGAACAAAGAGCTTTGCAATAGAGCTAAAAATTCCGGCGGAAAGCCCTTCCGAAAAGCCAGAAATAATCGCCTTTACGGGAAAAATACAGATTCCACAGGAGAATCCTGTAATTGCGGGAATAAAACCGGGACAAAAGGTTCAGGTTCCGCCTATGGTTTCTCTTTCCGGTTTTGAGCAGCTTTTGAGCGCCCAATTCAGGGAACACAGGGAATCTTTTTCATAAAAAATGAATTTAAAAACAAGAATGTGATCACGGGGTTTAAAATTGTCAGATAAGAAGTTGATAATAGTAATTGCTGCGGAACAAGGCTACATCCGCAACCAAAAGACAGACGAAGGTTTCTCCGCCCAGAATGATATTTTGTTCGGGGCAATAACAGACACCTATATTCCGCTTTTGAATCTTTTTACAAAACTCAGCGCAGAAAACATTCCTTTTAAGCTGGGACTGGTGCTTAGTCCCGTACTATGCACGCTTTTGTCCGACGAAGTTGTGCAGGAACAATACATAAACTATCTTGACAGGCGCATTGCCCTTGGCGACGTAGAGCTTGAGCGCAACAAAAACGACCCCGCAGTTCTTGACCAGGTTAGGAGCTGCCTTGCACGGCTTCAGAAAACACGGGTTGACTTTACAGACCGCTACCAGAAGAACCTTGTGGCAGCATTCAAGGAGTTTGCCCAGAAGGAATATGTAGAGCTTATTGCAACAGCCGCAACATACGCCTACCTTCCCCACTATGCAGACCTTAAAGAAGCGCTAAACGCACAGGTGGACACAGGAATCCGCGCCCAGAAAAACTTCTTTGAAGAAAGCGGAGACGGATTCTACCTGCCATATCTTGGCTGGGCCAACGAGCTGGAAAGCGTAATCCGCTCCTACAACATGAATTACACTATTGTAGACACAAAAGCCCTGCTCTTTTCCAAGGACTGCCCTTCAACAGGAATCTTTTCCCCGGTAAGGACAAACCGCTCCCTTGTTATTTTTGCAAAGGACAACGAGACTCCCCAGGACATTACGGACAAAGACAAGGGTTTTGCCCACAATGGTGCCTACAGAAACCAGAATGAAGACATTGGCTTCTCCCTTGAAGGTGCAGAGCTAGAAAACTTCCTTGGAAAAAGCAGAATCCGCATACAGACAGGCTACAAGTACACGGCAAACGATTCCAAAGTATACGATGCAAAAAAAGCCCATGAACAGGTAAAAAAAGACGCACTTGCCTTCTACAGCTCAAAAAAAGAAAAGCTCAACAAGGCATCAGCCCTTATGGAAGAAGGACAAGACGCAATCCTTACCTGCACCATTCCTGCTGAACTCCTCGGCCAGACCTGGTTTGAAGGCATTGACTGGCTGGAAGAAGTAATACGCCTTGTCTTTTCAGAAAGCAAACAGGAAGAAAAGATTAGCCTTTCCCTTTGCAGAAGCAACCTGGAAAAGCAGTTCTCCCTGCCAAAGATAACGCTCTACCCCTGCGGAGAAAGCGGAACCGGCTACGGAGAGGACCTTTTGGACAGCAGCAACAGCTACATGTACCGCTACGTCCGCACAGCAACGGAAAGGGTCATAGACTTAACAGAAAGATTCCCCGGTGAAACCGGCCTAAAGGCACGCCTTCTTGACACAGGTGCAAAGGAAGTGCTTCTTGCGCAAAGCGGAGACTGGCCTTCCATGCTGCACGAGCAGAAACTACCCAACTTTGCGGCGGAATCCTTCAAGAAATACATACTTTCCTTTACAACGGTATTCGACTCTCTTGCAAGCAATACGGTAAGCACTGAATGGCTAACCAACATTGAGCGGGAACATTCCATATTCCCCTGGATTACATACCGCGTTTTCTCCCGCAAAAAATAAGGAAAGTTAGGGCACTCAATTATCTTTGCTTAATTGCCGAAAACAAGATAAGGCTTATTTTAAACAAAAAGCATGGAGAAAAATTGAAACGCCCGCAAAAAATATTCAGAGTTTTCTTTTTATGCATTCTCACGCTAGGCTTTACGGAAGCGGCATTTGCGTCCGGCAAAAAAGACAAGGCAACCCCACCTTCTCCTGAAGAAAAATCGGAAGGAAGGGAATTCACCGTTGAATACCCAAAATATCCAGATGAATTCAACCAAAAAATGCAAGAAGCCTTTGAACTTGCCCAAAACGGACAGTATCTAAAAGCCGTGCACAAATTCACAAGGGATCCCCTTACCTTTACCCTAAAAAAGCAGCAGTACGAAAGAAAACGCAAAGGCCAGCCTGAAATTCAGCAGGTAAAAGCCTCCATAGAGCGCGTACTGGAGCTTGAAATTCAATATTCTTCAATGCAGGCAAAGCTCCACTCCCTAAACTCCGGCCTAAAAAGCTCCGTTGAAAATTCATTGTACGAAGAGGCAAACCAGAACATACAGTCAATAAGGGAAAACCTGGAAAGCTTCTCCACCATAAGGAACAGCATCTATGACGAGGGCGTAAAAATAAGCGAACTCTTTAAGACGCTAAAGTCCCAAAAAGAAATAAACGATGAATGTTGGCTTTCATTTTGCGAAAAATTCATCCTTGGAACAGAAAAGACTCCCTACACAGGAATCATAGGCGCACTGGACGCACACTGGAACAGCATAGACCAGGGGCTTCTGGAAGTAATCACAGAAAAAGAAGAGGAACTCCAAAGCATCATTGACTTGGCAATGGCAGAAGACTCCATCTTTACCCCAAAAGATTCCTATGAAGGAGCACGCAAGGCAGCAGGCGAATTTTCTCCCTTGGCATCCACGATGAAAAACATCCTTGAGCTAAAGTCACTCCTTGCGGGAAAGCTTTCTGAAAGGCAAAAAAAGGCAAACAAGGCAATGCTTGAATCTGCGGACTTGCTGGAGCTTGCTGGAGAAAAGAACCTTTCTCTTATAGACACGGCGGAAAAACTTTCACTGCTGAATCAGAAACACGGCGAGGCGGAAGAAAAGAAGACAGATGCAATGCAGGCCATGAGGGAAGGCAATGAGCAGACCATAAAGGAATACATAGACCTTGCAAACGAATATTCATCCTTCATAAGCTTGGCGGAAGACGCAAGGAAGGACAAATGGCTAAAAGGCGCAAAGTCATTTCCCAAGCAGGTTCCCCGCTGGACAAAAAGCACAGAATCCTACGAAAAGACATATTCATTCATTCAGAACTACTGCGAAAAAACAGGAAAGGAAATTCTTGCCAAGGCAGGAGACAGGCTTCTTGATGCTGGAACACGGCTCTACGAAGACGACCAGACGCTTTACGAGCAGATAAAGATTCTTGCCCCTGGACTTGAAAAGAATTTGGAAGAAGATGAATCGGAAGACACCCCAAAGCAGCACCCAACGGACTTTATAAGGCAGTCGGATGACCTTCTAAAAACCACTCGTGAAGACATAAAAGCCCTGGAAAGCGCAAATGCTCCATTCAATGGCGCCGGAAAATACTACAAGTCGGACGTCCAGTCAATTCAAAAAAAGCTAGGCGAACAGCTTAAGAAATTTGAGCAGTTCAAAAAAACGCTTAAGGCAAATTCGGAAAAGATAAGAAACCAGCAGCTGGAAGCAAGGATTGCAATAAACGAAGTGAACATGTACTACAGCAGGGCCCTTAGCGCATACGAAAACGAAAACCTTGCAACCGCACAGATAAACCTTGAAAAGGCTTCAAAAACCTACGACTCTATCCTGTCCGTAATGAAAAAAGACGCGGACATTCAGGACCAGACCTACGAAAACCTTTCTTCCCTAAAGCAGGAAATTGTAAAAAAGCAGAGGCCAATGCTAATAAGCAACCTAAGGGACTACAAGAGAGAAATAAGGGTCAACTACTATGCCGGTAACTACGAAGAAGCAAACGAGAACATAATAAGGGCAGACAACGTAAGGCAGGAATGGGAAACATTCATGGACACTCCCCTGGACGCGGACGAAGAGCTAGAAAGATTCCGGCAGCTTGTTACAACAGCCCTCACCATAAAAAACGGACGTGTCCTAAACCCAGAAGATCCGCTCTACCCGGAAATGTCCCAGATTCTTTCCCTCTGTGACAATTATTACACGCTCGGCACAAGCGAAATAAACAAGGGCAAAAAGCGTGACGGAATGGCCCACCTAAGAAAGGCAAAGGAAAAGCTTGAAGAGCTAAAACTTGTCTACCCCCACAATCACGAAGCAACTATTCTTGCCTTTAAGGTAGACAAGATTCTTGACCCAAAGGCATTCAACAATACCTATGCCAACCACCTAAAGGAACTTAAGCAAATTGACTATTCCAAAAAAGACGCAACGTCTCTAATGGGATACGGAGACCTAAAGGACCTGCAGGAAATAAACCCGGCCTACCCCGGACTTTCCGACTTTATAGCAAACATAGAAATAAACTGGGGGCTCAGGGAAAAAGCCACCGACGACTCAGCAAAGGAAGCTGCGGAGGAAATTGCACTGGAAGCACAAAAGGCACTTGATTCCGCCGGGCGTGACCCGGAAAAGCTTGCAGAAATAAAGGCAGCCGCAAACCAGGCTCTAAGCATGGACAGGACAAACGCAACCGCAACAGCAGTACTTGATGAAATTGCCCTAAGAACAGGGCAGCAGGCGGCAGTAACCCTTAATGCGGCAGACGAAGCTAAATACCAGCAGGCCATACGCTTCCTGCAAAACGGAAACGTTGTCGCCGCAAATGCAAACCTTCAGGAACTCTTGCAGAATCCTGAAAACCTGAGGTCTGCAAAAATTCAAAAACTTAAAAACCGTATTGAAGGAATGCTAAAATGAAGTTGATGTACAAGAAAATAAAAAAAGCCACATTTCTTGCTCTGCTGATGGCATTCATTCCATCTTTGGCAAAGGCACAAAACTTTTACTGGGAAAAGCCAAGGATTGCAACAGACGCAAGCAAAGACTGCCGCTTTCCTGAGGTTCTGTCTTCTGGTGTAAAATCAGGCGGCATTTCCGCTGTTTTTTGGCAGGACGTTGACAAGGCAAAAAAAGAAATCTACATTTCCATGACCACAAGCTGGGACGGCCAGAACTGGAGCAAGACAGACAGATTTGCAGGCCCCTATAGCTATTCAGGAGAAATACCGCAAATATATTCTGCTGCGCAAAATTCAAAGGGAAGAATTGCAGTTGCTGTAGTCTCCTCAACAAACCAGATAACAGTCCTTATGTCCGAAGACTACGGAAAGACATTTACTGAATATCCGCTTGAAGAGCAGGATGAACCCCTTGTTGGTGCAAGAATCCATGCCCTTGGAAACGGAAACTTCATCGTCTTTGCAACCCTCGCAAACAAGTCAAAATTCAACCTGGTATACTCAAGGTCCTCGGAAACAAAAAAAGGAACAAAATGGGAAGACTTTGACGACTTTAACTTTAAGACAAAGACCATGTTCAACCCGATTGCCCCAAACATCATAAACATTGGCTTTTCGGACATGATGGTTTTCCAGGCCCAGTATTCAGGCGGCGGAAGAAGCTCCTTCCAGATATTTGCAAGCACAACGTCTGACGGCGGAAAAAAATGGAGCGAACCTGTCATGATAACAGGCGGCATGCAGAACGCCACTTCGTTCAACAACCAGCGTCCTTCCCTCTTCTACAACAACGGCACAATTTACCTTGCATGGGAACGCGCATCTGTTGGCGGTATTCTTTCTTCAATATATGTCTGCACGCTGAATTCCCGCGGAGAACCTAAAGATGAGCCAATGCGCATAAGCCGGACAGGAAATGCGGTTCGTCCCTTCCTCTTCAACTATGACGGGAATTTCTTTCTTACCTGGACTGACTCGCAAAATGCAATGAGCAAGGTGCTCTACTCAAAAAAAACAAAGGCCCTGTGGAGTGACCCAGACCTGATTGTAGACAGCACGCAGTCAACAGCATTGCCGGTTCTTTCCAAAAAGGGAGAAAGCCTTTCCTTTGTATGGCTTCAGAACGGTTCTTCAAAAAATTCAAAGCAAATCCTCATGCTCTTTAAAGACTCTACAATTCTTCCACCGGTAATAAAGCCAGTTTCATTTGAAGAGGACAAGGGCGGAACTGATGAAAAAGCCGTGGCGGAATTTCAGGCAACGGAAGACTCTTCTGGTATAATGGGATTTTCCTACATCTTTACAGACGACAAGGACGCAGAGCCGCCGGAAAAGCTTATGCGCATCCCTCAGGAATCAACAATAGAAGGAAACGCAACAAAAGACGGTCCCTGGTACTTTAAGGTAAAGCAGACAGACTATGCGGAAAACTGGTCAAAGACAACAACCCTTACTTACAGAAGGGACACCACTGCCCCGCTTGCCCCCACCATTGAGGACCTTGAAGAAGACGAAAGCGGAATGCTAAAAAGCAACACCTTCAAAATGTCATGGAAGCCACAGGAAGGTGACGGCGACGTTGCAGGCTACACCTGGAGCCTAAAATACATTGCGCCTGTTCCAAGAAGGGCATGCTCAAGCCCAGGACACCCGCTGAGAATTTCGCCGGAAGACGTAAAGACGATTGCAGCAAAGCTTATGGAAGACAACAAGGAAAAAATCCTTTCCGTGGAAGCCCCACCTCTTTACCTAAAGGGAGAGGCAGATGTCCTTAATGAAGAATTCAACAACATAAGGAACGGCCTCTACGTATTTTCCGTTGCAGCCATAGACAAGGTTGGAAACATCGGGAAGCCTGCAACAAAGGCATTTGCGATAAACAAATACATTCCCGTCACCTATATTACGGCAATAAACTCAGAGACAGACGTATTCGGGGACATAAGCCTAGACATTCTTGGCGGAAACTTTGACTACGACGGAAACGTAACAGCCATCTATCTTGACAAAGACGGAAAGGCTCCCTACGACTACATACTCACAGAAAGCAACAATGACTTTGAGGTTGTCTCAGAAAACCGCATAACGAACATCCTCTTGCGCACAATGGACCAGGGCGACTACTACATAGGCCTCAACCATTCAGACAGGGGCTTGTACATAACAAAGGAAAAGATGCTGCATGCAGACGAGCACGGAACTGTAAAGACATTCAAAAAGTTCAAGTTCGTTCCGGAATGGGTTGCAGCCAATTCAGAAACAAAGAAGAACGTGAACATAACAAAGATTGCCGCGGTCGCAATAATCCTATTGGCAATGGCAATCATAGTTTTGTCCATACGGGGGCTGTCCAAGACGGCCGGAGAATCAATAGAAATACACAAGGAAATACAGGCACTCATAGAAGGAGGAATCATGCCTCAGGAAAAGAAAAACAGAAGCGAGCTCTTTACAAGGAAAGGCATTGGCCTGAGCACAAAGATGATGGCATGGACCACCCTGCTTTTGATAACAATTGTTGCGCTGGTAATTCTTGCGCTTAGCTATATAATGATAGCCCGCGAAGAAACTACCCGTGTACAGGGACTGCAGCAGAGGGCAAAGGTTCTTTTGGACTCAATGGCAAACGGAGCAAAGGTAAACCTGCCAAATGCAAGCTCCAACCTACTTGCCCTAACCGACTTGACTGACGAAGCAAAGACTCTTACGGATTCCCGCTATGCCGTAATAACAGGATACGGAAGCGAGGCAAAGGACACAAACATAGACTACGTCTGGGCTTCCAACGACGCAAACATAGCAAGCAAGACCAACACTTCTGAATTTGTAAACGGAAAGAGCAGGCTCACAGTAGAAGGCGTAGACAAAATTCAGGAAATGTGCAAGGCATTAAACGCAGAGGCAGAAAGCAGAATCAAATCCATGACGGTGCAAATTTCTGAACTTACCGCAGAAGGAATAAGCCTTACAGGAAAGACTGATGAAAAGAGCATTGCGCGCATAAGGGAAATAGGCGAAATAACAAGGCAGCTCAACAGCCGCGTAAACTACGAGCTTGACGAAATCTCAAAAGAAGGAATTGGCACCTACCCCGCTTTTGACAACACAAGGATAAACTACAAGGAAACAGAATACCTCTTCTTTAAGCCGGTAGTCTACCACTACGGAAACGAAGAGACCTATGTTCACGGTATTGTCTTCCTGCAGATAAGCACGCAGTCCCTTATTGCAGAAATGCACAAAGCCCGCATGGCAATAGCAAAGATTGCGGCTGCATCCATTGCGGCGGCTATCCTCATAGGAATTTTGAGCGCATCAATCCTTGCGGGAATTATCGTACGCCCAATCAAAAAGCTTGCAAGGCACGTTGCCATGATACGCGACACGGACGACAAGGAAAAGCTTTCCGGAAAAGAGATAAAGCTCCGCATGAAAGACGAAATAGGAATGCTTGGCGACACGGTGAACGAGATGACCAAGGGACTTGTGGAAGCGGCCATACAGATGAAAAACCTAACGTTCGGAAAGGAAATACAGACAAAGTTCCTTCCTTTGCAGCAGGACCAAAACGGCAACACGCTCACGACAGGTTCCCTAAAAACCGACGGTGCTGACTTCTTTAGCTACTATGCTGGAGCAGATGACCTTTCCGGTGACTACTTTGACTACCGCCAGATAGACAAAGACCACTACGCAATAATCAAGTGCGACGTTTCCGGGCACGGAGTTCCAGCCGCACTCATCATGGTTCAGGTTGCTACCCTCTTCCTTAATGCATTCCGCTACTGGAACATGAACAACGGTGCGCAGAACACAAACCTTAGCCCTGTTGTTGAGCAGATAAACGACCTTATAGAAAGCCGTGGATTCAAGGGGCGATTTGCCGCATTCACGCTGGGAATACTTAACATAAAAACCGGAGAATGCTGGTTCTGCAACGCGGGAGACAACATAGTCCCCTACTACGACGGAAAGAGCAGGCAGAAGAAATTCTTTACGCTGCCAGAGACACCTGCCGCAGGAATGTTCAGCTCTGACCTTATCTCGCTAAAGGGAGGCTATCCAGTTGTAAAGCATCAGTTCAGCAAGGGAGACGTTCTTCTTCTTTACACTGACGGCATTGAAGAAGCAAAGAGAAATTTCCGCAACGCAGAAAGCGAAATTGTAACATGCGAAGAGCCCGGACTAAGAGAGGGAGAAGCGCATGAAAACCACACTGTTGGAGAAAGCTCGGAAGAAATGTCTGCTGAGCGCGTAAAAGACATAGTTGAATCCGTCTTTGAAAAGAAAAGCTACCCCCTTAAAAAATGCCATGACGAAAGCGGTGATGAATTTACCTTTGACTTTAGCAACTGCGAAGGAAGCGCAGAAGACGCAATCATGGCACTTGTTTCCGTGGAAAAAGTTTTCCGCATGTACAGGAGAAAGAATCCCAATCCTTCTGACCGCGTAAAAGTTGACAGGAAGATAGATGAATTCCTCCGCCTGCACTTTAAGGAATACAGCGAATGGTGCATGAACAGGAGCGACATAGAAAACGACCCGATTCACATCTATTACCACGGCATACTGGAAGACCCCCAGTTTGACGACCTTACGCTTATTGCAATAAAAAAGAACTAATTGTTAGAGGGGTACTTGCCAAAGAGCCTACGCCCGATTGGAGCGGCGCGAAGCGTTCCCGGAGGGAATGGAGCGAAAGCGGAACCGCGCAAAGCGGGGAACACAGCCCTCCTTGGCTGTTTTCCCCGTTAGTTTTCTAAGGAAAACTAACCTGGTTGCTCTGCTACAGGTAGACGCGCCGTCCGTGGCGCTATCGGTTTACAAATAGGGGAAAGCAGACAAGGATGCCCGGCAGGTAGTGCCGGGCACAGTTAAAAAAGGAATGTCGTCCAAAAACTAAATTTTCATATTCATAGCCTTGCGAACCTGGTCAAGGGTAACGGAGGCTATCTCGCGGGCACGGCGGGCACCGTCTTCAAGAACGCTGTTAATGTAGTCCATGTTCTTTTCAAGTTCTGCCCTCTTCTGGCGCAAGGGGCGCAAGGCTTCGTTAAGGGCTTCCGTAAGGGTGTTCTTAAGCATACCGCCACCGCCTTCTCCAATGCGTTCAGCGATTGCCTGAGGCTCTTCCTTTGTACAAAGGGAAATGAGCATAAGAAGGTTTGCAACTTCCGGACGGTTCACGGGATCAAAAGTGATGCGCCTCTCTCCGTCTGTCTTAGCCTTCTTTATGAGTTTTGCAGTCTCGTCTTCCGTAGCGCAAAGCATGATTGCATTTCCGCGGCTCTTGCTCATCTTCTGGCTTCCGTCAAGACCAAGAATGCTTGGCGTCTTTGAAAGCAGGACTGACGGCTCTGGGAAAACAGGCTCCGTGTCCTTGCAGTACTTTTCGTTAAAGCGGCGGGCAATTGTCCTTGTAAGCTCTATATGGGGAAGCTGATCCTTTCCGGCGGGAACAACGCTTCCCTTGCAGAAAAGAATGTCGCATGCCTGGTGAACAGGATAAGTAAGCATTCCGGCGTTTACGGTCTTCATCTTTCCGTTGGCAAGTCCGCTCTGGATTTCTTCTTTTACGGTAGGGTTGCGCTCAAGCTCGGCAAGGGAAACAAGTGTTAGGAAAGGAAGCATAAGCTGGTTGCATTCAGGAACATAGCTGTGGGGGTAGATTATTACGTCCTCGCCAGGCTCAATTCCTGCGGCAAGATAGTCAATTACAAGCTGCTTTGTGTTCTGGCTTATTTCGTTGTAGGCATCATGGTCTGTAAGAACCTGGTAGTCTGCAATAAGGACCATTGTTGGAACGCCCATCTTGCTAAGGCGCACACGGTTCTGCAGGGAGCCAAAGTAGTGGCCTATGTGGAGCCTTCCCGTGGGACGGTCGCCTGTAAGCACACGGTATTTCTTTGGATTCTTTACGATGTCTTCTTCAATCTTTTTACTGCGTTCAACTGCGGCTGCAAAGGTTTTGTTCTCTTCTTCTGTATCTGCCATAATATTTTCCTTATATATTGCTATATTGATTGCGCAAATGTTGATGGCGTGAATTTAACACAAATAAGGGGTTTTTACAAGTGGGAAAAAGTGATATACTTGCAAATCATGAGCGAACAATTGGATGAAGAAAAAAAGGACTACAAGGCCGCAAGGGAACTTCTTGGATTTATAGAAAAGAGCCCTTCCCCCTTCCACGTTATAAAAAATCTTGAGGACGAGCTTTTAAAAGCATCTTTTGTAAAGCTTGAGGAAGGAAAAAAATGGAAGCTTGAGTGCGGAGGAAAATATTTTGTTGCAAGAAACTCATCTTCCATAATATCTTTTGCACTGCCACCTTCAAAAGACTTTGAAGGCTTTATGCTTACGGCAAGCCACAGCGATTCCCCTTCATTCAAGATAAAGGAAAATCCCTGCATAAAATCTGAAGGAAAGTACATAAAGCTGAACGTAGAAAAATACGGCGGTATGCTTTGCGCACCATGGTTTGACAGGCCTCTTTCCGTAGCGGGAAGAATTGTCTGCAAGGCCGGGGAAGATGGCGGAAAAATAACCCTAAGGCAGCATCTTGTAAACGCAGACAAAGACCTGCTTATGATTCCAAACCTTGCAATCCACATGAACCGTGATGCAAACGAAGGCCACAAATTCAACGTGCAGAATGAGCTCCTGCCAATTTTCTGCGGACTTGGGGAAGAGGCGGCCAAGGGTAAGGACGGAGATGATTCTGACCCCTTCCTAAATGAAATTGCCTCTTTTGCGGGGGTAAGCCAAAAAGACATTGTTAGTGCGGACCTCTTTTTGTACAACAGGGAAAAAGGCAGCTTCTGGGGAAAGGACGGAGAGTTTATTGCAAGCCCCAAGATTGACGACCTTGAATGTGTCTGGACAAGCTTCCGCGGATTTTTGGAAGCAGTAAAAGATGGGCCATGCACAAAAAACATTTGCGTCCACTGCGTGTTTGACAACGAAGAGGTGGGTAGCCTTACGCGGCAGGGGGCAGCATCCACATTCCTTTACGATACACTGCAGAGGATAAACATTGCCTTGGGAAAGGATGCCTCCAACTACTACAGGGCACTTGCAAAATCATTCATGGTGAGCGCAGACAACGCACATGCGGCCCATCCAAACTATGCGGACAAGGCAGACCCTGTAAACAGGCCATTTGTTAACGGCGGGCCTGTAATAAAATTCAACGCGGCGCAAAAATACACAAGCGATGCTGTAAGTGCGGCATTCTTTGAATGTGTGTGCAAAAAGGCTGGTGTTCCCTTCCAGGTATTCACCAACAGGAGCGACATGGCAGGAGGCTCAACGCTTGGCAACATAAGCGCGGCAAACGTTTCCGTTACTTGCGTAGACATTGGGCTTGCTCAGTGGGCAATGCATTCCCCCTACGAAAGCGCGGGTTCAATGGATGTTGACTACATGATTAAAGCCACAAGGGAATTTTACCTTACAAGCTTTGAGCTTGAATAATATACGACGGCGGTTTTTCCGATAGTAGTATAACGAATAGCAAATAGCTGTCACCCTGAACTTGATTCAGGGGCTGCAATTGCAGGACTTGATTCATGGTCTGTCATTGTCGGACTTGTTCCGGCAATCTTCTTAGCAGATTATCGGGTCAAGCCCGATACTGACATAATTTTGGATAGAACTTTATAAACGGGTGGAAAATATGAGGGCAACAAAAGCAATAATTCATTTGGAGAATTTTAAGCACAACATAAAGGAAATACGCAGATTTACAAAACCTGGCGTTAAGATGTGCGTTCCTGTAAAGGCGGATGCATACGGACACGGTTCAATTGAATGTGCAAAGGCAGCACTGGAGGCAGGTGTTGAATTCCTTGCGGTTGCGGCAGTGGAAGAAGGAGTTGAGCTTAGGGAAGCCGGAATCAAAGGACGCATACTGCTCTTCTCTCTTGCAAGCCCGGAGGAAATTCATGATGCGGTAAAGGCAGACCTTACCCCCTTTGTCTTTGATGAAGAATACATTGACATGTTTGCAAAGGAAGCTTTAAGGCAGGGAAAAAAATCCTACCCAGTTCATCTTGCAGTTGACACAGGCATGGGAAGGATAGGCTGCTATGCAAAGGATGCTGCATCTTTGGCAAGGCACATAGCGGACACAGGAATTCTTTTGCATGAAGGAACAATGACCCACTTTGCAACGAGCGACGGAAAATCCCAGGCTGACTGCGACTACACAAAAAAGCAGTTTGAAGAATTTAAGAGCGCAATTAGAGGCATAGAGGAAGCTGGCCTTAGCGCGGGAATATGCCACTGCGCAAATTCCGCCGCAACGCTTGACCTTCCAGAAACGCACATGGGCATGGTAAGACCTGGCATTATAGTCTACGGCTACGATGCGGACGAAGTTAATGCACAATACCTTGCAAAGAAAGGAACTCCAATCAACCTAAAGCCTGTAATGACTTTGGAAACCGAAGTGTGCGCAATACGCCCATTCAAGAAAGGCATGAGCGTTGGCTACGGCCGCACCTGGATAGCAGAAGAAGACACGGACATAGCCCTGCTCCCTATTGGATACGGAGACGGATTTCTGCGCCGCTTTGCCCAGAATGGAATAAAGGTTGCAATCAACGGAAAGGCCTACCCTGTCCGCGGACGCATCTGCATGGACCAGTGCATGGTGGACATTGGCAAGGACAACAAGGAAATCCAGCGCTGGGATAAGGCAGTAATCTTTGGCTGCAAGGAAGACGGAGCATTGCAGACAGCAGACGACATTGCAAAGCTTACGGGAACAATCAGCTACGAAATAACCACCGTGCTTACGCGCAGGGTTCCACGCGAATTCCGCAGCTAGGATGGGATGAATTGAAAAATCCCCTGGCGGAGCTGGCTTAGCAGGCGCAGGGGATTTTGTTTAGTGCTTAGGCTTGCATCTGTTTGCAACCAGATTGGCAGCCGTAAATTAATAATGTATTAATTGTAAGTTGCAGATTTGAGTCTCTGCGGGACTGATATTTGGTACAATATTTTTTCCTACCTCAAGAAGCCGTACCTACTTCCTTGTGTAGCTCACATCAGACAGCTCTTTTTTAAGCTCGGCACTCGGGGTAAAAAGGACACGCAGGCTCTTAATATCGTTTGAGCTTACGTCCTCTGCCTTATCATGCCCAATCGAACTGAACGAGAGCTTAAATATTCCAAACTTGTTCAGTCTGATGCGGTTTGAACTTTTCAGGTACTGCGGCATCTTATCCAAGAAACTCTCGATAACTGCTACAATATCTGCCGGGGTCAGCGTGCAGGACTTGGAAATTTCCTTTGCCAATGCATTTACATCGATTTCCTCGCCGTACTCAGCCGACGCATAATACTTAGAATCCGCATCTCTGTCGAGCGGGGGTTCTGACGCTTTGTAATTGAATACATCATAAGTGTATTCCTCCATGTTTAATAACTGTTTTGAAGTACCTTATAAGCACCTCCGCTAGCGATTTTTTTTCTGAGAACTCCAACGAAGTTCCATATTCTCGGCCGAAGAATACAATCTTAAAATAATAAAAAACATCCCAAAACGGCAAGTTTTTTTTCAAAAATTTAAGAAAAAATCCAAGAATTCTCAGTGAGAATTTTCCTAATTTCCACTGAGAATTTTTGAATTTACAAAGTCCCTATTTTTTGCTATCATAAAGCAACTTTTACAGACAAAGGCGCTCCCATGAAAGCGTTTCTGCACCAGCTATTTGACAGGCAGAAAAAGCGGCTCAAGGCTTCATGGATCTTTGAGGCGCAAAGAGAATGCATTTATATAGAAGAAAGTGCATTTTCCTTGCATAAAGGCTTTTATAGATTCACCGGTAAGGGATTGTAGGGGCGGCGAAGCCGTTGCTGTTGGGCGAGCTCCCTGAGCGTAGTCGAAGGGGCGAACCCCAGCAATGGAGCGCGGTTAGCGCGGAACCCCATAGCGGAGATCCTGTAAGGGCATACGGAACGCAAGAAGCAGGAGCTCTTTCTGATAAACAAAAAAGTCAGAATGCTGATAATTGGGAGTATTTTTATGAAAAAATTTTCTGTAATGGTCTTTAGTATAATAGGCTTAATGTTAAGTGGAGGTGGTGAATTGAAAAGCAATAGTTATGTTTTTCATGAAAAAGTAACAATTCTTCCAACAGGAACTGATGGCACAGCCGGAACCAATGCGGTTTACGCATATTTTGGAGATTGGCCTCAGACCGTGAAAAGTCTAGATGTTACCGTAGATGAGACCAAAACAATAACAATTGGATTCAATACATATTATCTAGGAAGTGATAATTGTTATTATGCTAAACTTGAGGAACATGGATATTCACCAGAATACAAATATTCCGATGGAACACCAGTTTTACGGTCATGGCCGTATGATGAAAAAATAAAATATTTTAAAGTCGAACCTATAAAATGGCGTATTCTTACTGATAATTACAATGGAGTTGGAAGGGCTTTGTTGTTGGCTGAAGATATTTTGGATTCCCGTCTTGTATTTTATGATGGTGGAGGCAGAAAATTTTGTGAATATAAATCTAGCTCCATAAGAGCTTATTTGAATACAAAATCATATTCAGATGGATGTTTTCTAAAAAGTGCATTCACAGAAAACGCGCAACAAAAAATCTCTTTTACAAATGTTGAAAATGAAGACGGAACTATTTTGACTGATAAAATATTTCTTTTGAGTTTGAATGATATAAAAAATAATAGATATGTTTTCGAACAATCAAATATCAACAGTCTAATAAAATATCCAACAGATTATTCCCTTGCAAAAGGGATAATTAAATTGTTCGAAACAGAGGGAAGTCCGTGGTGGTTAAGCACTACTGAATGTAAAGCCGGGAAAGCATGGTGTATTTTATGGAATGGAAAAGAAGGCTGCAACGATTCAACAATTAGAGAATATGGTATAGTTCCCGCAATTACAATTAACCTGAACGGTTTGAAATAGCCAGTTCTTTGAAAAGTGTCATACGGAAGGTGCAAAAGAAAAATCGTTAGATTTTTCTAATCCGTGTGGCAATAATCAATTTCAAAATTGAAAATTATCACTGACTTTAAAAAATCTCAGTGATAGTTTCCGTATTGTGTACTGTTTACAAACCAACATCTTTCTTCTATCATGTTGAAAGATTGTACAACACGCAACTTGCTGCTTCCATGAAAGTGGCCGGGGGTAACCGTTCTTTGACAGGAGAGAGGCGGTCAAGGAAAAACACGCCGAGAATTTTTTAAAACTCGGCGTGTTTAAAAAAATTCTCGGCGTGTTTTCGGGTAAAACTCGGCGTGTTTTTTGAAACACCGTTAGATTTTTTGAATCCGTGTGGCAATGAAAATATCTTTGGAGACAGAAAAAGCGGGTGGCACAGACCATGCCTGCCCGCCGTGAAGGGTCTTTATGCTACGATATCCATGCGTTCAAAAAAATCCCTTGACGTCAATGGCTTTTTGTATTATATTAATTATAGAAGGTCTCCATTAACCTGCGGTTTCAATCCGTGAAGAGATGAAGATTAAAGAAAGGCTGCTTGTTTTTTCAAGCAGCCTTAGTTTTTTTTGAGGTAAAAAATGTTCTCGCTGAAAAAGAATCTGAAATTCATCACCATTGACCAGAAATATTTGAAAACGCTACACGATTCTTGCAGTGAGGTTTATTATAAGCCATCAGGCTATGAATCAAAGCCGTATATTGGAATACTTGTTGAGGATAACGGTATTGAATATGTAATACCGCTTTCCTCCGCAAAAGAAAAACACAAGGCATGAAAATATGATAAGAATAATTCTTCAAGGGAAGTATGATATAGATTCATTTTATTATAATGATACTTTGGAAATAAAAATTTCAAACAAAGAGGAAACACGTCTCTTAAACTTTGGAAACAGAATTGTTTATACAAAATTTTATGAAGAAGAATTAGTTAATGAAGCAAATTTTTTGTATTATAGTTTATTAAAAAAGACAATAAAGAATACAACCTTAATACAAGATTCTGATTCTATTTTATTAAAAAAAATAGAAAACGATACAGGAAATTTTTATTCAAAAGATGAGTTAAAACATTACGTATTAATTGCAGAGAATCATATTATGGAAGTTGTTTCATTTGATGATGTCAAAACCGTATCCCAATTGGATGATTGACTAAGGGAAGGGAAGAAAATTGTTTTTAAGCTTTGGTCTATTTTTTGACATAAAGGATATACATGCTTTTTGTACTAATGAATTATTTGATTTATCAAAGTATTCAAATTTGGATATTACCTTTGTTCACGAGGAAATCAAAAAAGATGATATAAAATATTTAAATAAGGCAGCTGGCTTAAAAAGTTATGATGGTTATTTATTTAGACAAAAAGATTCTTTTGTTATTTATATAAATAATCTTTCAGATAATTGGATTACGAATATTGAGTTTACCTGTGCAAAATATGGGTATACAGGACTTTATATTTTTGTTGATACAGAAAGTATGTTCCCTGCTTATAAATTGTATTATTTCAAAGGTAATGAAAAACGTATTATTTATAGCATAAAAGATGGTGAACGTTGGGTATTTTTTAGTCATGGGAAACCTCAAGATTTTGAAATGGGAGAATTGTACACCGAACGTGGAGCTACAAAGAAATTTAATTATGAGAAATTAGTTTTGCTCTGTAAAAACTTAGGAGTAAATCTTGAAAGTAAAGAATTACTGATTCCAACAGAAAGTGTATACCATACCTATGCAAAATAATTTCTGTTTGATAAATTTTATCATATTTATTCGTAAAAATTTTGCTACATTACACTGTAGTTTACAAACTAGCATCTTTCTTCTATTATATTGAAAGGTTTCACAATACGCTTCCGCTGCTTCCATGAGAACAGTCGGAGGCAACCGTTCTTTGACAGGAGAGAGGCGGCTTAAAGGTTCATGGGCTTTTGAGCCGTGAAGAAAGGGCATTTTTGATTAACGCCTCCTGCTTTGGGGCTTAACATCTACGGATGCCGAAACAAGTTCGGCATGACTGTTGGAGATTAAGTGCCTTTCTTTTACGAAATGCCTTTTATGCAGACAACCGGTTAGGGATTGGAGGGGCGGCGAAGCCGTTGCGGAGCAATGGAGGGGGTAGGGGCCCCCCGGAACCCCGGAAAGCCCGACGGCTTGCTTGCAAGCCGGAACCGCCAGAAGGTAAAGAATGAGGCTCTGGTTTATTTGCCTTACAAGTTTACTGGCAAACTTTATTTAGTTTTTGTTTTGATAATTCTTTGTCTGGTGATCTTTTTAATATTTAAAAAAATCGCAAGGCACTTCTGATTGAGGGGGGATTGTTTTATACCTTATGTTTGTTATTGGTTTAATATTGTCTATATTGTTAGGTTTGGGAATGCAAATAATTCGCACAGGAAAAAAGTTTTCAAAGAAAGGTTTGATAATTAGTATACTTGTAATTTCTTTATGCTATGTTTTGGGGTATCTGTTCGTTAAGTATAACCAGCTTCCTGGTATAACTATTTGTGATTAAGGGAAGGGGAAAGTAGAGTGTCTGGGCAGTTTTTGCTATAATGATATTGGTATGGGAATACTTGGAGTGGTGTTCGGTTACATTCTTATTTGGTTTGTTGGCGCGGCAGCAATTGGTGGTGGCTGGATTTTGTTTTTCTTACTGCGAATGAAAGCTTCTTTACGGGATTCTTTTGTTAAGTGGACTGTGATAATATTTGAAATATTCTGGTTGCTTGCTTTTCTGGTGTATGTCTTTTTTCCTGGGTTTTATAGCAATTGGTAAATTATAATTTTTCTTGTACGGATTGCCGAAAGAACTTCGGTATGACGGTTAGGGAAAGAGTTTGCTTCTTTTACGGAAGTGCTTTTCTGTAGGAGACCGGTTAGGGATTGTAGGGGCGGCGAAGCCGTTGCGGAGCAATGGAGGGGGAAGGGGCCCCCGGAACCCCGGAAAGCCCGACCTGCCGAATGGCAGGGAACCGCCAGAAGAGAATGGAAAAGACTTTGGGGCTTGAGGATTGGATTTTATTGCCTTGACAAAAAGCGTAAAAAACTATAGTGTATAGATAATTATATGAGAGGCGATGTGACTAATAATTCTTGCCGGGTGCAGAGAGTGCCAGCGAGTTGTTATTCATATCGCTTTTTTTGTTAGTAAAATTGTACGGGGGAAAATATGGCAACTAACGTTCCAGAAATTTTTGGAAGCATGGTATTCAACCAGAAGGCAATGCAAGCGCGTCTTTCTAAGGAAACTTTTAAGGCGCTAAAGAAGACGCTGGACAACGGGGAACCGCTCCAGCTTGACGTTGCAAACCAGGTTGCCCACGCAATGAAGGAATGGGCCATAGAAAAAGGGGCAACCCACTTTACCCACTGGTTCCAGCCGCTTAACGGTATAACTGCGGAAAAGCATGATTCTTTTATTACGCCCCAGGATGACGGAACTGTAATAATGACTTTTAGCGGAAAGGAGCTTGTTAAGGGTGAGCCGGACGCTTCTTCTTTTCCGTCTGGTGGCCGCCGCGCAACTTTTGAAGCCCGCGGTTACACGGTTTGGGATCCTACTGCCTATCCCTTTATTAAGGAACATACGCTTTGCATTCCAACGGCATTCTGCTCTTACACAGGAGAGGCCCTGGACAAAAAGACGCCTTTGCTGCGTTCAATGGAAGCTTTGAACAAGCAGACACTCCGCATTCTTCGCCTTTTTGGCAACAAGACTGTAAATCATATTGTAACGACGGTTGGCGCAGAGCAGGAATATTTTCTTGTGAACGAAAAGCTTTACGAGCAGCGCAAGGACCTTCGTATGACCGGGCGCACTCTCTTTGGTTCAAAGCCGCCAAAGGGTCAGGAGATGGACGACCAGTACTTTGCGGCGCTAAAGCCAATCATCGTAAAGTACATGGAAGACCTGAACGATACCCTGTGGAAGTACGGAATTCTTAGCAAGACTGAACACAACGAGGCTGCTCCTGCCCAGCACGAGATGGCTCCAATTTTTACTACGACAAATCTTTCTACTGACCAGAACCAGCTTACCATGGAAGTGATGAAGAAGGTTGCCCGCCGCCATGGACTTGTATGCCTTTTGCACGAGAAGCCTTTTGAAGGTGTGAACGGTAGCGGAAAGCACAACAACTGGTCAATGAGCACGAATGAGGGTGAAAATCTTCTTGAACCGGGCGCAACTCCGGAAAAGAATGCCCAGTTCCTTTTGTTCCTTACGGCAATCATTAAGGCTGTGGATGAAAACCAGGATTTGCTCCGTATTAGCGTTGCATCTGCCGGTAACGACCACCGCCTTGGAGCGCACGAGGCACCGCCTGCAATAATTAGCGTCTATCTTGGCGATGAACTTTATGCGGTTCTTGAGTCCATTAAAGACGGCAAGCCTTACGACAACAAGGCAAACCTTAAGATGACAATTGGCGTTGACGTTCTTCCGCAGATTCCAAAGGATTCAACTGACCGCAACAGGACAAGCCCCTTTGCCTTTACCGGAAACAAATTTGAATTCCGCTCCGTGGGTTCAAGCCTTAGCATTGCGGGACCAAACACTACTTTGGACAGCATTGTTGCCTTTACCCTTGGCCAGTTTGCAGATGAATTGGAAAAAGCATCCGACTTTAACAGTGCATTGCAGGCCCTTATCAAGAGGGAGATTACTGCCCACTGGAGAATCCTATTTAACGGAAACGGCTACGATGCAAGCTGGGTAAAAGAAGCGGAAAAGCGCGGGCTCTTGAACCTGCGCACCCTTCCTGATGCGGTGGCACATTATCTTGACAAAAAGAACATTAAGCTCTTTACCGACCTTGGCGTTTACACCGAAGTTGAGATGAAGAGCCACTACGACATAAAGCTTGAAAAATACTGCAAGGTTTTGAACATAGAAGTTGAGACTATGCTTGAGATGATAAACAAGGACATTTTGCCTTGCGCATTCAGGTACATCAACGAAGTTAGCAGTGCGGCCATAAACCTTAAGGCTCTTGTTCCAGGGGCAAGGGCTTTTGCTCAGGAAAAGCTTTTGGAAAAACTGGATGCGCTTGTGAACGAGCTTGCGGAAAAGGAAGCGGACTTGAGCAGCTGCCATGCCAGGGCAAAGCAGAACGAGGATTTTATGGTACAGGCCAGAGCCTACGCGGATGAAGTTATTCCTGCTATGGCAAAAGCGCGTGCCGTTGCCGACGAGATAGAGCCACTCTTGGCAGAGTCTTGCAAGCCTTATCCTAGCTATGAAGACCTGCTTTTTAGGATTTAAGACTCTATTTTTAAAATATGCTTGTTTACAAAAGTTCCTACCAGCTGAATTGCGGGGCCAAGTAAAAGTCCAACTGCAATTGAGCCTGGCAGGGCTGTTTTTATTGGAACTCCAAATATAATGCCGACCGTTGCTCCAATTGCAACGATTGTCATGTCGTAAATGATTCTTGATGCAAAGTGGGGCATGTGCTTTTCCGTAGCTTCAGAGAAAATTCTTGCAAGGGCATCATAAGGGGAAAGTCCAAGCTGGGCGTTCATGTAGAAGGCTGCGCTTATTACGAAGAGCAAAAGGGCAAGCACAAAAATTGCAAGCTTTAGCGCAAGGTATTCGTTTGTGGAAAAGATTGCGGCAGGAATTGTTCTGTCCCAAAGCCAGCAGAAAAAGTCTGCGGTATAACCGATTAGCACCCAGTTAAAAAATGTGCCAAGGCCTATTAGCTTGCAGTTAATAAGTAGAACTATTACAAAGCAGACTGTGTTGTAAAGAAGCTGCCAATTGCCAAAGGTCCACCCAAGTGCCAGTGAAATGGTTTTGTTGTGGAAAGAGGCCGGGTCTGTTCCCCAGTTTATCTTAATCAGGAAGGATAGGAAAAATCCCATAAAAAGAATTCCAAAAAACATGCAGCAGAATTTCTTTGCAAACTGTGGCTGGAATATCATTTTTTTAAAGCTGAATTCTTTGAGGCTGTTCTTCATGGAAAGAGATTATAGCGGGAAGCAAAATAAAATTCTATATTGAGGAAGAAAATATTATTTGCTAGAATAAGGGCATAAAAAAAGTGGCGGTGAACGATGAGCGGTAAAAATAAGTCTGCGCTGAAATTTTTAATCTACGGCACAAATGTAGAAAGCCAGATACTTGCCTGTAAGCTTTCCGAGCAGGGCATAGCCGTAACAATTTGCGAGAGCGGGAAAAAAGCCAAGTGGATAAGCGACTGCGGTATTACGCTGATTAACGCTGCTTCGGGTTGGACTGAGACGGCTTATGTGGAAGTTGTTGATGATGCTGGCGACTTGGACCAATACGATTTTGTTGTGGTTGCGGTTGAAAGGCTTCGGGTTGATTCCCTGCTTTCTGATTTGGTTTCTGTTCAAAATACCAACATTGTTTTTATGATAAATACCGCCATGGGCTTTTACGATGTGGAAAAGCTGCTTGGCATTGACCGCATGATGTTCTGCTCTATTTCTGCCGGCGGTTACGAAACTGACGAGGGTATTAATTATCTTATGGGAAATTACGCCCAGAAAATGTTCCGACCTACCGTTGCCGGGGAGTTTTCCGACAAAAAGACGGAGCGCGTAAAAATGCTTTTGGAGCTTTTGCGTGGCTGCGGTTTTGATGCGGCTTTTGCCCGCAATGCAGATGCCTGGCTAAAGACCCATGCCGTTATTTCTTCTTCTGCCGCTAATGCCTTGTTTTGCTGCAACGGTGACAATTACGAGCTTGCCGCAAAGCCAGACCTTATTTCCTGCATGATTGATTCCGTTAGGGAAGGTTTTGCGGTTTTAAAAAAATACGGCATTCAACCGGAGCCTGCCTTTATGACTTGGACAAAGCTCCCGCGTGCCGTATTAAAAAAGGTATGTTCTGTTTTCCTGAATACACAGTGTGCTGAATATACCCTTGCCCGCCATTATTCCGGCTGCCTTAGGGAAATGTATCTTTTGCAGTGCGAGTTTGACGCATTCATTGACTACAGCAAATCCTCTTGCCCAAACATTTCCCGCTTAAGGAAAGGTTTGTTTGAATATTTGCAGGAGGAAAAGTCTGTAAGAGTTTTGTCGCGATAGAATTTCAATCCGCTAGAATTTAATTCGTTAGAATTTAATTCTGTCCTTCATGTCCGGGCCAACCATAAGCCACCACTGGCTTGGTTCGTCAACCCAGTATTTTTTAAAGGCTTTCATTACGTCTTCTTCGCTGACGGCCATAACTTCTGCGTCTGTCTTGCGGTCGTGGAAGATGTCGTCGTAGGTGAGCAAGTTGGTGACGATTGTGGAAGCTATGTTTCCTGTGGTTGCGGAAGAGCCGTATGTTGAATTTATGTACTTGTTCTTGTAGCTCTGCAGCCTGTCGCTTATTTTGCTAAAGATGTAGTTTCCGTCGTCATCAAGGGATTCAATGAGCTGGCCTTTTAGCATGTAGTTTCTTGCTTCTTCCATTGCGGATACAAAGCTTTCTGGGTTTGAAAGCTTAAAGAGGTATTCTTCGCCGATTGGGGCAAAACCGCTTCCGCAATAGCTTCCGGGTGTGTAGCAGACACCGTGGTGTTCGCGCACAACATTGAACATTACCGTTGAATACATGGAAGCAGCAAGCAGTGCCGCCGGGTAGTCTGGACTTGTGATTGAAGGCGTTGCAAAGAAGCGGGAGACGTAGCCTGTACCAGCTGCGCTTGGGTGGGTTAGGATTACAGGTTCGCCTTTTATTGTGACAGGCGCTATCTGCGGAATCTTGTATACCTTGCCGCCTGTTGCTTTTAGCTGGCCGAGGGTTTTGTTCAGCTCGGAGACCAGCTTGCCTGAATTTGCGTTTCCTACTGCTACGACAAAAATGTTTTCCGGTGCCATGATTTCTTTGTGCAGCTTTTTCATGTTGGCTACCGTGATGTTTTCAAAAGACTCTGGTCTTACGCCTACCTTTGTTTCGTAGGGGTGGCCCTTGTAGAAGACCTTGCTTGCTTCGTAGCCTAGGATTGATTCCGGGGAATTTAGCATGGACTGAATCTTCTGCCTTAGCGAAGTGGTTAGGTTCTGGTAGACCAAGTCCTCGTATGAAGGGTGGAGGAAACCGTCAGTCAGATAGGGGAGCGCTTCAAAGAGATGCTCGTCTATGGCGGTAAGGGTTATCATGCTGCCAAGTCTTGTGCTTGATGAATGAATTGATGAGTCCGTTTCAAATTCCAATGTGTTGTGGGCAGCGTAGTCGTATTTTTTTGAAGAAGAAGCCATCATGGTAAAGAGTGAATCTTCCAAACCGGATGTTTCTGGTGTAAGGCGGGCAATTCCACCGCGTACTGCAATTGTAACCGAATTGATTTGGGAAGAATCCTGCTTCTTAAAGTAGACAGGGATGCCGTTCTTGAGTGTAAATTGCTTTACCTCAAGTTCATCCTGTATGCTGTAGTCCGCATTTCCGGCGCTTGTTGGCTTGTAGATTTGCGTGTCTTGCTTGAAGTTTTCTTCTGCATCTTTTTCTTCTTTTGCAATTAGGGCTGCATCAGGGGCATATTTTGGATTGTCCCACCAGAAGGCGTTTTGGGCAGTCACAGTTTCAAAACCTGCCGCCGAAAATTCATCCTTTGCCTTTTCGTATATTTCCGGGTTAACAAGAATTGTTACGATAGGATTTTTTCCGATGATGTATTTTTGGATTACGGATTCCACGTCCTGTTTTTTTGTGTTGCCAACTTTTTTGTTGTAGCTTTTGTAGTATTCGGAGTCCGTAACAGTCCACCAGAAGCGTATCTGCTGCAAAAGTCCGGTTGCGGTTTGGGCTGCCCAGATGTCGTTGTTTTCCAGAGATTTTTCTACTTTTAGTTTTGTAACGTTCGTAAAAAGTTCTTCATCATTCAGGAATGCAGGAATTGCTTTTTCCAGAATCTGGTCCATGAAAATTTTTGCGCGCTTTGGGAGGTCCTTTTCCGGCTCAAGGACTGTTGCCGAGAATGAGATGAGGCTGTCTGCGCGGGATGTCCCGTAGCCGGATGAAATGTACTGGACGTCCGGGATGCAAAGCTCCTGGTTTTCTGCAACCGTCTTTTTGAATATTCCGTCGGGGTCGTCCAGCAGGTTGAGCATGTAGTCAAGTGCGTAGGAATCTTCCCTGTCAAAGTCTGCGTCTGCTCCGCGGAAGTTTATTTCTATTTCTGCAATTTGAGGGGAAACCCTGTCGCTTGGCATGACGGCAAATTTTGTGTTTGCAAATGGGGTCATGCTCTGCTGCTTTCCTGCTGCCGGTGCTTCGTTTCCGTTGTTGCTCCAAGAGCCCCAGATTTTTTCTATTAGATTTAGGGCTTCCTTTTCGTCTATATCTCCGCCAACAAAGAGGGCTGCGTTCTTGGGAATGTAGTATTTGTTCTGCAGGGCGCGCAGCTGCAAAACGCTTGCGTCTTTTACAACGTCTGCAGAGCCGCTAGGGGAAAGGCGGTAGGGTTCATCGGGGAAGAGGTTTGAGATAAGGTAGTTGCTGAATATTGTTCCCGGTTCGGCAAGTCCGCCCTGAATTTCTGAAAGGACTACTTTCTTTTCCTTTTCCAGTTCATCTTCTTTCATGAGGGGGCTTCTGATTGCCGCGTTCCAGAATGCAAGTCCTGTTTCCAGCTGGTCAGAAGGAACTGTGATAAAATAGTTTACGCAGTTAAGGCCTGTGGTTCCGTTCCAGTTTGTGCAGCCCATGTCGCTGAGTGCGCGCTGTACGGAAGCTGCATCCGGGTAGAGGGAATTTCCCTTGAACATCATGTGCTCGTAAAGGTGGAAGAGGCCTGCGTTCTCCTTTGTCTGGGTGACGCCGCCTGCCTTTACCGCTATTTCTATGTAGACAAGTGGAACCGCATGGTTTTCTGCTGTAAAAACCGTAAGTCCGTTGCTGAGCTTGTGCTCGCTAAAATTCTGCGCTTTCTTGCAGGAAACAAGTGCTGTTTCTGCTACAAGGGCTGCAATAATGGCAAAAATTTTTAACTTTGCATTTTTGATTTTCATCATAAACTCCATAAAAAAATAAAACCGCAGCGAAAAACACTGCGGTCTTATTCTAGCACAAAATGCCTATTTTATAAAATAGACATAGTTTTCTTTGCGGGGCGGAGGCTTGGGCAGGGCTTTTTGAACCGTAACCACCGGGTAACCTATTGCCAAATGGCCGATTCCCTCGTAGTCTCCTGAAATGCCCCATGCCTTTAGCATAGCCTTGCCTTCTTCCGTCTGGAATTCCTCACGTGCCCTGTGGATCCAGCATGAACCGATTCCCAGGCTGGAAGCTTCTGCCATCATGTTGCCCATAACAAGTGCACCGTCGTAAATGTGGGTTGGTACATTTTTATCTGCAAGCACGATAAGTATTTCTGGCGCTCCGTAAAACGGATCAACTTCCGGCCCTTGTCCTAGAACCGCCGCATTCATGGCAGAGATTTTGTCGCGTACGGCTTTGTTTGTAACCGCAATTATTATTGCAGACTGCAAGTTTTTTCCGCTCGCGGCATATTCACCTGCCGTGATTATTTTTTCAAGCTCTTCATCCTTGATAAGTGAGGACTTGTATTTGCGGCAGCTTCTCCGCTTTAGCAATTCCTGCAAAATATCAGCCATAATTCCTCCCGTATCATTCTCCCCGGGATTCCCACCTCTGTAAGTATCGGAATTATTTTTTTGTGAGTTTATAGGAATTTGGCTTGCGCTTTTAAGGCTCTGTTAAGATTGCCACCACCAGTCGTTGCAAAGGGTGACTGGCTGTGGAAGCTTTTTGTGGCTGATAGAATACTCGTAGTTTTCCTTGTTTTTGCATTGTGTCTCTGCTGAATCCGCCTTGGAAGTTTCCTTGCCGCTTTTTACAAAGGGGTGCTCTATGCTGCTTCCTACCTTTGATTCAAGCTCCAGCGCAAAGTGGGTTACTGGCTGCTCTTCTTCTTCTGGCTTGACATCTGTTGCATTGCCTTCTGTTGCGTTTCCGTCTATGTCGCAGGGGTAGGCTTTGCTTGCTTTTCTGTTTTCACTTTTGTCTCCATCCCTTACCGTAACCGTAAAGTTTTCCGGATTAAAGTCTTCCTTGGTGAATGCAGAAAGGGAAGGGCCTGCGTTTACGATTATTTTGTCTGCAATGGCATTTTCGTCTTGGCCGTGAATGACCAGGGTATAGGAATAGGGCTTTTCTGAAAATTCCTTGATTGTGTCCTGTATTATTTTTCTGCGCCACTTGAATGCAATAAGAATGAGTATGAACATGAGGGCCATTACGGCAATTCCGTAGCTTGTTTCCATAAAAGTCTCCTTTTAAAAAATTTTTTGCCGTGACTGCTTTATTAATGAGCGGATGCGCTTTGCATTCAGCCTTCTTTCTTTTGAGGCTTTGCTGGGCTTTGTCTTTTTGCGCTTGGGCTGAATGTAGGCTGCGTTTTCTATCCAGTTTACCAGGCGGTTGATTGCAATTTTTCTGTTCAAGTCCTGGAGGCGCTCCTCGTCGCAGTTGACGCATATATTGTTTTCTGAATTTATTTTTGCACGGAGTTTTTGTGCAACAGTGGCTCTTTCTCCGTCGCTAAGTCCGCGTATGGAGGAAAGGGGGATTGTTCCGTGTGCCTTTGTGTTTACCTTGTTTACGTTTTGCCCGCCCTTTCCGCCGCTTCTTGCAAAGGTGAAGACTATGTTTTCTTCTATTGATTTGCGGACTTCTTCTTTTTCCATGCTAGCTTTTACTCGAATGAATAAACGTTGTCGTACTGGTAGTTAATCAGGTAGACTCGGTTCTTTTCGTCCAGGTTGATTTCCAGATAATATTTTTTGCCGCTTTTTTCTGTGTAGACAAAGCCTTTTGTGAATGACTGGAGCTTGTAGGCAAGTTCAAAGTCAGGCTTGAGTTTCTTTTCTATAACAGAATAGTCGTCGCCAATTTTTAGGGAGTGGAAGCAGTAGCCGCTGTTCCATTCGCCAAGGGTTATGTTTTCTATTCTGCCGTTTCTGTAGGTGAAGGTTTTGCCTTCTTGCTTGCTTATGTAGTTTCTTAGTTCCGCGCGGTGCTGCCACAAATCCAGCTTGTTTTCTTTTTGCGTAACTGGAGTTGGGCTTGGCTTTTGCGTAACCGGGCTTGTTGTTTTGCAGCTGGAAAAGAGAGCAATTGTTAGTGTGATGCATACGGCTGCTAGAAAAAGTATGTGTTTCATGCCTAATATTTTAGCAAGTGAAGGTTTTTTATTCAACAGAGCAGTCTTTGGCCACCAGCTTTATTCGCGCGGAAGGGTTGAATACCCCGCCCCTTGGGGCGGAATAAGGGTATTCAACCCTGACTGCAATACCTTTTAAGAACAACGCACACCTCGTTGGTTCGCGTAAGGATGTTTTGATACAGG
>Ga0256404_1002729_pt1 | contig 38090 bp, 31 predicted proteins | sample RumenRJG_01DNA_FD_185990 | JGI IMG/M metagenome (GOLD analysis project Ga0256404, IMG submission 185990) | Bovine rumen microbial communities from Lethbridge, Alberta, Canada - RJG_01 | ecosystem: Host-associated > Mammals > Digestive system > Stomach > Rumen | place: Canada: Alberta | collected...
AAGTACCCAGAGCCGGGATCGAACCGGCACGCCTTGCGGCATTGGTGTTTGAGACCAACGCGTCTACCAATTCCGCCATCTGGGCCTCACTTTGGATGCTTGCCTCACGCGGTGAACGGAGGTTTGCGGTTGCAAAGGTACGTGTTTTTTCTGAATCGCACAAACTTTTTCCGCAAAAAATGCACGAAACAGGAAGCCGACGGGCGATTTTCGTCATCGGCATCAGCACGAATTTCCAAATTAATTCGCTAAAAATGTAATAAAGATTTTGTCTTTTCGTTTTTATTATGTAACTTAGCACCGAAAATACTGACCTTAACTATAGACATGACAACAAATTGTAAAGACTTTTGCGTGATTCTGGCCGGCGGCAAGGGCCGTCGCCTGTGGCCGTGCAGCCGTGAGGAATATCCGAAGCAGTTCATTGACTTTTTCGGCACGGGTCGCACGCAGCTTCAGCAGACCTACGACCGCTTTGCCCGCATCATTCCGCGCGAGAACATATACATCAACACCAATCAGGACTATGCCCATCTGGTGCGCGAGCAATTGCCGGAACTGGCTCCCGACCACCTGATGGCGGAACCCATCCACCGCAACACGGCTCCCAGCGTGGCGTGGGCCTGCCACCGCGTGCTGCGCGAGTGCAGCGATGCCAACCTCATCGTGTCGCCTTCCGACATGGACGTGCACAACGAGGAGGCGTTTCAGGAGAACATTCGCGAGGGACTCGACTTCGTGAGCCACAACGATGGCCTGCTGACGATGGGCGTGAAGCCTACGCGCCCCGAGCCGGGCTACGGCTACGTGCAGATAGGCGAGCAGGTGGGCGACCACCTGTATCGCGTGAAGTCGTTCACAGAGAAGCCCGACCGCGATTTCGCCCGGATGTTCATCGACAGTGGCGAGTTCTATTGGAATACGGGGCTCTTCCTCTCCAACGCCCGCTACCTGCAGAAGACGTTCATGGAGCTGCTGCCCTGGGTGTTTCGCCGGCTGGACTCCATCAACCCGAACTCTACTGTGGAGGAGGAAGACGAGTTCGTGCGACAGAACTTCCCCATCTACCCCAACCTCAGCATCGATCACAGCATCTTGGAGCGCTCCGAGCAGGTGTTCGTCATGAAGTGCGACTTCGGCTGGGCCGACCTGGGCACGTGGCACAGCATCTACGAGGCCATGCAGAAGTCGGAGGGCGACAACGTGGTGATCGACAGCGACGTGCTGATTGAGGACTGCCGCAACAACGTCATCAAGCTGCCCGAGGGCCGGCTGGCCGTCATCAACGGGCTGGACGGCTACATCGTGGCCGAGAAGGACAACGTGCTACTCATCTGCAAGAAGGAGGACTCGTCGGCGCTAGTGAGAAAATACGTGAACGAGGTGGGGCTGAAGAAGGGCGCAGGGTTTATTTAAAAGGCGTTTGCTAAAAAAACAATCGTCATCAACAACTTGAAGAAGAATATATTCAAAAACAATATGATGAAAATAACAGACAAGATTTTTTATGTGGGCGTCAACGACCGCCAGAAATCACTTTTCGAAGGACTCTGGCCGCTGCCCAACGGAGTGAGCTATAACTCGTATCTGATAGCCGACGAGAAGGTGTGCCTCGTAGATACCGTCGAGGTGGACTTCTTCACGCAATACTTGGAAAACATCCGCGAGGTCATCGGCGACCGCCAGGTGGACTACCTCGTAGTGAACCACATGGAGCCCGACCACAGCGGATCCATCGCCCTCATCCGCAAGTACTACCCGCAGGTGAAGGTAGTCGGCAACAAGAAGACGTTCCAGATGATGCAGGGTTTCTACGGCGAAGGCCGCGAGGACGACGTGGAGGTGAAAAACGGCGACACGCTGACGTTGGGCGCACTGACGCTGAGTTTCGTCATGACGCCGATGGTGCACTGGCCTGAGACGATGATGACGCTCTGCCAGGCCGACGGTGCCGACACGGTGCTCTTCTCAGGCGACGCCTTCGGCTGCTTCGGCGCCCTGAACGGCGGTATCATCGACGCGCAGATTAACTGCGACACGTTCTGGCTGGAGATGGTGCGCTACTATTCGAACATCGTGGGCAAATACGGCACGCCCGTGCAGAACGCGCTGAAGAAGCTGGCCGACGTACATCTCGACTACATCTGCTCGACCCACGGCCCCGTGTGGCACGAATATATCAATAAGGTGGTAGGTCTCTACGACCGCCTGTCGCGCTACGAGACCGAGCCCGGCCTTGTCATCTGCTACGGCACCATGTATGGCAACACCGAGCGCATGGCCGAGCAGATAGCCCGTGCCGCCAGTGATGCCGGCGTGAAGAACATCGTGGTCTACAACGTGTCGAAAACCCACCACTCCTACATCCTGCGCGACATCTTCCGCTATCGCGGCCTTATCGTGGGAGCACCCACCTACAACACCGCACTCTATCACGAGATGGAGGTGCTGCTCGCCGAGATTGCCGGCAAGGACATCAAGGGCAACCACCTGCTGGGTTGGTTCGGCTCTCACGGCTGGGCCTCGAAGGCCGTCGGCGAGATTCAGCGCTGGAACGACGAGCGCCTGCACTTCGAGCCTGTAGGCGAGCCCGTCGACATGAAGCAAGCCCTGACGGCAGAGACCCGCCAGCAATGCGAGGCCCTGGGCCGTGCGATGGCCGCCCGTCTGCTGGAGGAGTAAGGCCCGGCAGACGTTGCCCTTTCCGGGCGGTTTGTGACATCGGCTTCATCATTGTCTGAAAACAATGTTAGTTCAACGGAAAAGATTTTTATAACCGTTTGACTATTAAACGATTAACGCGAGTGCAATTAGTTTCTGTTGCACTCGCGTTTTTTGTTGGCTGCTTCACTGCCACTGTACCACGAATGTACCACGACGTGGTAATCCGTGTACCACGGCCTGGTAAACGATGTACCACGGCCTGGTAATACCTTTACCAGGCCGTGGTACAAGTATTACCAGATAGTGGTAATCGAACTGGTAAACCGGAACAAAAGGAAGCGGGGTGCGCCAAACATTTGGCACACCCCGCTGATTGTTTCTGAGCAGGAGTAGGATTACTTCAGCTTCGTGTAGCCGTAGGCAGCGTCGGCACCGAGCTCTTCCTCGATGCGGATGAGCTGGTTGTACTTGGCCATACGGTCGGTGCGGCTGAGCGAACCTGTCTTGATCTGACCCGAGTTGGTAGCCACGGCGATGTCGGCAATCGTGGTGTCCTCGGTCTCACCCGAACGGTGCGAGGTAACGGTGGTGTAGCCGTGACGATGAGCCATCTCGATAGCCTCGAGGGTCTCGGTGAGCGAACCAATCTGGTTCACCTTGATCAGGATAGAGTTGGCAGCACCCATCTTGATGCCCTTCTCCAGGAACTTGGTGTTGGTGACGAAGAGGTCGTCGCCGACGAGCTGGCAGCGGTCGCCGATGCGAGCGGTCAGCTTCACCCAGTTCTCCCAGTCGTTCTCGTCGAGACCGTCCTCGATAGAGTCGATAGGATACTTCGTGATGAGTTCCTCGAGGTAAGCGATCTGCTCCTCAGCAGAGAGCTTCTTGCCGTTGGGATCCTTCTGTGCGCCGTTCTTCAGCTGACGGTAGTCGTAGAACCACTCGCCGTTCTCCTGCACTGCGAACTCAGAAGCTGCGCAGTCCATGGCGATCTTCACGTCCTTACCCGGCTCGTAGCCAGCCTTCTTGATGGCCTCAACGATGGTGTCGAGAGCGTCCTCGATGCCGTCGAAGTTGGGAGCGTAGCCACCCTCGTCGCCTACAGCGGTAGAGAGACCGCGGGCCTTCAGCAGCTTGGCGAGGTTGTGGAACACCTCAGCACCCATGCGGATAGCTTCCTTCTCGCAGCAAGCGCCAACCGGACGAATCATGAACTCCTGGAAAGCGATGGGGGCTGCAGAGTGAGCACCACCGTTCACGATGTTCATCATGGGAACGGGCAGCGTGTAAGCGTTGCAGCCACCGATGTAGCGATACAGAGGAATGTTCAGGGCCTTGGCAGCAGCCTGAGCGCAAGCCAGCGATACGCCGAGGATGGCGTTAGCACCGAGCTTCGACTTCGTAGGTGTGCCGTCGAGGGCAAGCATCTTGTGGTCGAGAGCACGCTGACCGAACACGCAGTCACCCTTCAGGGCGGGAGCGATGACGGTGTTGACGTTCTCAACAGCCTTCAGGACGCCCTTGCCGAGGTAGCGACCCTTGTCGCCGTCGCGAAGCTCGAGAGCTTCGTTCTCACCTGTCGATGCGCCAGAGGGCACTGCTGCGCGACCCATCACACCATTTTCCAATGTCACTTCCACCTCTACGGTAGGATTACCTCTTGAATCGAGGATTTCTCTTGCATGAATTTTTTCGATTTTCATAATGTCTGAAATGATTATAAAAGAGTTCTTTCTTAAATGCGAGTGCAAAGTTACTAATTTTTTTTTAATCTGTGAAGTATCATGCATGAGTTATGATTTTTTAATCTTTTTCACGCGAAAAACTTGGCCATTTGAAAATTATTGCCTACCTTTGTCGGCGAAAACGAGTGAAGACCTAAGTTTTTTAGGATTAGTGACAACAAATAGAGGTAATAAGATTCCGACACTGAGGAAATGTCGGGATTTTTCTTTTTTGCTGTCTGCCGCGAGGGGCTGCGATGGTGTCGCAGCATGCGGATACACTAACTGTAAATGAGTATTCATTAAAAAAAAAATAACATTATGGCATACATGTCAAAAGAAGGCTACGAAAACCTCGTGGCCGAACTCCATCGGCTGGAGGCCGTGGAGCGTCCGAAGGCTTCGGCTGCCATTGCCGAGGCTCGCGACAAGGGCGACCTGAGTGAAAACTCGGAATATGAAGCTGCCAAGGAGGCGCAGGCTCACCTGGAGGATAAGATCAACCAGCTGAAGCGTACGATTGCCAGTGCAAAGATTGTGGACACGTCGCGCCTGAGTTCCGACGCAGTGCAGATACTGTCGAAGGTGGAACTGACCAATCTGGCCACGAACCAGAAAATGTACTACACCATCGTGAGCGAGCAGGAGGCTAACCTGCGCGAGGGTAAGATTTCGATTACGACGCCGATTGCCCAAGGTTTGCTCAACAAGAAGGTAGGTGACGTGGCCGAGATCAAGGTGCCACGCGGAGTGATCAAACTGCGCATCGAGAGCATCAGCATTTAGAGGAAAGGACCTGAAGGGGCGTAAAGGAACGCTTACCCTTTCAGCTGCAACCTCCAATCGTAAATCGTATATCCGTAAATCGCAAATAAAGATATGAGTATTTTCAGTAAGATTGCCGCTGGTGAGATTCCCAGCTACAAGTGCGCCGAGAGCGAGAAGTTCTACGCTTTTCTGGACATCAATCCGCTGGTGAAGGGCCACACACTGGTCATTCCCCGCGAGTGCACCGACTATTTCTTCGACCTCGACGACGAGACGCTGGCCGAGTATCAGTTGTTCGCCAAGCGCGTGGCCGTGGCCATCAAGAAGGCATTCCCCTGCAAGAAGGTGGCACAGGTAGTGCTGGGCCTGGAGGTTCCGCATGCTCACATCCACCTCATCCCGATGCAGACGGAGGCCGACGCCGACTTCCGCCGCGAGAAGCTGCAGCTGCAGCCCGAGGAGTTTGAAGAGATTGCAGCGAAGATTCGCGCAGCGTTCGAGTAAGCATCGGCAGAGCTTCAAGACTGCTAAGACAACAGCGAGGCAACCTTTCTCATTCCGAGTAGGGTTGCCTCGCTGTTTTTATGGTAATACGCGCGAGTTAGAGACTATACACCGTCGCGTTATCCAAGGAAAATAGTATATTTTCCGAAAAAGAGGGTGCACTTGGCGACATCTGTGATGTCACTTGCTTTCTTTTCTTCCAAACAGCAGGCGTCGGGCAAACTCCCAGATGACGATGCCAGCGGTGACAGAAACATTCATGGAATGCTTCGTGCCGAACTGGGTAATCTCCAGGCAGTCGTCGCAGGCATCAACAACACTCTGGTGGACACCCTTCACCTCGTTGCCGAGGACGATGGCAACGCCAGAAAAGAGCCCCACCCCCAGACACCCACCCCCAGCCCCTCCCGAGGGGAGGGGGGCTTGATTAGCTTTCAAGGTAGCATTATCAGCAGAAAGAGATTTCAGATTCCCCTCCCCTCGGGAGGGGCTGGGGGTGGGTGTCTGGAGGTGGGGCTCTAAGTTTTCCAGCTTTGTACTCCCCTCTGCCTGCTCGACGGCGTAGGTGTAGTAGCCGCGCCCCTTCAGCTCCTCGACGGCCTCGTCGGCAGTGGGGAAGTAGCGCCAGCTGACAGACTCCTCGGCACCGAGCGCGGTCTTGTGGATTTCCACGTGTGGCGGTGTGGCGGTGATGCCACAGAGATAGACGGCCTCCACGCGGAAGGCGTCGCACGTGCGGAACACCGACCCCACGTTGTAGAGCGACCGCACATCGTCGAGCACCACCACGAGCGGCATCTTCTCAGCGTCGCGGAACTGCTCCACCGACAGCCGTTTCATTTCTATCGTCCTGAGTTTGCGCATTTCACCACTCTCTACTCATTATTCATTACTATACTCGCTGGCATACTCCCTGATTCGCCTAACCATCGCCAGCAGGCCGTTGGAACGCGTCGGCGAAAGGTGCTCGCGCAGTCCGATGCGCTCGATGAAGTAGAGGTCGGCAGAGAGAATCTCCTGCGGCGTATGGTCGCTCAGCACGCGCAGCAGCAGCGCCACGATGCCCTTCACGATGAGGGCGTCGCTGTCGGCCTGCAGGTGCATCAGACCATCCTGCATGTCGCACTGCACCCATACGCGGCTCTGGCAGCCGTCAATGAGGTTCTGCTCCGTTTTATATTGTTCCGGCAGCGGCTCCAGGTCGTTACCCAGGTCGATGAGCATCTGGTACTTGTCCATCCAGTCGTCGAAGCCCTCAAACTCCTCGATCACCTCATCTTGAAGTTCATTAATCGTCATTTCAATCATAGTCTTTCTCCTTATGGGGGGACAAAGTTACGAATAAGTGAGCGAGAAAGCGGAAGAGCTGGTCTTAATTTTTATTAAATAGTCTGTACTTTATGCAAGATAATACTACTTTCAGGGTTATATATAGTATATTAAGGTGGGATGCCATTAGAAAGCGGCGTCAAACAAAAAGAAAAAATAACATGAAAAAGCATTTGTTGGCAATTGCCTGTTTGATAGCGACCTGGCAGAACGTGGTAGCTCAAGAAATCCTCTTTCCACAGAGACCCATCCCCCTGCCCCTCCCTACTACTGACTTTGCGCGCCTCTATGTGGGGGCTATCGAACCACAGTATACACGATATATGTGGCTCAACTCCCCCTATTACAACGACAGCACTAACCTCTTTCAAGGGCGCGTCAGCTACTACGGGGTGACGTATGACAACGTGCCCATGCGTTTCGACCAATATCGCCAGCACCTCGTTGTGCTCTCGCCGGTGAGCAATTACTACTGTCTGCCTGACCGGCAACACATTGACTGGTTTCAGATGGATGGCCGCACCTTCACCCACGACCCTTACGACCCCTCTCGGTTTGCCCATCTGCTTTGCGACGGCCAGAAGAATGGCGTTCGCCTCTACCATTGTGTGTGGAAGGTTTATGGTGGTGAGAAACTTCAGCAGGGAGAGCAACTGCAGAAAACATTTGATGTCAACGAGCACTACACGCTCCAGACTCCCGATGGGAAAAGTCATCTGGTGAAAGGGTTGTCGGACGTCGTCAAAATCTTCCCTGAACAAAAGAAGCGCATCAAGCAGTTTGCAAGAAAAAACCATCTGTCGTTCTCCAGGCAGAGGCGCGAAGAGAGTCTGGCAAAACTGGTGGAAAGCCTCTCTCCCACACCCCTAAACACCCAGAGACCCACCCCCCAGCCCCTCCCTGTGAGGGAGGGGAGTAGTATGCCCTTCAGACAGCCGAGAGTAATCACTCCCCTCCCTCACAGGGAGGGGCTGGGGGGTGGGTCTCCGGGGGGTGGGGCTCCCGAGGGTGGGTCTCTCATCACCGGCATCCCTGTTCTCGACGACGACTCCCTTGCCACGACCTTCTCCTCGGAGCCAGTCATGACGTCCGTTGTGCCTGGCGTGCGGAAAGCAAAGGCAAGCATTGCCGATGACCACGAACTGGCCGAGATACTCGTTGTCGGCGGTCGGCAGTCGGCAGTGAGGAATCTGATGATGGGTGCAGAGAAGTTCAAGCCCCAACTGCTGAAGAACATCCCCATGGCACTCGGTGAGGCCGACATCATGAAGCTGGTCCTCACCCTACCCGGAGTCACTACCGTCGGAGAGGCATCCAGCGGATACAACGTGCGAGGGGGTGCCACCGACCAGAACCTCATCCTCTTCAATGGCGGCACGATGTACAATCCCTCCCATCTGTTCGGTCTGTTCACCGTCATCAACCCAGACGCCGTGGAGGACGTGGAACTCTTCAAGTCGAGCATACCAGCCGGATACGGAGGCCGCATCAGCAGTGTGCTGAAGGTGACCTCGAAAGAAGCCAACATGCGCAAGTTCACCGGTTCGGCCAGTCTTGGCCTGCTCACCAGCAAGGCCAGTCTCGAGATTCCTATCGTCAAGAATCATGTGTCGCTGCTGCTCAACGGGCGCACCACCTACAGCGACTGGATGCTGAAGAAACTGCCCGAGAAGAGCGGCTACAAGAATGGCACGGCAAACTTCAACGACCTTGGAGGCGTGCTGACCTGCAAGTTCAACGACAACCACCGCCTGAAACTCTTTGCCCATTGGAGCAACGACAGATTCTCGTTCAGTTCAGAAGACGACTACGGCTATCAAAACCGTAACCTCTCAGCAGAATGGCGTTCCATCCTGAACGAGAAACTCACCGCCACCATCACCGCCGGCTACGACCACTACGACTACTTCAACGAAGAACGCCGCGTGCCCACCATGGCTGCCCGACTGAGTTTCGGCATCGACCAGCTATGGGCAAAGCTGCATCTGCGCCAGCGCCTCGGCGAGAAGCAGACTCTCTCCTACGGTTTGTCCGTGCAGCACTACGACGTGCAAGGGGGCAAGTATGAGCCCGTAGGCGACGAGTCGTTCATCAAGAGCGATCAGCTGCAAAAGGAAAAGGCGCTGGAGAGCGCTGCCTACATCGACTACGAGCGCTCGCTGACAGAAAAACTGTCCGTCGCGGCCGGCTTGCGCTATTCCGTGTTCAACGCCCTGGGACCTCGCGACGTGAATGTCTATGCCGACAGCGAACTGCCGTCGGAAGCCACGCTCTTAGAGACACGCCACGAGACCGGCATCTTCAAGACCTACCACGCACCGGAGTTCCGCCTGTCGGCACGCTACGCCCTTCAGGAGAACTTCTCGCTGAAGGCAGGCTTCAACACCATGCATCAGTATCTGCACAAGGTGTCGAACACCACCATCATGTCGCCCACCGACATCTGGAAGCTGTCTGACTTCAACATCAAACCGCAGAATGGCTGGCAAGCGGCAGCAGGCATCTACTACGAAACCACCGACAAGCAATACGAATTCTCGGCCGAGGTGTACTACAAACACATCAACGACTATCTGAACTATCGCAGTTCGGCCGTCCTGCTGATGAACCCTCATCTCGAGACCGATGTCATCTCGACCAAGGGAAAGGCCTATGGCTTGGAGCTACAGGTGAAGAAGCCTACAGGAAAAATCAACGGATGGGCCAGCTACACCTTCTCGCGCGCCTTGCTTCGTCAGGACGACAAGCGGGTGGCCCTGCCGCTGAACAATGGCGACTGGTATCCCGCCGAATACGACCGCCCTCACGAGCTGAAAGCCGTGCTCAACTATAAGTTCACCGAGCGCTACAGCCTGTCCAGCTACTTCAACTATGCCACCGGCCGCCCCACCACCGTGCCTGCCGGCATGTACTACAACACGGCATCTCGGCGATACCTGCCCTACTACACCGACCGCAACAAATACCGCATCCCAGACTACATGCGCCTGGACCTGGCTTTCAACATCGAGCCCACCCACAAGCTCACGAGCTTCCTCCACACCATGTTCTCCATCGGTGTCTACAACGCACTGGCGCGCCGCAATGCCTACAACATCTATTACGTCTCTGAAGGATTCGGTGTGCAGGGCTACAAGCTCTCGGTCTTCGGCACTGCCATTCCCTACGCATCCATCAACATTCGTTTCAACTAACACTCCCGTCAGCATGAAATCCATCATACCACCCATCAACATCCTGCCTTTCTCCTCTTCCCTTCAGGGGAGGGGCCGGGGGAGAGGCTTCTTCTTCCTCCCTCTCCTCCTCTCCTTGCTGCTTTCGGGCTGCATCGAGGAATACGATGCCGACCTGCCGGCAGCACAGACGGAGCTGCTCGTCGTTGAAGGCAACATCTGCTCTTCACAACTGAACACCTTCACCATCACGCGCACGATTCGCTACAGCGTCGACCCCTTCGGCGAAATTCAGGAGCCCATCCAGGCATCAGTCGCCGTACGCGGCAGCGACGGCTCGGAATGCGTGGCTGAAGAGACAAGCTACGGCGTGTTCCGCTGCATGTTGGGCGAGCTCAGCCCCGACGTGGAGTACTGGCTGCACATAGAAGCCGACGGCGAGGTCTACGAATCAGAGCATCAGCGGCCACTGCCCACTGAGGAGATTGCCGACGTCCACGCCGTGCAGTCCACGCCCGAGAGCGACATCGACGTCATCATCACGCCCGACGTGCCCGCCCAACCCAGCACGGCCAACTACTACACGTGGACCTACGACGAAACCTGGGAGGTCCAACCTGAGTACACCACCACCATCTATTACGACACCCAGCTGAAACGCCCCGTCAGCAAGCTCGGCCAGTTTCCTGAGCGCGGGTGGATGGATGCCGAGAACCGCGACATCATCATCGGCGCAAGCCGCAACTACCAAGACCAGCACATCCGCGGAATGAAAATCTACGAAATCAGCCGCTCCAGCACGAAGGTCTGGGTGAAGTACAGCGGACTGGTCCATCAGCGGGCCATCTCGAAAGGGGAGTATGAGTATGAGATGGCGCGCCGACAGGCCAGTTCGGAGATGGGAGGGCTCTTCACCCCGCAACCATCGGCCCTGCCCACCAACATCCGCTGTCTTACGTCAGACAGACGCGTCATCGGCTACGTGGGATGCTCGCTCAACACCACCGAGCGCCGTTTCTTCATCAACTCGATTGACTTCTCCATCTATCACCCGTTGCAGCCCGACCGCCGCATGTGGCTTATCGACCCCCGGACAGATGGTCCCTTCGACGACCTCAGCGCTGCCGTTTACTATGGCTACTACCTCTGCTTCTGGGAAGACACGCGAGACCAGGAAGGCGGCCATCTGCGAACAGCATGGGCCACACGCTCGCAGCTCGACGTCAGAGAGATGGGGGCCTACATAGAAGAACCTTATTTTTGGTCATGGGAACAACGCGGTGGCCATCAGCCGTCGCCCGCAAACTATTGTGAAAAATGAAAAAAAGAATCATCACTACACCCCGTCACCTTGGTTCCTTGGTACTCTGTTATCTTGGCACTTTGTCACCTTGGTTCCTTGGTACTTTGTTACCTTGTTACTTTGTTACCTCGGTGTTGCCCTGCCACGCCGTGAACATTGAAACCGACCGTTCCTGGTATCTGGCCGGAGAGACGATGACCGTGAGCGTCGCGGCCGACGATGCCCTGATAGCCTACGCCGAACTCTGCGACGTACAGGGTCTGGCAGCCGGAGCCGTCGTCAGCCTGCAGCAGGGAACGGGAAGCGGCGTCATCCAGCTGCCCGCCCACCTCCATAGCGGCTACTACGTGCTGTCGGCCTACACGCGCCACGACACCACCGCCGTCCATCGCCTCATAGCCGTCGTCAACCCGCTGCACAAGAGTCCACAAGACGACATCCGGTGGATACCCGTGGCCCATTCCGACTCGCTCAGCGGCCCCACCCCCGACGTCAGCAACGGATTCACCCTCAGCGACCTCGTCAGCAGCAAGCCCAGCGGCGAGCGCGAGGCAGAGGGCCACATCATTATGGCGCGCATAAAAGCCCCCCGTGCCACCGGGACAGTCACAGCCTCACTCAGCATCGTGGGAAAGCAAATCCATTATTTCGAGGGCCAAATGCTGGACGACACCACCGCCCTCTTCCGCACCTACGGTCTCCACGGCAAACTGCCACTGGTGCTCTCGGCAAAGACCGCCACTGGCGAGAGCCTGCCCATAGAACTGCTCAGCCCCTTTGCCGGCCTGCTGCCGCGAAAATTGCCACACCTCGTGTTCCACTACAACCGCAGCGAGGTGGAGGCACGCTCGCTCAGCATGCAGCGGCACCTCGCCGCCCTTGCACCCGCTAAAAGCAAAACGCAACAGGAGGCTGCCGACGGGGCCACGACGCTGCCCTACGACGAAACGGCATTCGGCACCAAGCCCGACCCGAGCTACAACCTCGACGAATATCGGCAGTTCCTCACCGTCAGGGAGGTGCTCTTCGAGTATGTGGGCAACGTCAGAAACCGAAAGGTCAACGGCAAACCGCAGCTGAGCGTGCGCGGAGAGTTGTTCGACTACAACGACCTGCCATCGCTCGTCCTCATCGACGGCATGCCCGTCAGCGACATCGAGCGCCTGCTGAGCTACGACGCGCGCCGCGTGCACTACATCAACATCTACGCCAACCAATACACCTTCGGCAACGACATCTACAACGGCATTCTCTCCATCGTGACGCGCTCAGGACGCCTCACCAACTATCCTATAGAGCAGAATATGCAATATCTGGTATATAATTTTCCATTTTAGTGTAGTTTTTTGTTACCTTTGCGAGTCTAATGAATAGAAACTCATCAAAAAAAAGAAAAAACGATGACACATCTAGAACAAAAATTCTCGCAAACTGTCAGAGAACAGAAGAGCACCATCTACACCGTGTGCTACATGTTCTCGAAGGATGCCGACGAAGTGAACGACCTCTTTCAGGAAGTACTGATCAACCTCTGGAAGGGATTTGAAAGCTTTGAGGGCCGCAGCGACATCCGCACGTGGGTCTATCGCGTGGCACTGAACACCTGCATCTCGCTCGACCGCAAGAAGAAGCGCCGCCAGCAGGCCGAACGGCTGACGATGGACATCAACCTCTTTGAAGACCACGACGAGGACACGCGCCAGGTGGCACTGCTCCACAAGCGCATCTCGCTGCTGCAACCCTTCGACCGCGCCATCGTGCTGCTGTGGCTCGAGAACCTCTCCTACGAGGAAATAGGCCAGATCGTAGGCATCTCAGCCAAGAACGTCAGCGTGCGCCTCTACCGCATCCGTGAACAACTGAAACAAAGCAACAAGGTAACAAAGTAACTCATTAACAAAGAAAATTATGGAAACAATGAACGATTTCGAACTCAGCAACATGCGCCAGCAAATGGAAACCCTGAAGAAGAAGCTGAGCGCTCAGGAAATAGTGAACGACCGCCTCATCCGCCGCTCGATGCGCGACACCGCCGGCAGCATCAGCCGCCGCTACTGGATTCTCATAGTCGTCGCCGTGCTCATGGTGCCCTATGGCTACTGGGCCTTCGTCATGCTTAGCGGTTTCTCCGTGGCCTTCTGGATTGCCACCAGCGTGTTCATGCTCGTCTGCGCCGGCGCCACGTTCTACAACAGCAGTGCCGTGCGCAATAGCAACATCATGAGCAACGACCTGCTTGATGTGCGCCGCCGCATGGCCCGCGCCAAGAAGTTCGAGAACCAGTGGCTGCTCTTCAGCATCCCGCTGCTGCTCGTCTGGCTCGGATGGTTCTTCTATGAGGCCTATCAGCAGGGCGGCTACGAGGGCCAGGGACTCATCTATGCCGGCATCGTAGGCGGCATCATCGGCGCCATCATCGGCTTCCGCATGCATTTCAAGACGCAGCGCCAGTATCAGGAGATTCTCGACCAGATTGAAGACCTCGAAGACGCCAGGTAAGGGGTGAAAAACTGTTAAATAGCCGAAAACACCTATGCGTATCGCATAATTATAAAAAAATTGTTGTACCTTTGCCAGTGTTTAAAACATTTATCATTATGAAGAAATTTCATCCTACGCTTTCTCCGCCCGGCAAAAGCAGGGGGGAGAAAGCGTTTCGTTTTCTTTATTGGTGATGAAATCACGAAAAAAGAGTTATAACAAAAAAAAGAAAAAAAATGAGAAAGACTAAGTTATGGGTGCTGGCCGCCATCCTCATTTTCTGCGGCGCAATGGGTGTGCAGGCACAAGTCATGAAGACTGCCGACCTGGAAAAGTATGCCAAGCAGCGCTACGGCGATAAGTGGCTCGACGCTGCCGCCAACCTGGCCAGCAGCCTCGTGCTCGACAAGAACGAATCGCTCACCTATCAGCAGGTCATCGAGGCACCGGGAAAGACCAAGGAACAAATCTACCTGACGCTGAACTACTGGGCCACCGCCACCTTCAAGGACAACCAGGCCATCACGCTCAACGACAAAGAGGCCGGCTGCATCATCATCTCGTCGACCATTCCCGCCATCGCCCAGCACACGGGCACCATCAACAAGTACTCGGTCAGCATCACACCCGTCATCAGAATCGACATCAAGGAAGGGCGCGTGCGCGTGACCTACACCGTGCAGAGCTACGACATCCTGGCCGACATCAGCGGCGGATGGCTCAGCCCCATCACGGCCGACGAGCGCACCTTCGGCGACTCGAAGCGCAAGAAGGACGACAAGACCAACGCCTATCTCTACGACGAGCAGTGGGAGATTGCCCACCACTACCCCTTCGTGGAAAAAGATTCGAAGAAGCGCACCTGTGCCAAGGCGCTCGTCATGACCCACGCCTACTCCAACGCCATCATTGACAAGGTGGAGGAAGCCCTGAAGAACGGCATCGTGGGCAACGACGACGAAGACTGGTAAGCGAGGCGCTGGAGAAAAACTGCAATCATTATTTGATCTTATAAGTAAAAACTATGAAAAAAATACTTTCTCTTTGGTTCATGCTGGCCGTTGCCTTGGTGGCAATGGCTCAGGGGAAGCTGACCCCACAGGCACAAATCAGCATTGCGAAACAAAAGACTCACGCCACTCGCAGCGGCCGACAGCTGGCTCCCGCTGAGGGCGGAAAGAAGGTGATGCTCGTGGTGAAGGTTTCACCCGAAAATGCTGCCCAGACCTTCCGCCAGATGAAGGCTGCCGGTGCCGTGGTGCGCACGAAGCTGGGCCAGCAGGCCACCGTGAGCATTCCCGCCGACAGCGTGCCCGCACTGGAGCGCATCAAGGGCGTGCTGCGCATCGACTCGGGCCACAAGGGCCGCCTGAAGACCGACAAGGCCCGCCAGGCCACGGGCGTCAGTCTGCTGAACGGCCCCACGCTGCCCGACGGCGCCACCCTCTATTCGGGCAAGGGCGTGAACATCTGCCTCGTCGACGTCGGCATCGACTTCCAGCACCCTGCATTCAAGGACAGCCAGGGCCGCAGCCGCATCAAGTGTGTCTATCTGAACAACAGCGACGAGGGCCGCAAGTTCACCGTGAGCGACCCCGAGGCCGGCGACTACACCTTCCCTGGTTCGGTGTTCGACACGCCGGAGCTCATAGCCAGTCTGACCACCGATGTGATCGGTGAATACCACGGCACCCACACCGCAGCCATTGCCGCAGGCACCCTCTCGCCGCAGGGATTTGGCGGCATGGCACCCGACGCCGACCTGGTGCTCATTCCCGCAGGATACTTCGACGAGGACCTCTATGACGATGAAGAAGACGTCATTGAGGAAGCCATCGCCTTTGCCGTGGCCTATGCCAACCAGAGCGACCAGCCCACCGTGCTGAGCGCCAGCCTGAACAGCCACGCTGGAGCCCACGACGGTTCGAGCAGCGTCACTCAGGCCATCGAGGCTGCCTCGGAGAGCCTCATCCCCGTGTTCTCGGCAGGCAACGAGGGCGGCTACCCCATCCACCTCTACCAGAAGTTCACGTCGGACAAGAAATCGGTGAAGACGCTCATGCTGGGCATCACTGACGATAATTCGGGACTTCACGAAATGATGAACATGATCAATGTGACGGGCATCACCCGCACGGGTAGCCAGGTGAGCGTGCAGCTCACACTGAAATCGGTTTCCAAAATAGGATCGCTGAAGACCGTGTGGCAGTCGGAGCCCGTCACAGCCACACTGGGCGGCGACATGGAGTCCCAAATCGTTTCGAGCGACGACGATGCCACGCTGGCCAAACACTTCGATGGCACGGTGGCACTGGCAGCTGGCGACAATGGCGACGGCCGACTGATGGTGAGCGTCATGGCTGAAGGCGGCTCTGACCCCTCGGGCGCCATCGAACTTTATCTGTTCGAACTGACCATCAGTGGCGAGGACGGCACCGAAATCGACCTCTGGGACGACTATGCAGGCTTTGGCGGCAGAAACTACATCGGACTGTCAGGCTACGAAGACGGCGACAGCGACATCTCGGGAGGCGACTGGACGTCGACAGAGCGCGTCGTCAGCGTGGGAGCCTACTGCACCAACACGCTGCAACGCAACTACGACGGCACCACCACCGACACCTCCAAGCCTGAGGACGAGGACGAAGAGCCCTTCGTGCTCGACGACATTGCCTGGTTCTCCAGCTACGGCGAGTCGTTCAACGGCGTCGCACAGCCCACGGTCTGCGCACCGGGCGTGAACATCGTGTCGGCCATGAGCCAGTATGTCATCGGCGATGACGCCGACGAGAGCATGCTCTGGCAGGGTGGCGCCTACACCGCCGAGAGCGGCACGTCGATGGCCTGCCCCGTGGTGGCCGGCATCGTGGCACTGTGGCTCGAGGCTGCCCCCACCCTTTCGCTCGACGAAGTGAAGGAAGTGATGGCCAACTCGTCTGACAACGACAACTTCACATCCGGCAAACCCATTCGCTGGGGCTACGGCAAAATCAACGCCAAAGGCGGCATCGACTATATCAACGCCAGCATCAGCGGCATCGCCAACAACACAGCAAATAGCAGCAGTCTGACCGACGACGGCATCTACGACCTGAGCGGACGCAGGGTCTCGGTGTCCTCTGCCTCCTCAGTGACCTCCGTGCTCCCCAAGGGCATCTACGTGCGCAACGGCCGCAAGTTTGTGGTGAAGTAAGCATGCTGCTGCATTTCCCGCCTGAGGCGGACATTGGCCATAGACCTGCAGAAACACTGCTTTATAAAAGGAAAATGAGTGAAATTGCTCGGCAATTTCACTCATTTTGTTTATCAAATCAACTCATTTTCCTTCACCAGCTTAAAGAGCTTGTCGCTCGGGCGAATCTTCCCACTCACGGGAATGGCTACGCGACTGCCTTGGGGAGCCTCGCTGACGGGGTGGCCGTCGTCGTCGTGAATCTCAGTGGCGGTGAGATACATCACGCCCGTGGTGGGTCCTGTGACGAGCAACTTGTCGCCCACCTTGAACGTGTTGGCATCTACCGTGAACTCGGCCACGCCAATCTTCGAGAAATACTTCACGCCACGACCAATGTAGACCTTCCTTTCGGTGGCACAGGAGCCGTACGTCTTGTTCCACTCGCCGAGCCGCTGACCCTGGTAGTAGCCGTCCCAGAAGCCACGGTTGAACACGCGAGCCAGACGCTCATCCCACTCGTCCTTGCGGGCTTCGGTGAAGAGAGACCCACCCCCCTGCCCCTCCCTGTGAGGGAGGGGAGTAGTATGCCCTTCAGACTGCGGAGAGTAATCACTCCCCTCCCTCACAGGGAGGGACAGGGGGGTGGGTCTTTGGGCATCGGCCACGACGGCCTCGATGGCTTCCTTGTAGCACTTCACGACCGTATAGACATATTCCGGACCGCGGGCACGGCCCTCAATCTTGAACACGCGCACGCCAGCCTGCATCAGGCGGTCGATGAAGCGGATGGTCTTCAGGTCCTTCGGACTCATCAGGTATTTGTTGTCCACTTCAATCTCGTTGCCGGTCTCGGCATCGGTGAGGATGTAGCTGCGGCGGCATATCTGGATGCACTCGCCGCGGTTGGCCGAGCGGTTGGCATCGTGCAGGCTCATGTAGCACTTGCCCGAGACAGCCATGCACAGTGCACCGTGGCAGAACATCTCGATCCTGACCAGCTCGCCGCGCGGACCGCGTATCTGCTGCTCGAGAATCTGCCGGTGAATCTCGCTCACCTGGTCGATGTTCAGCTCGCGCGCCAGCACCACCACGTCGGCAAACTGAGCATAGAACTTCAGTGCCTCGACATTCGAGATGTTCAGCTGCGTCGAGAGGTGCACCTCCACGCCGCGCTCCAGGCAGTACTGCATCACGGCGACGTCGCAGGCAATGACGGCCGAGATGCCGGCCTCGCGGGCAGCGTCGACAATCTGATGCATCGTCGGGATGTCGCCGTCGTAGATGATGGTGTTCACGGTAAGATAGGTCTTCACGCCTGCCTCACGGCACGTCGCGGCAATCTCGCGCAGGTCGTCAATCGTGAAATGATTGGCCGAGTGGGAGCGCATGTTCAGCTGACCGATGCCGAAGTAGACGCTGTCGGCACCTGCCTGCAGCGCAGCCACAAGGGAGTCGCGCGAACCGACGGGCGCCATGATTTCAAAGTCTTTCACGTTCATAGCTAACGTTTCTCTCTCTGTATTCTTGGGTTAAAAGTGAAAAAAAGGGGCAGTCCGTTTCTGCAGACTGCCCACTTCTTATGTATGATTGCCCGGGCACGCATACCTTATTATATGATGCGTGCGCACGTATGCGTGTGCGGGATTCTTATGCCTCGGCGGGCTGCTCCTCCTTGATCTTGCGACCCATCACGCGGTAGGCGATAGGCGAAGCAATGAAGATAGACGACAGCGTACCGAAGATAACGCCCAGCGTCATAGCGAAGGCAAAGCCCTTGATGCTGCTACCACCGATGAACAGGATGCAGAGCAACACGATCAACGTAGAGAGCGAGGTGTTGATGGTACGAGCCAGCGTCTGGTTGATGGAGTCGTTGAACACCTGCTGGATGTCCTGTTTCGGGTGCAGGCGGAGGTTCTCACGGATACGGTCGAACACCACCACCTTATCGTTGATAGAGTAACCGATCACTGTCAGCACGGCACCGATGAACGTCTGGTCGACCTCGAGCGAGAACGGCATGACGTGCTGCAGGAGCGAGAACAGACCGATGACGGTCAGGGCGTCGAACACCAGAGCGGCGGTAGAACCAACCGAGAAGGCGACGTTGCGGAAGCGCAGCAGGATGTAGAGGAAGATGGCGATCAGGGCGATGAACACGCTGATGAAGGCTCCGTGAGTGATGTTCTTAGCAATCGACGGACCCACCTTCGTAGAGCTGATGATGGAGCCACCCTCGCGGATGTCGGGGTTCTTGAACGATGCCACGTCGGCCTGGCTCACCAGACCGGCCTTCTTCAGACCTTCGTAGAGCATTTCCTCAGCCTCGTCGTCGACGGTGGGGCTGTTCGACTCAATCTTGTAGTTGGTCGACATACGGATGGTCTTGTTGTCGGTACCCAGTGCCAGGGCGCTGGTGTTGCAGCCGGGGAATGTCTCGGCGAGCACGCCACGCACCTGCTCAGGCTCTACGGGGTTCTCGAACTGGATGACGTAGTTGCGACCACCGGTGAAGTCGATGCTGCGGCTCAGACCCATCGTAGCAAGGCTGATGGCAAACACGGCGATGGCAGCGCAAACCACCCAACGGGTTGTCTTCCAAGCCGACATGAAGCGGTACTTGGTGCCCTGCATGAGGTTCTTCGAGAAGTTGGTGCAGAACGTCAGGTTGAGCCAACGATCCTTGTTCATCTGGTGCTCATAGACCAGACGTGTGAGGAACACAGCGGTGAAGAACGAGCAGATGATACCGATGATCCAGGTCGTGGCGAAGCCGCGGATGGGACCTGTACCGAAGAGGTAGAGGATGACACCGGTGATGATAGAGGTGAGGTTGGAGTCGAAGATGGCCGAGAAGGCATTGTCGTAACCAGCGGCCACGGCCTGCTTGATGCGCTTGCCGGCGCGAAGCTCTTCCTTGATGCGCTCATAGATCAGCACGTTGGCGTCGACAGCCGTACCGAGCGACAGCACCATACCTGCGATACCACTCATCGTCAGAGCTGCCGAGAAGGAAGTCAGAATACCCAGCGTGAAGAAGATGTTCACGAGCAGGGCGAGGTTGGCCATCATACCCGGGATGATGTTGTACATCAGGACCATGTAGATCATCAGCAGCACGAAGGCAATGATGAACGAGATGATACCCTGCTGGATAGACTGGGCACCGAGCGTAGGACCAACGACCTCTTCCTGCACGATGCGTGCGGGTGCGGGCATACGTCCGGACTTTAAGGTGTTGGCCAGGTCCTTGGTGTCCTCAATGGTGAAGTTACCAGAGATAGACGACTGACCGCCGTCGATCTCGCCATTGACGCGAGGAGCCGAATAGACGACGCCGTCGAGCACGATGGCGATAGCCTTACCCACGTTAGCCTTGGTCAAGGCAGCCCAGCGGCGAGCACCCTCGGTGTTCATCGACATCGATACCTCGGGGGCACCGGTCAGGTGGTTGAACTGGTCGCTGGCATCGGTGACCACATCACCCTCCAGGGGAGCGCGGCCAGAAGTGCTGGTGACCTTGATGGCATAGAGTCCGAAGATGTTCTTGGAGGTCACGCCGTCTTCGGGCTTGGCACTCCAAAGCAACTTGCAGTCAGAGGGAATAATCTGCTTGGCCAGCTCGGAATAGATGATCTTGTCGATCTCAGCAGTATCGCGAACGTTGGCATAGCCCACGAGCGAGAGCGAACCGCTGCCAGTGGTCTGCAGCATAGCGAGCAGCGGGTGCAGCTTCTTAGCCTCGGCCATCTCGGCCTCGCTGTTGGCAGCAACACCAGCCTTGTCGGCTTCTTTCTTCACCTGAAACTTGGCTTCAGCCTTGGCAGTGTCGGCCTTGGCTTCCTCAGCCTTCACTTCCTCGGCGGCGGGCTCGGCAGCCTTCACAGTGCTGTCGGCCTTCACGTCGGTACCCTCGTTGGCCACGCGGGCATCAAGCTGCGTGAGGAAGGGAACAATTTCCTCGGCGTTGTAGGTCTCCCAGAACTCCAGGTTGGCCGAACCCTGCAGGAGCTTACGCATACGCTCCGGCTCGCGGATACCCGGCATTTCAACCATGATGCGGCCGTCCTGGCCTTCGAGCTTCTGGATGTTAGGCTGCACGACGCCGAACTTATCGATACGGGTGCGAACCACGTTGAACGAGTTGTCGATGGCCGACTGCACCTCAGCGCGCAGGGCCTTCTCAACGTCCTTGTCGTTGCTCTGCGGCGACACCTTGCCCTGCAGCTGCTGCGTGGCGAAGATCTCAGCCAGACGGCGGTTGGGGGCATTCTTGTGGAAAGCCTTGATGAACAACGAGATGAAGTCGTCCTGGCTGGTTTCTTCCTCAGCCTTGGCCTCTTTCATCGACTTCACGAAGTCAGCGTCCTTCTTGTGGTCGGCGAGCATGTCGACAACGTCGGGCACCGAGATTTCAAGAATGACGTTCATACCGCCCTTCAGGTCAAGACCCAGACCAATCTGAGTCTCGAGGCAGTTCTGATACGAATAGATACCCAGATACTTCACAGAATCCTTGTAGTCCTGCTGGGCTACGGGGTCAGTCAGCTTGGCGGCCTGCTTGTCGTAGTAGTTCGTGGCGGCCGAGAATGACAAATAGAAGATGCTTGCCAGCGTCAGTAGGACAGCTGTTACAATTACAATTCCTTTGTTTTGCATTTTGTTGATTTTATTGTTTGATTATTATTATTTTCATTTTTAGCGCACAAAGTTACACAATTTTTACCGTTTTCAGAAATTTCTCGCCCTTATTTATTCATTTTTTAATGTTTTGGGCGCTTTTTTAGCCTGCAACGCAGGGGATAATGGTCGGAAATGGTGATTTTTTTGTCAATTTTGCATTCGTAGGGAATCCAGTCGTCGGAACACATGAGATGGTCGATGCGGACGTAGAACGCGTTGGCATGATAGCTGATGCCGAGTCCGTTGCCGCTCTCGCGGTAGCAGTCGGTGAGGTTCTGGCCGATGGTGCGACGGACGTAGGAGATGGGGCCGTCGTTGAAGTCGCCGGCCAGGATGACCGACCGGCAGCGCTCCAGATAGCGGGCCACATAGCGGGCTTGCGGCGCGCGGGCCTCGGTAGACTCGCCCAGGCGGTCGATGAGCAGTTGCGACTCCTGGCGGGCAGCCTTTTTGTGCATGTCGCCCTTCAGCATTTTCTTGAAGTCCGACCGTTCCTGCTCGGTGAGGCGGGTCGACTCCAGATGGTTGTTTATGGCACAGACCGTGTCGCCGTCGATGTTCAGCAAGAAGGCTGCCGAGTGATAGGCCGAGACGGTGGGATCGTCGGCAGGGGTGGGAATGTGCTCCTTGCCCACGATGGGATAGCGGCTGAGCAGCGTGAGCACGTCGCCGCCGCTCACCACACGGGTAGTGTCGATGTGGGGATAGAGGTCGGCCAGCGAGTCGCGGTCGGCCTGTCGCAGGCTGAACTCCTGCAGGAATACGATGTCGGCCTGCTGCATCCGCAGGTAGTCCAGCACTTCGCTGCGGAACTCCCCGTCGTCGATGTGGCGCTGGTTGTAGGCGTTGAAGCTCACCACGCACAGCGTGCTGTCGGGCACCGCCTGCGGAAGGTTCAGCGGACAGTAGTTGCGCATGGGCTGATAGCCCAGCAGCATGCCGGCCAGCGGGATAAGTGCCCAACGCTTCTTGAACAGCAGCCAGAAAGCCAGAAACAGCAGGTTCACCAGCACGAAGAAGGGAAACGTGAGTCCGATGTTCGACAGTTTCGGATAGACTGAAGGATCCAGCCGGTCGGAATAGCCCACCAGCAGCATCAGCAGGATGGTTGCCACATTGGCGCCGGCAATCATCCGCAGCGTGAATCTTTTCAGTTGCTTCAGCATAAAAAAAAATTGAACCTCTTGCACCGTCGCGAAGCGACATTGAACCTTCTTGAACCGTCGCAAAGCGACATTGACCCTCTTGAACCGCCGCAAAGCGACTCCTACTTCTTGCTCTGGTCGAACAGCTTGCGCTTCTCCTCGCTGGTCAGACTGTCGTAGCCGCTCTTGCGAATCTTGTCCAAGATATGGTCAATCTCGGCCTGCTCCTGCTGCTTGCGGGCATTATAGTCCCAGTCTGCATTGCCGGTGCGCGTCGTGGTGCGACCCGAGTCGGCCTGCTTCTTCGACCGCTTCTCCCATGCCGACCGCAGGTTGTCGAAGAACTGCTCGCCCTGCGACTTTCCATAACCCGTTGTGGGATGCTTCTGCCAGTAGCGTATCATGAAGAAGCCAAACACCATGCCGCCCAAGTGGGCCAGATGGGCCACGCCGTCGCCCGTCGTCGAGAGCGCCGAGAAGAGTTCGATGCCGGCGTAGATCATCACAAACCACTTCGCCTTGATCGGAATAGGCAGCGGGAAGATGAAGATGCGCTCCTCGGGGAAAATCATGCCGAAAGCCAGCAGAATGGCATAGATGGCACCAGAGGCGCCCACCGTGGTCCAGGCATTCAGCAGGCCGGCACTGTTGTGGGCCACTGCCGACACCATTGTCCACGAAAACTCCGGAATCTGCTCGCTGGCCATCAGGTAGAACTGCCCAAACTGGGCCAACTCCTGAAAAAGACCGGCACCGACACCGCAAGAAATGTAATAAAAAAGGAACTTTTTAGGACCCCACACACGCTCCACCACGCAGCCAAACATCCACAGGGCAAACATGTTGAAGAACAGGTGGTCCCAACCGCCATGCATGAACATGTAGGTGAACAACTGGTACAGGCGGAAGTCGGGGGCCATGAAGAAATGCAGTCCCAGCACGTTGTTCAACACGTAGCCGCCCATGGCGTCGGTGCCCATCAGCGTGCAGACAAGAAATGCCAACACATTGATGATGAGCAGGTTTCTTGTAATGGTAGGTATGTTTCGCATCATAATTTCTGTTTATGTTCAATAATGAGCGCAAAAGTACGAAAAAATCCCGTTATTTTGCACAAAAAGAGGGCTTTAAACACAAAATTTCAAAAAAAAATCATTTTTTTTAGATTTTTGTTTGTTTTTCTGAAATGAATGTTCTATATTTGTCACCAAATTGTGTAATCTACATGTTTTAATCATTTAAAAACCCTAATTATGAACAAGACAGAATTGATCGCAAAGATTGCAGAGAACGCAGGTCTTAGCAAAGTTGACGCAAAGAAGGCTCTTGAGGCAGCCGTTGAAGCAGTGAAGGACGCTCTCGTAGCAGGTGACAAGGTTCAGCTCGTTGGCTTCGGCACATTCGCCGTGAAGGAACAGCCCGCTCGTGAGGGTATCAACCCCGCAACCAAGCAGAAGATTAACATCGCTGCCAAGAAGGTCGCCAAGTTCAAGGCTGGTGCTGAACTCGCAGACGCTGTGAAGTAAGAATTTTTGTAAACATTTTTGCAAATAAAAAGAGACGACTCCCAAATATGGGAATCGTCTCTTTTTTTGTTTGTCCTGCCCGACTACTGGGGCTGCTTGCCGATGTAGGCCAGGATGCCACCGTCGACGTAGAGCACGTGACCGTTCACGGCGTCAGAGGCATGCGAAGCCAGGAACACGGCGGGTCCGCCCAGCTCCTCGGGCTCGAGCCAGCGGCCTGCGGGCGTCTTGGCGCAGATGAACGAGTCGAAGGGATGGCGGCTGCCGTCGGCCTGACGCTCGCGCAGGGGAGCTGTCTGCGGCGTGGCGATGTAGCCCGGACCGATGCCGTTGCACTGGATGTTGTACTCGCCATACTCCGAGCAGATGTTGCGGGTGAGCATCTTCAGGCCGCCCTTGGCAGCAGCATAGGCACTCACGGTCTCGCGACCCAGCTCCGACATCATCGAGCAGATGTTGATAATCTTGCCTTCGCGACGCTCCATCATCTCGGGCAGCACGGCCGACGAAACGATGAACGGAGCCACGAGGTCGACGTCGATCACCTGCTGGAACTCCTGGCGCTTCATCTCGTGCATGGGGATGCGCTTGATGATGCCGGCGTTGTTCACGAGGATGTCGATCTGGCCCACTTCCGCATGAATCTTCTCCACGAGAGCCTTCACGTCGTCTTCCTTCGTCACGTCGCACACGTAGCCGTGCACGTTCTCGATGCCGGCCTCCTTGTAGTTGTTCAGACCGCGCTCCAGCGCAGCCTCGTTGATGTCGTTGAAGATGATGTTCTTCACTCCGGCTGCCACAAATGCCTTGGCAATGTTGAAGCCGATACCGTAAGATGCGCCAGTGATCCAGGCGTTCTTACCCTCTAATGAAAAGTCCTTTAAACTGGTCATGATGGTTTTGTTTTAAGGAGTGTAGGAGTGTAGAAGTGCAGGAGTGCTGACCATGGCCTTACCTCCTCATCTACTTCTCACATCGCCGACTCCACAATTATTATATTTTTCCGTTGTTATTGATTCTTCCAACACGCTATCGCAGATCCGTGATCTTCGAGAAGTCCTGGTCGCCATAGTCGAGGTTCTCGCCGCCCATACCCCAGATGAACGTGTAGTTGTGAGTGGCGGCAGCCGAGTGGATGCTCCATTCGGGCGAGAGCACGGCCTGGTCGCCCTTCATCCAGATGTGGCGGGTCTCCTCCACCTCGCCCATGAAGTGGCAGATGGCCTGATCCTCAGGCAGTTCGAAGTAGAAGTAGGCCTCCATGCGGCGCGAGTGAACGTGGGCAGGCATCGTGTTCCAAACCGAACCCGTGGCCAGTTCCGTCATGCCCATCTGCAGCTGGCAAGTGGGCAGCACCTGGTTCACAATCATCTTGTTGATGTTGCGCTCGTTCGACATCTCGAGGCTACCCATGTGGGCCACCACGGCGTCCTGCTTCGTAATCTTCTTGCAGGGGTATTCGGCGTGAGCCGTCGTAGAGTTGAAGTAGAACTTGGCGGGCTTCTGCGGGTCCTTCGAGCAGAAGAACACGTCGCGGTCGCCACGACCGATGTAGAGAGCCTCCTTGAAGTCGAGCTCGAACACCTCGTCGCCCACCTTCACGCAGCCGGCGCCACCCACGTTGTAGATGCCCACCTCGCGGCGTGTGGTGAAGAAGGGAGCCTTCAGCGGGTCGATGGCCTCCAGCTTCAGGCACTCGTCGACGGGCATAGCACCGCCCACGACCATACGATCGTACATCGAATAAACCATGTTCACCTCGTCCTTGGCAAACACCTTCTCAATCAGGAAATCACGGCGCAGGCGCGTCGTGTCGTAGTGCTTAGCATCCTCAGGATGTGCAGCATAGCGCAGTTCGTAATTTGTCTTCATATTCAGAATGATTTAATTTTAGGTTTCGTTCCAATTTGCAAAGTTACTGAAAAATCGCATAACCAAAGAATTTAAAACGCAAAAAAATGAAAAAACGCATCACCTATTTAATAATAAGCCATCTTCCAACGCCAGTAACTCCGCCACCCGATGCCCACAAACGCACCATCCGATGCCCACAAACATACCACCTGGTGCCTGTAAATGCAGCTCCTGATAAAGCAAAAACGTTTTACTTCATCAGACCTATGAAATGGTGAAAATAAAAGAAATGAAATGGAGGAATAGAAGAAACGCTGTGGAGGGATAAGGGAGAAGAAATGAGGAACATGAGGAGAAGAAATGGAGGACAAGAGGCTACAAAAACAGCCCGCCAAAGCAAGGAAGCTCTGGCGGGCTGCGGGGGTTAAGGGTTGTTGGGTGACTCGGATTCGAACCGGGAATGACAGAACCAAAACCTGTAGTGTTACCGTTACACCATCACCCAATCCTATTTGCTACGATGCCCCGAGGGGCATTTTGCGGCTGCAAAGTTACGAATAAAAATTGAAGTCGCAAAATTTTAGCATGCTTTTATTTCCAGATGGCGGAAAAACGTCTGCTGAGGGGCCGCACTACTTCACGGTAATGAGGTAGTAGTTTTTCTTGCCCTTCTGGGCCAGCAGGTACTTGCCGTCGATGAGGTCGTCGCTGGTGATGGGGCGCTGCTGGTCGGCGAGTTTCTCCTTGTTCAGCGACACACCGCCACCCTGCACCATCTTGCGCATCTCACCCTTCGAGGGGAACACGGGAGCAGCCGTGGTGAGCAGTTCGATAGCGGGCTGACCGAGCTGGTCAGCAGCAATCTCATAGTGAGGCACACCGTCGAAGACGTCGAGGAACGTCTGCTCGTCGAGGCGCTCGAGGGCTTCCTTCGTGGCCTTGCCGAAGAGGATGTTGGAGGCTTCGATAGCCATGTCGAGGGCTTCGCGACCGTGCACCATCACGGTGACCTCCTCGCCGAGGCGGCGCTGCAGCATGCGGCGGCCGGGATCCTGACGGTGCTCCTCGATGAGGGCGTCGATGGTCTCCTTGTCGAGCGAGGTGAAAATCTTGATGTACTTCTCGGCTTCCTCGTCGCTGACGTTGAGCCAGAACTGATAGAAGCGGTAGGGCGAGGTGCGCTTGGGGTCGAGCCACACGTTGCCCTGCTCGGTCTTGCCGAACTTCTTACCGTCGGCCTTGGTGATGAGCGGACAGGTCAGTGCGAAGGTCTCCACCTCGTTGCCCAGTGTGCGGCGAATGAGTTCCGTGCCGGTGGTCATGTTGCCCCACTGGTCGTTACCGCCGAGCTGCAGCTTGACGCCCTTGTGCTGATAGAGATAGAGGAAGTCGTAGCCCTGCAGGAGCTGATAGGTGAACTCGGTGAAGGAGAGTCCGTCGCGAGCGGTGCCGTTGAGGCGCTGCTGCACCGACTCTTTGGCCATCATGTAGTTGACGGTGATGTGCTTACCCACCTCGCGTGCGAAGTCGAGGAAGGTGAAGTCCTTCATCCAGTCGTAGTTGTTCACCATCTCGGCGGCGTTGGGCTCTGTGGACTCGAAGTCGAGGAACTTGGCCACCTGCTGCTTGATGCACTCCTGGTTGTGGCGCAGCGTCTCGTCGTTCAGGAGATTGCGCTCCTGCGACTTACCCGAGGGGTCGCCAATCATGCCCGTGGCTCCGCCTACGAGGATGATGGGCTTGTGGCCGCAACGCTGCAGATGGCGCAGCATCATGATGCCACAGAGGTGGCCGATGTGCAGGGAGTCAGCCGTGGGGTCGGTGCCGAGGTAGGCCGTTACCATCTCCTTCTGGAGGAGTTCTTCCGTGCCAGGCATGATCTGTGCGAGCATGCCTCGCCATTTCAGTTCTTCTACAAAGTTCTTTCTCATAAATGTAATATTTTTTATGTTTGTTTTCTTCGGTTTGGCTTGAGGGAAGGCTATGGCACAGGGTCGTAGCCGGAACCGCCCCAGGGATTGCAGCGCAGGATGCGCCAGATGGCCAGGTAGAGGCCTTTCACGGGGCCGTGCTTCAGGAGCGCCTGACGGGCATACTCGGAGCAGGTGGGGGTGAAGCGGCAGGAGGGCGGCGTGTAGGGGGTGATGCACACCTGATAGAAGCGGATGGGCAACAGCATCAGCCACACGAGGCAGCGCGAGAGGAAATGAAGTATTTTCCGGACTGTGCTCATGGCTGTTGGGGGGAGGATGAGGTTGCGACTGGGTTGCAACTATCTGTAACGGAGGCCGGGCTGGCTGCAGACGACAGCTGGGTGGCGACGCGTGCCAGGAGGTGCTGCAGCCGTTGGGCTACATCGCTGCTGGGCAGATGGCGGTCGGCCATCCAGATGAACGAGAGGAGCAGCATGCGGTCGGGCATGGTGCTCAGGACATCGGCCAGCAGGTGGCGGTTCTGGCGATAGGCTTCGCGCACCTGCCGCTTCACGCGGTTGCGGTCTACGGCATGGTGGAAGTGCCGCTTGGGCACGCTGATGAGGATGGCGGCCTGTGGCAAAGCGTCGCTGCCGGGACGGGCCACGGTGTCATAGACCACTCTTAAAGGAAACGACGACATCGACCGTGCGGTGCCGCCATTGAAGAGTTGGTCTATGTGCTTCTTGCTGCATATCCGCTCTTCCTTCCTAAGGGTCTTGCGTTCCAAGTTTCCTGTCTTTTCGGGTCAGAGCCTCAGCCGAGACTCCCCCGCCAGCCATTATTTCTTTTTCTTGTTCTGCTCTTGCAGGTAGGCCTTCAGCGCACCCGTCATCGAGGGATACTGCGGCGACGGAGCCTGCAGGTCGAGGCGCAGTCCGCACTCCTCGACAGCTTTTGCTGTGGAGGGACCGAAGGTGGCAATGCGGATGTCGTCCTGCTTGAACTCGGGGAAATTCTTCATCAGTGCCTGAATACCGGTGGGGCTGAAGAAGATCAGCATGTCGTAGTCGAAGTTCTTCACCTCTTCCTCAGTGAAGTCGTTCGACACGGTGCGATACATAAAGCACTCGGTGTGCTGCAGTTTCTTACTATCGAGCAGGTTCTTCACGTCGTCGTTGTGGACGTCGCTCAGCGGCACGAGATACTTCTCTGACTTGTGCTTCACCATCGTGGGCACGAGGTCCTGGATTTTGCCCGTTGACCCGAAGAACACCTTACGCTTGCGATACTGAACGTATTTCTGGATATAGAGGGCGATGGTTTCGGTGACACAGAAGTACTTCATGTCCTCAGGAATGTTGAGCCGCATTTCCTTGGCCAGCTTGAAGAAGTGGTCGATGGCATGGCGCGACGTGAAGACTACGGCCGTATGGTCGAGAATGTTCACCTTTTGGTGGCGGAACTCCTTAGCAGTGATGCCCTCAACTTTGATGAACGGGCGGAATACAAGTTCCACCTCCGACTCCTTTGCGATGTCGTAGTAAGGTGACTTGTCACTAGCTGGTTTGGGTTGCGAGACCAAGATCTTTTTAATCATCACTTTGTCCTAATAATTTACTTTCAAAAAACTATTTATCAGCACCAAAACTCCCCACAAAATGGCGAGGGGTACGATTTCAAGCGCACAAAGGTACAAAATAATTTGCAAAAAAAACTCTTTCTTCTGAAAAAAGATTAGAAATGACTTATAAAAGGAGAGTATTTTGACAAAAATTATGACAATAGCCGTGTAGATGATGGCACTTTGAATGGAAAGATTGAAATAAGAAAGCAACATCACAAGGGGAAACAACAATACGCCTTCGGCAGAGAAAAGGAAGAGAAAAGCCTTGCTCCATTGTTCGATTTTTTTCCGGTCGAAGAACACGCTTCCCACCATCCAATAGAGCCCCATCTTCAGCAGGAAATAGCCCAGGATGGTGGCGGTGAAGATGCCGATGATCTGGTACTGCTCAATGACGAACGTGTCGCTGATGAACGTCCGGAAGAAGAAAAAAAAGATGATGGAAAAGAGCAGACTGGTCTGCACGACGAGGAAGAACTGCGTCCAGAACTCGCCTGAGGTCTCGGTGATCTCGGTGGTGTTGGCCCGCTGCACGTAGAAGAAGTTCTTGGCCTGACGAACAATGAAGTTGCTGGCCTTGGCGAGTGATATCATGGCCAGCACGAAGCAGCCCAGCAACAGACCGGTGATGAGGTTGTCGCCGGCAATGGTGTAGGGCACGGGGTCGCCAGCCACACCCAGTCGGCCTCCGCTGAGTTCGGGATGGAAGAGGGAATCCTTCGAGAAGAACGACTCGCGGTAGTATTGGGGCAGCGTGGCATCGCGGAAACTCTTTCCCTTCTCATGGCCGGGCATGTGTAGGGTGTCGGGCTGCTCGCTCCAGTGGATTTCGGAAATCTTGATGTGGCGCTGGATGGCGGAGTCCTGCTGGGCAGGTGTGGCGTCCTTGGGCAACCACGACAACACTTCCTTCGGCGTGAGCTCATGGGGCTTCGACGCAGCCACCGCCTGGCCACTGTCGCCGGCGGCCAGATTGTGGGTGGTTGTCAGGGAGTCTTGCCTCATAAGGGGTATTGGTTTTTCCTAGAGGTTCCAGATGAACCAGAAGTTCTGGAGGTCCTAAAGATTGAAAGCCTTGCGAATGACGTCGACACGGTCGAGTTTCTCCCAGGTGAAGAGTTCAACATCGATTTCGCGCGTCGGGTGATAGTGGCTGAAGAATTTCTTTCTCACCACCTCGTTCTTGCGGCCCATGTGGCCATAGGCAGCGGTCTCGAGATACATGGGCTGGCGCAGTTTCAGCGTACGCTCGATGGCCTTCGGACGCAGGTCGAACAACTCCTCCACCTTCTTGGCAATCTCGCTGTCGGTCATGCCGACGTGGCTGCGGCCGTAGGTATTGACAAAGATGTTGATGGGCTTTGCCACACCGATGGCATAGCTCACCTGCACGAGCATCTCGTCGCTCACGCCGGCTGCCACCATGTTCTTGGCGATGTAGCGTGCGGCGTAAGCTGCCGAGCGGTCCACCTTCGAGGAGTCCTTGCCCGAGAAGGCACCGCCGCCGTGGGCGCCCTTGCCGCCGTAGGTGTCGACGATGATCTTGCGCCCCGTCAGACCTGTGTCGCCGTGAGGACCACCGATGACAAACTTTCCCGTCGGGTTGACGTGGTAGATAATGTCATCGTTGAACAAGGCCAGCACCTTTTCGTCGCACTGCTCCTTCACGCGCGGTATCAGGATATGTATCACGTCGTGGCGAATCTGCTCCAGCATGGCCTCGTCGTCGTCCATGAACTCGTCGTGCTGCGTGGAGACCACGATGGTGTGGATGCGCTGGGGCACGCCCTCGTCGCTGTATTCAATGGTGACCTGGCTCTTCGAGTCGGGGCGCAGGTAAGTCATCTGCTTGCCTTCGCGGCGGATGTCGGCCAAGGTGCGCATAAGCAGGTGGGCCAAGTGGAGCGACACGGGCATGTAGTCGCTCGTCTCGTTGGTGGCATAGCCGAACATCATGCCCTGGTCGCCGGCGCCCTGGTCTTCCTCGTTGGCGCGGTCTACGCCGCGGTTGATGTCGCCGCTCTGCTCGTGGATGGCCGAGAGGATGCCGCAGGAATTGCCGTCGAACTGATATTCTGATTTCGTATAGCCAATCTTGTTGATGGTGCGGCGGGCCATGGTCTGAAGGTCGATGTAGGCTTCGCTACGCACTTCGCCCATGATGACCACCTGTCCGGTGGTGACGAACGTCTCGATGGCGCAGCGGGCGTGGTCGTCGTAGGCCAGGAACTGGTCGAGGATGGCGTCGCTGATCTGGTCGGCCACTTTGTCGGGATGGCCTTCCGATACTGATTCTGATGAGAAGAGATATGACATATATGTAATGTTAAAAGTTCAAAGTTCAAGGGTGCTATGCACCGTTCAAGGGTTCAATGCGCCTATGGCGCGGTTCAAGTGTCGCTACGCGACGTTCAAAGGTGCTATGCACCGTTCAAGGGTTCAAAGTTCAAGGGTGCTATGCACCGTTCAAGAGTTCGAAAAATGATGTAACTCTGCTTTGAGCGTGCAAAGTTACATCATTTTTATCGTTCCCCAAAATAATTTGGCGAAAAGGTGAGTTTATTCTTCCGGCAGCATCATCACGGTGACGTGGTTGCCACTGCCTACCACCTTCTTCACGAAGGCAGCCACCTTCTCGGGTGTCTGAGCCTCGATGAGGGCCTTGTAGTCGGTGTGGGTGTCGGTGCCGTAGTGGTGCCAGGACTGGAGGAAGTTGTTCCAGTAGCTGTTCTGCTTCACGGCGTCGTCGGCACGCTTCAGCATCACCTCCTTCACCTTGTCGAGCCGCTCCTGTGTGCACTTCGTACCGAAGTCATTCACACCCTCGCGGAGCAGTTGCAGGGCGATGTCGCGCTTCTCGGGCTGCATGGGGCATACGGCAATGAGCTGGGCCGTCTGCTGATCGTCGTCGCGTGCGAAGGCTCCCTGTGCGCCGACGCTGTAGGCTGCCGATGCCTCCTCACGAATCTCCTTCGTGTAGACCATGCGCAGAATCTGGCCTGCCATGTTGGCCTGGATGCTGCCTTCCAGCGTCCAGGGCATGTCCTCGTTCGTCCAGATCATGTAGGCGTTGCACTTCGGCGTCTCCTGCTTGCGGGTGAAGATGTTGCTCACGTTGCCTTTCACGAGTTTGGTCACGTCGGTGCATTTGGCAGGCTTGCCCTTGGCAGGCAGCGCGCCGAGATACTGGCACAGCAGCTGACGGATGGTCTGCTCGTCGTAGTTGCCCACGATGTAGAACGTCCAGCCGCGGGCCGAGGCGGTGCGCTCGCGGGCAATCTGGAGCATGCGGTCGTAGTTGACGTCCTTCAGGGCCTCAACGGTCATGGGCTCCAGGCGCGGGTTGTGCCCGTAGAGGGTGGCGGTGAGCGAGTCGCTGAGGGCCACGTCGGGCGACAGCGAGCGGTTCTTCAGCGACACCTCGAGTTGCGAGATGAGCTTCTTGTAGGAAGCCTCGTCCTTCGAGATATTGGTGAAATAAAGGTAGAGCAGCTGCAACATGGTCTCCAGGTCCTTCGGCGTGGAAGAGCCGTTGGCCATCATGTGGCGGTTGTTGAGCGAGATACCTGCCGAGGCAATCTTGCCGGCGAGTGCCTTGTCGAGCTCGGTGTTCGAGAAGTTGCCCAGTCCGCTGGCGCTGATGGCGCTATTGAGCAGCTGCAGGTTGCGGTAGTCCTTAGGTCCGTAGAGCGACTCGCCGCCGGGGCCCATGCCGCTCAGGATGACCTGCTCCTTCTGGAAGTCGGTCTTCTTCATCAGCACGGTCACGCCGTTGGAGAGCTCGAGCTCGGTGAAGTCGAACTGCTCGTTGCGCTTCTCCTTCTTGATTTTGCCAGGCTTCGGCAGCTGGGCGATGAGCGGCTCGTCCTTCACGTTGTCCACGTAGGCCTCAACGTGAGCCGTGCGGGCGTCGCTAATGGCCTTGAGCAGGCTTTCGCGGGTGGGGTAGGGGTTGCCCTCCTTCTCGTTGTTGAAGGAAATGATGACCATGTTCGAATCGTTCTCCACGACGCTGAAGAGTTCCTTGGCCGTCTTGTTGATGTATTCGAAGGGAATGGAGGGCACCATCTGGTTCATCATCGTGTAGGTGTACTCGATGCCGGGCATGGGCTCGTTGGCCAGGAAGTGGCCGCGGCACTGGGCATAGAACTGCGAGTTGGTGCGCTTCTCGCGGTTGTTGTAGGAGCGCTCCAGGGAGCTCAGGTAGTCGGCCTTATAGCGGCTGTACTCCGTGGGCGTGAAGCCGAACTCAGCCACGCGGCGCGCCTCCACCATCACTGCCTGCAGGGCCTGGCCCATGAGCGACATCTCCTTCGGCATGGCGTCGAGGTCGAGTGCACCCTTGGTCTTGGCGAAGATGTAGTTGCCGTCGCTGGCCGATGCGCTCACGAAGGGGCAGTCGGGCTGCTGGGCAATCTCAGAAAGGCGGCGGTTGAGCATCGACACGGCAGCACCCTTCATGTAGTTATAGACGAGGTACATGGGCGTCTGCTTCAGCGAGTCGGGGAAGACGTCGTGCTTGAACATCACCTCGGCCGACGACGTGCGCTGCTCCTTGTCCTTGTCGATAATGACGATGGGCTCGGCGGTGTCGGGCACGGGCTCAGCCACCACGGGAGCAGCGTTCTCGGGGTTCTTGATGTCGGAGAAGAGTTTCTTGATCATGGCCTCGGTGTGGTCGACGTCGACATCGCCCACGATGATGAGACCCTGGTTGGAGGGGTGATACCACTTCTCGTAGTAGTCGCGCAGTTCCTTCGGCGAGAAGTTGTCGACCACCGACATCAGGCCGATGGGATAGCGCACGCCATACTTCGAGCCGGGATAGAGTGCCGGCAGGTTGCGCTCGAACATGCGGCTCGAGGCCGACGTGCGCATGCGCCACTCCTCGTGGATGACGCCGCGCTCCTTGTCGATTTCCTCCGGCTCGAGCAGCAAGCCCGTCGACCAGTCGCGCAGGATGAGCAGACACGAGTCGAGGGCCGACTGGCGCGCCGTGGGCACGTTGTCGATGTTGTAGACGGTCTGGTCGATGGAGGTGTAAGCATTCAGGTCGGCACCAAACTGCACGCCGATGGACTCCAGCCACGAGATCAGAGCATTGCCCTTGAAGTTGTCAGAGCCGTTGAAGGCCATGTGCTCCAGGAAGTGGGCCAGTCCGCGCTGGCTCTCCTCCTCCTGAATGGAGCCCACCTTCTGGGCGATGTAGAAGTTGGCGCGGTGCTCCGGCCAGTTGTTGTGACGGATGTAGTAGGTCAGCCCGTTGTCGAGACGGCCTATGCGCACGGCGGTATCGACGGGCACGGGCGGCATCTGTTGCGCCAGTGTGGTGGCGCTGACGAACAGCAGCAGCGCTGCGAGAAGATTTTTTTTGATTTTCATTGCCTTACTATTTTTGATTGAAATACTATATGTCAGCCTCCATTACTGTAGGGATGCGGATTGCAACTGGTCGCGGTGCACGATGACGCAGATGGTCTTCATCCTCACGTAGTCCTCCGAAAGGTACAGGTAGCCGCCGTAGCGCCCTGCCCCACCCCATGAGTTCTTGGCCAGGTAGTAGCGGCGTCCCTGCCGGTCGCGGGCCAGTCCCACGAGCGCCATGCAGTGGTCGTCGGTGGTTTGAAAGGTTTCAAACTCGCGCTGGCGGGTGGCTTCTTGCCCCTCTATACAAGCCACCCCCTGCTCAAGAGAAAAACCGTCCTCGGTGATGTCGCCCTCCCAGCAGACGGGATGACCCGCGCGCAGCGAGCGCTCGATGACGGCCATGAGCGTGTCGAGGGGTACGTTGAGAAACGTGTCGCCCAGTTGGTTGTCGGCCACTTCCAAGGCGAAGCGCTCACCGTAGGGGTGGTGTGCAAACGAGGTCAGCGCCTCATATTCGTCAGTCATGCACACGCTGCGCCCGAACTCCTGAGAAGTGTATTCGGCACCGAGCATGTGGACGTAGCGCGGCATGTAGCCCGTCTCGCGGTCGAGCAGGTCCTGCAGGTCGCGGCGGAAGCGGTCGAGGCTGTGCCGACGGCTGCGGGCGGCATCGGCCAGACGCGTCACACGGCGCGCCAGCACGTTCCAGTTGACGTCGTCATGGCCGTGGTAGTAGTCGTAGGGGTGTATGCCATATTTATTGATAAGGTGGAGCGCCATGGTCGACATGCCACGCATCGACAGCGGTTCGCTGCCCTGCGTCAGGAAGTAGCGCTCGCCCTGCTCGCAGAGCCACTGCCGCGCCAGGTAGACGGGCGACAGATTCACCGAGTCGCCCCTGACCAGATGCTCCGTCTCGATGGTGGCCAGCATGGCGTAGACCCAGCAAAGCGGGCTGCGCCCCTGCTGCTTCACAGGTGTTGCCGGCAGCCGCACCTCGTCTATGAGCACAGCCGTGTCGCCCGCTGTCGCCGACCCGCCGGTGGACTTCTCCTCCCGCTGCGGCCTGCCGCACGAAGCCATCACCAGCAGCGCGAGCACTACGGCCCACGCCATCCTCTTCGGCCATGCCACTGAAAACCTTTGTAACCTCATGTGACGTAAAACATTTTCTCTTGTCGCATGCAAAGTTACAACTTTTTTCTTCCGAATGCAAGAAAAACGCTAAAAACATCTGGGTAGTTGCCTTGCTCCCACCTTAGTCGCTTGCGGAGCATAGCGAAGCGAGAACTTTCTTAACTTTCTTAACTTTCTTAACCCCAAGAAGAACACCCGCCCCGGCCTCGCGGCCAGAGCGGGTGTCCCGCTTCTTTTTTGTTTATACGCGTTTATTACAAATTTTTACTCTGCGCTCACTTTATCACGACCTTTTTCGTCGTGCCGTCGCTCATCCTGACGATGTTCAGGCCGCGCACGGGAGCCTGCAGCCGCTTGCCGTCGGCCGAGAAGCAGGCCTCTACGCCGGCCACATCCGTCTCGGCCGCACTGATGCCGGTAGGATCAAACTCCTTCACATCCTTAAATCCACCCCAACCAGCACTCTTGTAGGCCTCCACACAGCCTGTCGGCACGTAGAGCGTACACAAGAGGCGCAGTTCCCGCTCGCCCATCGCTGTTCCACCGAACGAATTCCTCGTAATCGTCGGAGGCTCTTTCGAACAACTATACAGGGATGTCAGGTTGTCAACACATTCAAAGGCGCAACTCTCCAGACTCTTAAAACCTTTGGGCAGCGTGAGCGTTGGAACAGAGCAATAAAAGAACGCATCGGCACCGATAGCGGTCACTTCGTCGGGAATGACGATGCCGGCCACAGCCTGCACAAGGCGTTGCGTTTCGGTTTCAATGACGCCAGTCCCATTGGGAGCAGTATAGTAGTAAGGATTACCGTCGGCAACCCGTACCGCCTGCACCTGCACACCAGGCAAATCTTCCGACATATAAGGGAAACCACAGATGAAGCCGCCTTCAATCTTTGAAACCGTTGACGGGATCACAATCTCCTTGATGCCGCTGTAGTGGAATGCCCCACGTGCGATGCGTTCCAACCCTTCCGGAAGTTCTATTTCCGTCAGACGGCTGGAGGCGTAGAATGCATCCTGTCCTATCGAGCGCAACGTGGAGGGAAGTGTCACCGATTCAAGCATTGTGCATGTAACAAAAGCATCGTCACCTATCGACTCAATGCCCTCGGAGAGCACAACTGAATTCAGGTTGCCACTAAACTCGAAGGCCTTCCTGCCCACCGCCTTCACCATATACGTTACGCCCCCGACCTCAATGCTGGAGGGAATGACGACAGTGCCCTCGTAGGCCTTGTCGCCTTTCACGACAGACACCTCGCCCTCGCCGGTCTTCTCGTAGTACAGACCGTCGACCTCAAAGTCGTAGGCACTCGCTGCCAGAGGCATCATAGCTAGGAGCAGCATCGTTAGTAAATGTCTTGTCTTCATAATGCTTTATGTTTATAATGTTAATAGCTTAATTGTTTCAAATGCAAATTTACGCTTTTTTTCTGAATAAAACTACTCTATGATTATCTTTTTTGCATAAACGTACCCATTCACAGGCAAAACAACAAAGATAAGAATAACTTTTTCATGAAATGCTTGTCAGAATACCTTTTCGGTAGTACCTTTGCAGTGACAAAAAGATGTTTAACCCTTTAAAAGATTAAGGATATGGATTTCATTTCAATGTACACAATCGTAAGTATTGCTGCCATGGCAGTTGTAGGTACAATGTTTTCAATTTGGTATGCACGCCATGAGCACATGGATGTAAAATAAATTTC
>Ga0256404_1002730_pt1 | contig 38083 bp, 62 predicted proteins | sample RumenRJG_01DNA_FD_185990 | JGI IMG/M metagenome (GOLD analysis project Ga0256404, IMG submission 185990) | Bovine rumen microbial communities from Lethbridge, Alberta, Canada - RJG_01 | ecosystem: Host-associated > Mammals > Digestive system > Stomach > Rumen | place: Canada: Alberta | collected...
TACGATCTCATCGATCCTCTTGTGCGCGGAGCTCACGCTCTGCTCAACTTTGACCAGCCGCGTCGTGATGTCCTGCATGTCCGACTTGAGCCCTCTCAGGTCCGACTTGATGTCTCCGGTGTCCTGCTGGATCGTCGACAAGCTCGTCTCGATCCGGGCCTGCTGCGCCGCGTCGCGTCTTGCATCCTCAAGCTGTGCCTTGATGTCATTGTTGCTTGAGCGGCTCGCATTGAGCACTCCAAAAACCAGCGATATGGCTACGGCGGCCAGTGAGATCCATGTAGATGGATCAGCTCCTCCAACCATGATTATTGTCCTCCATCGTTTTTAGTCTCTCCTCTTCCTCTGTGATGTCTGTGTACTGTGCGAGCTCCGTGAGGAGCCTGTGTACCTCATCCTGGAGGATGTTGATGATCTCTGCCTGTTCAAGGCAGAGGCGTTTGAAGTCTGTCATTGTTCTCTTCCGAGGTGAAAGCCGCCTAATAGTTTCTCCCGCAGTTGTGTGCAGTCGCATCGATCCAGCTTTGCCTTGTAGCACATGTACGGCTGCGATGCTCTCCTTAGATCGATCTCGCCTGCAGCGTAGTCCCTCATCGTCTTGTTGAGGTACTTTTTCATCCTTTTTGATGTTGATTTGCGGACCGTGGTATATCCCGGCCATATCCTGTATCCGATATAGCTGATTCCCTGGCTGATCGGGCGGATGCAGGTTTTGCGGTTGAGATCCAGTCGTAGCTCATCGTGTAGATAGGATCTGATCGCGTCCTCCCACATATGGAGATCCGCCTTGCTATCCGAGAGCGCCAGACCGTCATCCATGTATCGGATATAGTGGCGGATCCGGAGATCTCTTTTGCAGTACTGATCCAGTCTGTCCAAGTAGATGTTGGCAAAGATCTGGCTCAGGAGATTGCCTACCGGCATCCCTACTCCATATATCCGCTCGTTGAGCGGGACCTCCCCCGGGCTCTTGCCCGGAGGGAGTCCAAAGGCAGTGTGGCTGCAGTGGATCACGCTCGCCATGAGATCGCACAGTCTTTTGTCCGTGATCTTTTTGCGGATGGTCTCCTCAAGCACGTCCTGGTCGATGCGGTAAAAGTACTTGGAGATATCGTACTTGAGGTAGTATGTATCCTCTCCGCTATCCAGCCAGTACCTCACTCTCTCAATCGCGGTGTCCGGTCCTCGGTCCGTGATACATCCGTCTGAGTCGATGATGTATCCCTTTACCAGGATCGGCTGGATCTTTTGATAGATCGCCCACTGCACGATGCGGTGCTTAAAGGCGATGGACATGATCAGGCGCTTTTTAGGCTCCGACACGTAAAAGGCTGTGTACTTGTCTACCTCATAGTGTCCGGAGTAGATCTCCTCCTGGAGTGCCGAGAGCATGTCGTAGCGGTTTGCGTTCCACCTCAGGACCTCTGGCTTATATCTTCTCCCCTTACTGGCGTGTTTAAGCGCCATGTAGAGGGATTCCATGCTAAATACCTCGTCAAAAGATATTTTTATTTTTCTTCCCATAAACGCCGTGCGTCGCGGCTTTCCAAACCGTCTTCCGGCAGTACTCGCAGCTTCTTTTGTATCTTCACCTCCTTTTTCTCACGGTTGCCTCCGGCTTTGTTTGTCTCCACCGGCGCGGCGTATGGTACTCCCGCCATACGTCTCTGTTTTTCGCCTCGCGGCGTGGGAACAGGCTCCTTTATCCCCTCTCTGGACTCGATCCGTAGACCTTTGTCTTCTGTTTTTTTTGAGGGTAAAGCGGAGCGGAAGCCGATGTTGAAGTTCGAGTTGCCGCGGGTGTTGTTGACGTTGACGTTGAACACGCCCGCATTGCCAGTGTTGCCAAAGTTCCCGCCGCAGTTCGACATGCGCTTGCAGCCTGCTCCCGTAAATCTATTTGTCTTTTTGGTTATCCGGATAGATGTACTTGTAGTAGCCTCCGATCATGCGTCCGATCTCGGATATCCTCCGAGACCACTCGGTATAGTTTTTGGCTCCTCTCAGGCAGCCTGCATCGGATGCGATCTGCACTAGCGCGTCCATGGAGTGATTGTGCATGTCCAGGCTCTTTAAGGGCGTCTTTTTGTTCCAGGAGTACTGCAGCTCCGTGGCATCCTCTACCATCCTGTGCATCAATGCCGCGATGTAGTCTCCCAGGAGCTTCTGATCTTTGACGCTCCATCCACCGATCAGTCCCAGGGCGTAGATCTCCATGTCTATGATCTTTTGCCTTATCGCAAGGCCTTCCTCGCTATTTTTTGTGTTTTTGTCGTCCATCTATCCTTTACCTGCGGCCGTGCTGCCGCGGGCCGCATCAGTGTGTCAGTGGTCAGCTATCCAGATCGGCAAAAGCGGGGCGGAAGCCGATGTGGAAGTCCGAGTTGCCGCGGGGGTAGCTGACGTTGACGTAGAACACGCCCGCAGTGCCAGTGTTGCCAAAGTGCCCGCCGCAGTGCGACATGCGCTCACCGTTTGGATTGTATCCATGGTAGTCTGATCCGTAGTCTTTCCCGGGCTCATCCGGATACAGTATCAGCGCTTTTGCGATCTCCGGTGCTGTCAGTCCGCTGGCAAGCGTCATCTGCTCATACGGGCATGAGTTCCACACATCTGCTGTGCTCGCTGTCTTTGTCGAGAGCTGTACCTTGCCCGCTACAAAGTCGTAGTGTAAGTCCCCGCTTGTTCCCGGATCCACCAGGGATCCATCCGCTGCGATCCCCTTCCAGGATGTCGATGCACTCGCAAGACTTACATCGGGGTCAAAGACGTTAGCGTATGGGATGATCTGCAGCTCTCCGTTTACACTCCGCAAGCCCGCGCACCACTCCGATACGTTTCCGTTAAGGTCTGCGATCCCGTCGGGCATCCAGTTGTGGTACCAGGTCGCCGGACCGGATCCGGTAGCGACGTGCTGCGGCTTGCCGTCGGCCGTCTTGTCTCCGATCGGGATTCCCTTTTCCTGCGGATAGCTTATATCCTGGCCATAGTTGTTGTTGCCATGCGGCATGGTGCCATTTTTGCGGCACCAGAGCGCGATCGCCGCCCAGAGACTATAGGGCATCAGCGACCACCCCTTGCCGTTGTTGCGGCAGTACTGCGCCGCCTGGTCAAAGCTGACATTGGCCCTCGGATTCCGCCCAGGGAGTGAATAAGCGCGGTCATTGACGACAATGTTCTGGAATTTGGACACGTAGACGACGTCCTTCTCGACGCCGTTTACGATAAATCCGGGGTGAGTGTTTTCGCTCGCCCCGGAGATCACATCGGAGATCTTAAATTTTGGTACCGGCACCATCACCGACGGCAGGCCGTTAATGTACTTGACCACGTTTTTCCCACCGGACATGGTCGCTACAGCAAGCTCAAAATCGTCATAATTTCCCATCTTATGCCTCCTCGAAAAGATAAAGTGTCACTTTGTCAGGATCAAAGGCGATTGGCACCAGCTTTGTTGTGTCCTCTCCATCCTCTCCCACTGCTGCCTCTGTCGCGTACTCTCTCGGCGGGATGTGGATCTCCGCTACATACGTAGCTCCCCCGAGTCCCATGAGGAGCCCCTGCGTCAGGTCTCTCACGATGTCGATCACGACCTCGTCGTCTCTCTCCTTTTTTGCGAGATTGATCATGATCTCGTCGTCTCCAAGGGAGAGGATGTTGCCGTCGATGCTGTAGCTTACAAACTTTTCTCCGCTCTCCGGCTTCTTAATGACTTGCATAGTAGTACCTCCTTGTCTCTTTTGCGCTCTCCAGCGCCTCGTGTGTCCTCGCTGCCATAACCTCTGCGGCGTCTCTCATGTTTTTGTCGGACCGATCCGCGTGGTACTGGTCCATGATCCGGTCTGTGACCCTGTCTCTTGCCTCGTTGTGGATGATGATGTTAGCCATCCCTCCTCCTTATGCTGTGATGCCCTGCGGCATGCCGTTAAGTGATGTGCGTCCTCCCTTGATGTAGATCCGGATCGTGGCCGACTTTGCGCTCCCCGTATAGGCGATTTTGAAGCCGTTGAGGAGCTTATCCGTGATCTCGATATCCCCTACCATGCCGTCTGACGAGATGATCTCCGGGACTACCGCGTAGTCCGTTGAGTTTCTGAAAAGCTCTGCGGGAAATGTGATCGTCTTTTTGCTGTTGTTAAAAGGATATGCGAGGGAGTTTGTCAGGTTTGCAGTCACAAAAAAACCGATCTCGTCGATCACGGCGAGCTCGGTCAGTCTGAGCGAGCGGATTGCCTCCGCTCCGATCAGGGCGGCCTCCTGGGCTCCCTGGTCCATGCTGTTTAAGTTGGCGGCATTGATTGGAGTGCCCGCCTCGATGATCTCTCCCGGATCCTTGATGTGATCCACGGATCCGTCGGTGTTTACGACCTCTTTGTACCTTGATGGGTGCTCCACCACCCTGTCTCTCCAGCCTATCAGATCTCTCATGCGCTCTCCTCCTTGAGTGTGATCTTAAAAAGCTCGTAGTATCCGCTCGTCACGTTGCCCATGTCGTGCGATACCGTCTTGTCCGCCCAGAGCTGCCCCGCGTTGTCGTAGAGCTGTACCTCCGTCACTCTCGTCCCCGCGGAGTTGGGCGCACAGACAAAGGCAATGCGCACTACCCCGCTCGCGTCGATAGTGATATCTGTGAGCGGTGTCTTGGTCCATGTCCCTCCGATTTTATATCTCCCGTAGGACACGGTCCTCTTGATGTACTTGCGGAGCCCGTCCAAGGCTGCCGCTGTCAGCATGGCCATATATACCTCCTTAGAGCGGATCGTCCGATCCGCATGGTTGATACTGTACGGTGTAGGTCTCCAGGTTCGTTATGAGCTCCTCTCCTCCGTGAGATGATGTCTCGTACCCCGTCTCCTGCGCCTCTAAGCTCTCTGTGATCCTGCTGATTGATGCCTCCATAGCCCGCGTCGGTGATGTCCCCGCGCTGGTATCTCCGGAGATGTCCTGCTGCGTCAGGTATCCGGATCCCGCTGCGGTTGCTATCAGCATCTCTCTATAGAACGCTGCCCGCGTACTCTCATCCGGCAGCGTGCCCGCTACGATTTTTCCCGGCTCTTCCCAAGGGCTCAGGTATCCCTTTTGCGATGTGATAGCCTTTACTGTGGCCGGTCCGAGTGAGAGTCTCGTGCTCTCGTCCGGCAGCGTGCCCGCAGGATCGTACGAGATGAGCCATCCCTCCTCCTGGGTCCTGATCCGTATAGTCGTCGGCTCCCCGATATAGGTCTCAAAAGTCGTGTCCGGTCTTTTGATCTTAAAGATCGTCTCTATGACTCTGTCTATCGACATCGGCGATCCGGTATCCTCGGCATCGACTCTAAAGGTGTATGGCGATCCTCCGTACTCGTACCACTCCGTCACGGACCCTCCGCCAAAGATCGCACGGATATAGTCCTCTACGGATGCTTTTGTCCCTCCATACCAGTGCCACTTGAGCGTCGACTTGATGATGTCTCTCTTTTTGTCGATCGGGAGGCTGGTATCGTAGTATATAGACTGCAGCTCTACTGCCAGCAGGTCGAGCACATCCTCGCCGATGACGTCTATACCTGCAAGCATCCGACATCTCTGGGACAGGTCGTATATCCTGGCTATCTGCATCCGTATCGCATAGGACACCGCCTGCACGTCCGGCCTATATTTGAGTATGTCCGGCAGGATATCGGCGATCTGGGAGTCCCTGAGACTAGTCATCCTCTATCCCTCCATACCTGATCGTCTCGCTTGATACCACCGCGATCGAGGCGTCATCGATTTTTGTGTAGACAGGCGATGCCACTGTCACCCGCTTGGCGCCTGCTGCCATGAGCCGCTGCACCAAGGCGTCCGGATTGATATCTCTCCCGATCTTGCCCGCCTGCCAGGCCTTAAAGTCCTCCACTGCTGCAGCGACCTGCGCCTGGATCGGCGCGACGGATCCGGATGACGACGATGCGATGTAGTAGGTGACATCCAGCGACACCTTGATCACGCTCGGAGCCTCCACTGACACATGATCTGTCAGCGGACGGATCTTGGCGCTGTCCAGCTCCGCCTCGAGCTTTGCGCACATCTCTGCTGTGGGTATCCCGCTTGTGGTGATGTATCGGATGATCAGGTTGCCATCCGACGAGTCCGGGACCTGCACATCGGCCGCATCAGGTACAAACTTACGCACCCAGTACTCGTATGCCAGCTTTGGACCTGCGGTCGAGTATGATCCAGGTGCCACGTAGGCTCTTTCTTTTAGTGACGCATCGGACTCAGTATCTGCTCCTCCTGAGGATACTGTGCATGTCACGGATGACACATATGGGATCGGGTCGACGATTGTGTCTATGTCCGCTATCCCGTTGCCTGATGCCCCCGGCTCTGTACATGTCGCCTGCACGTCTACGTACATGTCCCCCGCCGGGATCTCGGCGTAGCTGTCCGTCGCAAAGTACTTGCCGCCGGCATTTGTGCATCTCGTCCCCAAGGGTATGGCCACCGCGTCCGATCGTGCCTCCGCGAGGCTAAATCGCAATGTAGTTACCGCAGGGGTACTCTGTATCCGTTTCACTCCTCTAAGCGCCGCGAGGTTGTCCAGGTAGCTCCCCGAGGAGTACTTGAGGAGTCCCATCTTGCCCGCCTGGTCTATATACTGATATGCCTGATAGATCTGGAGCGCCGCGGCGTCCAGCACCATCTTTGCCGGGTCTGCGCTGCCTACCGTAGGATCTCCTCCGGTCAGCTCTTTGTACTTGGCTTTATAGTCGGCGAGCATCTCGGACCTTACGCTCTCGAGAGTCCTTCCCCCGATAAAACTGATCTCAGGATATCTCGCCAGTATGCTCTCTATGCTCTCGCTCATCCTGAACCCTCCGATAGGTAGATATGCGGCCTTAGCTGCCCATTTTGTGTATCTGACTCCTCGAAGACGACGGCCGTCACAGTCACTCGCGGCTCGTATCTGTCTATCTGCTCGATCACGTCTGCCGCGTACCGGTTTTTGGCGATGTCGATCGGCTCATCAATGTACTGCTCCAAATCCAGGCCCATGTCCCTGTTGAGCGGCATGGTCCCTTTGCGCGTCCCGAGCAGCACGTACAGACACTTTTTGATCTCCTCCAGCTCCGGAGGGTCGTAGTCAAAATCCAAAATCGGTTTGAGTATCATGCGTACTCCTTGAGCGTGATATCCATCTTTGCGTAGACGAGCTGTCCCTGGTTGTACATGCGGTCCCAGCTCTCAGAGAGCTCTGTCATGCGCCAGTTGCAGTCGGATACGCGCCGGCCCGCGATCACGAGCGGAGCGATCGCACCCTGCTCGACGATCGTCTCCATAAACTCCATCTCCGCTCTCGGCCTGACTCCGTGAGCTGCGTTGAGCTCGATGGTAAAAGTTATCTCCCGGTAGTCGGGGCAGATAAACTCCGCCGCCGGCTTGCTCCCCGGGCGCTTGTGCTCCGCCCATGTGGCAGATGATTTTTGTTTAAAGTCCTGGAAGTTTAGGATCCGCCTGTCCGATGTCTCAAAGGTCAAAAACGCTCCAAACTGCCCAAAAGCCATGTCATCCTCCCAGCGCTTTTACTTTGTCCTCCAGGGTCTTGATCCTCTTGCCCTGCTCCTCGACCGTTTTCTCCAGCTTTTTGTAGCGCTCCAGCTCGATGTTTGCGGCCGGAAGATTGCCCTTGTTAAAGATCTTGCCCACGATCACTCCCGAGGAGGCTCCGTTGGGGAGATGTGCCACGAGGACCGTGTCCCCAATCGCGGGGAACTGGTAGATCCCATTGCACATGATTGGGAGCTCCGCCGATACGGCGTTGTCCTTGTCCTCGTATACTACCCTGGCCACTCCTCTAGCCTTGTCGATCGTCGATATCTTCCCCGTCCTGATTTCCTGCATCTTGTCCTCACGCAAATTTTTCCGGGATCCTGTAGAGCGTTGCGGATGTCTCGGATGATGTCCCGATGGAGTGCTGCACTTTTTTGATCCCGTACTTGCCGTCAAGATACCCAAACCCGACCAAATCCACGTTGAGGGATGGGATCAGCGTCACGTCCAGCAGACACTTGATCTCCACAGTGAGACCGCTTCGATTCGCCTCATTCACTTTGGCGATCAGAATTTTTTCTCCCTCTTTTTGGCTCGACACTTTCGTGTTGAGTGTCAGGATCCGCTTTTGTTCCATCGTCTCCGGTGTTGCAGATGGGTCCGAGCTCTCCACCGTCGTCTTTGTTGCCGTTGACTTTACGATTATCTTGGTCTTTTTGGTCTTTTTTGACTTTTTTGTCGTTGTTTTCTTGGCTTTTGCCGGTTCCGCGTTGCCTACCAGCACCTCTATCGTCTTTCCGTTAGCATCGGTGTAGGTCAGTCTTCCTCCGGTGTACGTTCCGTCGGCATCCTCGCTCCAAGACCATGTCTCGAGGTCTTCCGGAGTTATCTTCTTGATCGATGCCTCCTCCTCGTATTTATCGATATCGTATACTACGATGCGATTCCAATAGATCTTGGCGTATAGTCCGTAGGTTTTGCACGTATTCAGCAAAAACTCTGAATCGGTCTGCTCCGACTGCTCCAAACTGTCTATTTTTATGTCCGTTCCGTCGATAAATGGCACTAAGTCGTTATTTGCCGCTATCTGTCTTACAATTCCAAAAAGCGTTGCTTTTTCCCACGTTTTTGTCTTTTTGGTGCGTTTAAACTCATTGCTCACTGGCATGGAGACGGCCCCGATGGAGCACTTGGATCCGTCAGAGCCTCCGGATCCGGAAAACTCGTCCACGGTGTACTGGCCCGTCGGGAAATTCCTCCCGCCTTTGTTTGTGCCCTCCCAGTGACAGATAAAGAGATTGGCTACGATCGTGTCCTGGCCGATCTTGGGCTTCCAGGATCCGAGCCATCTCCCGTCCCGATTGATCACGTCAAGATCGATCCGATCAGACTCGTCCGTCTCTACCATGGTGCAGGAAAATCCCGAGACTACATTGTCAAATCCTGGGAGCGGCGGCCATGCGATGGAGTGATTGTTGTAAAGGCATAGCAAGTAAGCCCTCCGCGCAAAGCCAAAGCCATTGTTTTTAATAGCCTCGATCATGCGCTTGGTCTCATGTACCTCTGATCCCACCCCTGTCCCGGATGGCGTAAGTACTTGTGCAAGCATGTCAGTCCTCCATCCAGGGAGGGAGCGGGACCCCGGCATCCGTCACCGTCTCCGGAGCGGTCACTTTGACTCCGGACGGGAAAACAAAGTAGTCCAGGAGCCCCGGATTTGCCTCCATGAGCTCCCCGGCCCTTGTCTCATCTCCGTATACCTTGTATGCGATCTGGTCCCATGTATCTCCCGCTACTGTGGTATAGGTCATCTCCACTCCTTAAAAGCTGTACCTCGATCTGTTTTTGAGGTACTTGTCCATCATCCGCTCAAAGTCTGCCTGGGACATCCGCTCCGCAGATACGATGTCTGCCTTTGACGGCGTGCCCTGGGAGTAAAAGTTGAGCGTCGGGTGATACTCGATTTTTGCTGCAGGCGTCTCCTGCACCGGCCCTGCTTCCGCGGATCCGGTCCCGGCGTTGACGAGCTCTGTGATACGGTCTTTTGGCTGCGGGGCTGTGAGATCCGTGAGCATATCCCCCAGATCTGTGCCCTTGCGTGTCTCTGGCACTTCAAGGCCTGTGGGGATCACTGCGGATGCGTATCCTGCGCCCTCTCTCATGGCAATGCCGGCCTGCTGCAGGATTTCCATCGCCCTTGCCGGCTTGGTAAGCGGGATCACCGCCTCCGGACCGTCCTCGGCCACCATGCCGATATGGGGTATCGTGAAGACGCCGCCCATGGCGTGCTTGGCGATCTTTGATGCGGATCCGGTCGTCAGGTTTGCCGGCATTTTGGGCGCGGTATAGTTGAGCTTGCCCTGCGCGTTGACGTTGACGGTCGTGTTGACGCTGATCCCGGCCGATGCAAGACTCTTGAGTGTGCTGCTCGCCTGAGTCCAGACTCTTCTCGCCTCCGCTGTCGCTTTTCCGGAGTTAGAGCTGATCCCCTTTGCCACGCCCTCCGGGACTTTGCTCCCGGCTGTCTGGCACTCTGTCTGCAGCTCGGAGGAGTTGGTGATCTCTGTCCCGATCGACTCTGAGAGCTGGCTTGCTGCCTGCGATATATACGCTGTATCGACCGGAGGTGCGACGGCCCTTTGAGACTGTGCCGTGTGCCCGTACATTTCAAACTCGGTTGCTCCCGTGTCTACGGGCTTTTGGATCGACTTGCCATATCTCTCAAAGTACGTCGTCCCAGACTTGGCGTCGTATCCCTCGCTGCTGATCCTGTACCTGAGCTTTAGATCTATCGGCTGCTCGGCTGCTGTGATGAGCCCACCCACCGCGGAGTTGTAAGTCGTCTCTGCAGCCTGTCTCACCACTGTCTTGCCGGCTTTTACGCCTGCTGCCACCTCCGACGGGATGGCATTTCCGGTATCTTTGAGCTGTCTCTCCAGATCTGGGTGCTTGCTGAGGTTTTCCCCGAACTCATACATCAGTGCGTCAGAATCTCCCGAGAGTGCTTTAAGGTTCTGGGTATCCTCAAGAGACTGAGACAGCCAATCGGGAATGCTCTTGCCGAGATCCTTGTACTGCTTCTCCAGCTCTTCCAGCTGCTCTGTCGTCGGCTCCATCTGCTCCAAGAGTTTTTTGATGTTGTCCTTGGCCGCCTGGGAAAGGCTGGAAATATCGATGTCATTGATCATCTGGTTCCACAATCCGCCCTTGTCGGCCTGGGATGCCCAGACCGTCGTCATATCTCCGGAGGCGTAGTCTTTCATGACCTGATTGAGCTGCTGATAGAGCTCCGGTGCCGCCTGGGAGATCTCATCCTTGTAGGCGTCGTAAATGCCCCGCAACATGTAGTTCTGCCCCTCAGTTTGGGCCTTGCCTACATTTTCCAGGTATGCGCTCTGAATCGCTCTGACCTCGGTGTTATAGTCGTCCGTGGAGATCTTGCCCTGGTCCTTGAGGAGATTGACCGCGCTGAGACCGTACTCTCTGGCCTCCGCGTATTTCTCCGTCGCGTCACTGAGTTGATCGTTGATCTCCTGCTGCAGATTGGCAAAGGTATCGGCGTCGAGGCCTTTTCCGGAATAATCCATCTGGATCCCCTGCATCTTGGCCTCAAACTGAGCCCCGGTCATGGCGTTTTCGATGTCGGCCATCTGCTGCTGGAGCTCCTGGATGTGCTTTTGCTCATCGATTTCCAGGAGGCCATCGCCAAACGCGTTGTTGACGTAGCTCTGCAGCTCTTTTCCGATCGCGGCGAGCCGCTCCCGGCTGTCCGCGAACATCGAATCGGTGTTACCGATGATGTCTTGGCCGGTTTGGTCGTTGCTGTCGAAAAGAAGACCCAGGGATACATCGATCGTGTACTGCTGCTGATCTACCGTGTCCTGGACTCCGGAGATGTAGTCTTCGATGTCCTGCACATACTGTGACCGCTCGGTGTCGTCAAGCTCGATGCCTATGCCGACTTTCCACTGTAGCTTTTTAAGATCATCCTCTGTCTGGGACAGCGTATCCTTATACGACTCCAGCTGATCCGACGCCTTCCCGAGGCTATCCAATCCGTCAAAGTCGACATCCTTGAGGACGTGCTTGGATACCTCTTCGAGGTCCTCCATCGAGAGCTTGATATCTCCAAAGTGCGCAGCAAGGTCGGCATCATCCATGGCCTTTCTGGCCTTTTTGACAGCCGATGCGATGCCTGCTGCCCCACCGATCGCTGCGGCGACTGCCAGGATCCCCACTGCCACGGGACTCCCCATGATCCCGGCAAATGCCGTAAATGCCGACACTACCTTGGAGATCATCTGACCGCCTTTGAGCGCCAGCATCGCGGATGCAATGCCCGTGAGCACGGATGAGATGGCGTCTGGGTGCTTGATGCACCAGTTGCCAAAGTCCCTGATCGGTGTAAAGAGCTTGAGCAGATCGCCCGCTGTGTTGCTGACGATTCTCCCCACGGTCGGAAGATTTTCCGACACCGATGTCATAAAATTTGCGACCCAGTTGGACTGCTTGAGCTTGGTGTTGATCATGTTGATCAGACTCGTCCCCGTCTGCACCACACTGCGCATCGGCGTCACAGCCTGATCGTAGATCTCGATCCCCAGCCCTTCGAGCGCGGACTTAAAGATGTCAACATCTCCCTGCAGGTTGTCCAGCTTGATCGCGGCCATCTCTTTTGTCGCGCCGGCACAATTTTGGATCGCCCTTGTCGTGTCGTCAAAGTCCGACTGCGTCGCGTTGACGATGGCGAGCAGTCCAGACATACCTCTCTGGCCTGCCAGCTCCGCAGCATAGAACGCTTTTTCGTCCTGCGTCATGCCTGCAAAGCCCTTGCGCATATCCTGCATCAGATCCGCAAAGGATCTCATGGACCCGTCTGAGTTGGTGATAGACAGGTGCAGCTTGTCGATCGCGTCCTGGCTCTCTTTGGTCGGCTTGACCAGCCTTGTGAAAAGCGATCGGAGTGATGTCCCGGCCTGGTCTGCCTTGATGCCGGCGTTGGCCATGAGTCCTGTCGCCACAGCGACGTCGTCGATCGAGTATCCAAGTGCCCCCGCGACAGCTCCGGCATACTTAAATGTCTCGCCCATCTTGGCGACGTCGGTGTTTGTGCTCGTTGCCGCGGCGGCGAGCACGTCGGAAAAGTGCTCTACGCGCTTCTGCGCCTCCTCGGTGCTGATCCCCTTGAGCGAGATTCCAAAGGCAGTCATATCGTCTGTCACGATGTCAGATACGGTGCCCAGGTCCTCTCCGGATGCCGACGCAAGGTCCATCACAGATGAGATGCTCGCGAGGATCTGGTCCGTCTTCCAGCCTGCCATGCCCATGTACTGCATGGCCTCTCCTACCTGCGTGGCTGTGTATTTGGTATCTGCTCCGAGCTGTTTGGCCTTATCTCTCAGCGCCTGGAAGTCGTCTCCCGTCGCGCCTGTGATGGCCTTTACCGTGCTCATCTGACTCTCAAAGCTCGTCCCTACGTTGACCGCATAGGCTGCGATCCCGGCGACGGCCGTGCCTGCTGCCGTAGCGGCTACGGCCACTCCCTTGAGTGCTTTTTTGGCTACTTTCTCAAACTCTGAGATCCCCGGCGTAATTTTTTTGTAGGCTCCGGTAAACTGGCTTGCAAAGCTAGTGGAACTGGACGCGGCCTCCTTGGCGATCGCCTTGAGCTCTCTTTTGGTGAGTCCCGTCGCAGAGGTCAGGGAAGAGTCAATCTTGCCTGCGATCTTTACGGCTAACTCGTACTCGCTATTTGCCATCTCTCCTCCTTACCTCTTTTTGTCCAGTGCTATCAGCTCCTGTGCCATGTCCAGGATCTCGTCAAGCGTCAGGCTCTCCATATAGTCGATCCCAGTATGGAGCCGGATCGCAAGGATCATGTTGGCCTTGCGCAGATTCTTTAGGCCGGCTCCGGTTACTCCTCGCTGTAGAAAAAACCGCTTACCCGGTTTTTGACCGCCATGATGTCGCGGATATCCATCGCCTCCAGCAGCTCGATCGGTACTCCTGCTGCTCTTGACGCGAGATACATGGTAAAGGGCTCACTGTTCTCCTCGAGGGGCTGCGTCAGCATGCCCTGCGTGGCCATGTAGCGCTCCGCGTCTCTGTAGTCCTTGCCCGTGCAGGTCCGGAGACCTCTCAGGTCGATCTCCGTGTAGTGCTTGCCCTCAAAGTCGATCGGGCGCTTGAGCGTATAGACGAGCCTGTCTTTTGTCTCCAGTGCGTCCGTCTTTACGACCTCGACTTCTCCCGCTTTTACGACCTCGACTTCTCCCGCTTTTACCACCTCGACGCCGTCTGCCTTGGTCTCGTTGATATCTACTACCTTTTTGTCTGCCATTTGTGTGATCCTCCTTTTGGAAAAACGCCGCCGGGAGTTGATCCCCGGCGGTGCTGATATTGCTGATCAGCTGATCAGCAGAGTGCCTTGATCGCCGCGAGCTGGTCCTGCCCGTTGACGACAAAAATTCCATTGAGCTTATCAAGCTCAAAGAGCTTTTTGCCGTCCACCTCGTACAGGATGTACGTGCAGGCCACCGTCACCTTGGAGTCCATCTGGGCTCCCTGCTTAATGGTCCCGGGCTGGAACTCCTTGCTCTGGCCCTTGACGACAAAGCGCACGCCCTTGTAGGTCGTTGTGGAGTCGCTCCGGTTTTTAAGCTGCTCCGCTGCTCTCAGGGTGATGTTTACCGGGGATCCGGGCACCATCAGTGCTGCGGCATCCTCGTCCAGCATCCGGAACGGGATCTCCTGATCGATGTTGGAAAAGTGCCCGATGATCGCAGCATCGTACTCTCCGAGCACACCCGGCCCGGATACGGTCTGCGTGATCGAGCTGATCGTCGCCAGTGATACCTCGCCGGATACGCCGATCATCTTGCTCCCGTTGTTGTAGACGTTAAAGTCGTTAATCGCTTCGGGGACCTTGGTATAATCTGCCATTACTGAGCACCTCCATTCATTGCGGCCGTCATGATCGAGGCATCAAATTCAAAGACGCCCTTGATGTACTCCGCGGGGATAAGCGGCGCGACGCTGATGTGAAAAACCACGTGCCCATTGAGGAGCTCAGACTCCGGATTGTCTGCCGCGTCATAGGAGATCTCTCCTCCGTAGATCTTGCCGGCAGAAGCCAGGGAGTTGAGGTACCCGTTAAAGCTCGTGATGATTGCCTCACGGAGTCGCGGATCCGTCGGATCGTCGATGTGGGAGTGGTAGCTCTCAATAAATGTATTCTGCAGGAAGTTAAACATCCTGCGGCATGTGATCCACCGCTCCTTGGGGTCTGAGCTGCCGGGATATGCGGCTGTGTTGTTGCCCCAGATCCTCCATCCGGAGGCGTTGATCAGGGTGACGATGCCAGCGCCGTTGAGCACGGCCGCCTGCGTCTCATCGAGATTAACCTCCGTGCCATCGTCAAGCACCGCTGCAGATACCGATGCGGCGAGGCTGGACACCTTGCGGGCCGGCACATCGTCGTTGGCCCGGTCCTGCGCTGCCTGGATGGCTGCGTAGAGCGCGGAGTAGTCGATGATGTAATCGCCAATCTTGGCATTAGGCCAGAGCGCGATCTCCTTGGAGGAGCTTACGCCCTGGGCCTCTTTGGCTGCGGCGACATCCACATAGGACTTGGTTTTTGCGACGTCGATGTCGATGACCGCCTGTGCGTGGAAGTTGCCATTGAGCTTAGTCGTCTTGGCGTTGAGCGCCGCGGCGACGGATGCCTTGCGGGACCAGTGCGGGGCGAGCAAAAAGCCAGGCGCCATCCCAAAGCGGGGATAGACCTGTCTTACAAGCTCGATGCCGGTCTCTTTTCCGGTCGATGCGTCGAGTCCGCCGATAATGTCTGCGTCTGTGACCTTGGAGGGATCCAGGGCGTCGTATGTCGCAGTCACGGCGTCCAGGGCATACGCGGATCCGGTCGAGATCATGGAGATCATGGTCCTGCCATTGGAATCATAAGACAGAGTGTAGTCCTTACCCTCTGTCAGCTTTGCGTCTGCATTGGATACGACGATCGTGCTCTTGATCGCTCCGAGCTCCGCAAGGTATCCGATGTGGCTGTCGAGCGCCACGGTCTCTTTTTGCACTGTCTTTTTGTGCTTTGCAGGATCCAACACGTTGATCAGTACGATCGGGGCCGCAGACGCGACCTGGAAGCTCGCATAGATCGACTCACAGAGTGTGTAGTTCGCAAAGTCCGTGTTGTATCCTACTGCCGCCTGCGCCTCCGCAAAGCTGTAGCAGAGCTTTGGCGTATTGACGCCTGCTGCCGGATCCGCGGTCATGTTGACGGGTGCTGTCCCGATGATGACCTGGAGTCCTGATGCGCTCGCTGCCGGAGTCGCTACGCTTGTAGGGTGCTCCTCGGTGGCAACACCATGCTTATATAGAGCCATTACTCATTCCTTTCTCGGCCTTTGCGGCCGCCTGTGCAAACAAAACTGCAAGGCCCGATCTCTGGTCTTGCAGCTCCTTTTGTGCGGATGCCAGGGCGTTGATGTCGACCATCAGCGCTCCAAGCTCCGGCACCTTAGTGATGATGCTTTTGACGCTCTCAGGGAGCTCTCCTCTGTAGATCGTCCCCTGCTGCAGGGCTCCTCTAATCGAGGGCCCGATATAGCAGGTGATTTTTGGCGCCTCCGGCTTTGCGGCCTTGGGCGTCTGCGCCTTAGCGGCGCTCGTCTTGCTTATCGTCATATCAACTCCTGTGCCTGTAAATTCGCGGGCGGTATCGTCTCGTATACTGCGGTGAGCCCACCAAAGTAGTAGGGGTCCGTCTCGTCCTCACTGATCTGCCATGAGATCATCGGCTGCTTGTCGTCGTTGTACCGCGCAAGTGTCCACGACTGCCCGGCTGTCCCGCTCTGGATCATGATCCTCTGCATCCGCTCGAGGAGCGAGATCACCATTAGATCGCCGCCGTTGTCGTCCTTGGGATCGTAAATGCCAAAGATGATCTGCACCGTGACCTTGTAGGTAGACATCGGCTCGAGCACCTGGCCCCCCGTAACTTTGACGAGCGCTAGGGGAAAGCTCTGTGCGTCATCCTCCTCCGACTCCTCCTCCGAGTAGTCGTACTCGCTCTTCGGGTCCTCATCCTCGTGTACGTGGATCGGGATCCGCTGGGCGTATACGTGGAGCTTTGATGTCTCCGTTGATCCCGGCGCTGCCAGGCGCAGGAGCTCGGTATCATCCTCTATGATCTTGATGAGTGCTTTTTGGAGCAAAACTGCAGATAAATCCATTATTTTTTACCAATCGCCGCGGCGAGCGCCGACCTCATGTTTTCCACGAGATCGTCTTTGATGTACTGCTGCTGTACCTGGACGACGTGCGTGTTTCCGATCATTTTCGATGCCGCAATCGACACGATCTGTCTTATCGGATACTTTTTCTCGGTCTTCCGCTGGAATACTCCGACGTGCGTGCCTGATGATCCCGATTTGCTCCTCCAGCCTACGCCCACCACAAAGGCCTTGCGTCCATCCACTTCCAGGTCTTTGAGGTATCCGCGGTTGAGCACCTGTGCGGCCACGCCCAGGATCTTGCGCTTGCGCGTTTTAAAGTTGACGATGCTCTCCGGGGATGCCCGATACTTAATCTCCGCGCCGTCGGAAAAGCTCGACGCCCTCCTGATCGACTCCGCCTTATTGAGCTTTGATGCCTTGACGATGTACCTCTCTTTTGCCGCGTCTTTGAGTCTTGTCGACGCCTCTCTGGCCGTCTTGTTGATGGCCGAGTTGAGCGCGTTATTGGCTCGTAGCTGCGACAGGCTTGTCATCGCCGATATGATCTTGTCGTACTCATCGCGGTCCAGAGATATCTCGATCATGACCTTGTCGCCTCCAGCTCCAGGCTATATATCCCGTCCTCGTTGATCGCATTTGTGCAGGCGTATGGCTTGCCATCCACCGTCACTCTCGACCCTACTGCAGGCATCCTGCCGTAGCTCGAGGCAAGGACATACACCAGGATCATCTTGGTATAGACGCCATCCTGGTACTCCGATGTCCTCCAGAGCTTTTCCCTAGACTCCAACTCGTTGGAGTCTATGAGTGCCGGCATCATCCTGCCGTTGATCTCGTGCTCGTCTGTAAACTCCTCGAGGTTTAAAAAGGTCTTTTTGGCATCGTCCCGGAGGATCGCTTTAAAGCTCATCCCAGGAGCTTGACCTGCACCTCGGTATCAGCCGTTGCTGCGGCAGCTACGGCCCATCCTGCAGGCACGTCCGTGTCGGTCTTGGTCGCTCCTGTCTTGGCGTTAAAGTACACCAGATCGCCCTGGCCAATTGCCAGAGTCGTCGCCTTGGGGATCGCGAAAACGCCCTCGGTCGCAAGAGCTCCTACCTCTCCCGGCTTGATGTCCCCTGCTGCCACCGCGATCCGCGCCGCTAGGGCGACAATCGTGCCCGCTGCGATCGTTGCATCGCTGGTGTTGATGTAGTTGACGGTCTGTCCCGTCCGCTTATAATTTGCTACCATTTCTCAGCCTCCTTTTTAGGCTCTGCCGGGGTTGCTGATTGCCACGCCGGCATTTTCCACGATCCCGCGGTAGTCGAGGACCGAGACACCAAAGTCGAGGAAGATGTACCACTGGTACGACAGCGTCTTGTTGTCAAACTCCCTCACCATCGTGGGTCTGCGTCTTCCCCGCAGGAAATCTACCTCTACGCTCTTGGAGCATGTGGGATCCGCGACGCCAAACCACGGCACTGCCTTTGTGCCTGCCATTGTGTTGAGCGCCTGCTCCTCGATAGGGACGATCTGGCGGCCCATCTCGTACAGCGGGTTTGCTGCCTGCGTGTTGCCCTCGGTATTGATGCTTGTGGAGTGCAGTACGCTGTATACATCCGCTCCAAAACCAACAGGGTAGATCAGGTATCTCAGCTTGTTGTTGATCGGCTTGCCGTCGAGGTCAGTCTGCATGCCCATGGCGAGGATCATGTCGTTGATCGAGTCGTAGGTCGGCTTTGCTCCGGTCAGGAGATTTCCATGGTCCTTGCCAAAGAGGGCTTTTCCGTCTTCCGCGATCTTTGCATTTGCAAAGAGTGCTGCATAGACCTTTTTGTTGACCGTCTCCATCGCCGCCTTGGAGTATCTCATCGGCAGGGTGGTGATGTATCCGATGTCGTCGTCGATAAACGCCTGTCTGGACATGGCAAAGCGACGGCCGTAGGTCTCGAGATGTCTCTTGGGCCGGACGTAGTCCTTAGGCGTATCGGCGGTCATCTCTCCGCCCTCTGGGATCAGCTCAAGCTCTGCCGCGGATCCGGGGATGTACTCGGATCTGGACTCCTTGAAGTCGGACAGCTCCCCGATGGTTGCCCAGAGCTGATAGGTCGTAGCTGCCGTCTTGTAGCCCTGCACATAGGACTTGTTGGCCGTTGCGTCCAGGATCGCAGGGAAAACGGACACAGGATTTGCAAAGTCTCTGCGCTGTACCATCTCGTCAAAGAGGGACCCGGCGTCCATAAACTCCACGCCCTTGACGTCTCTCATCGTGTGCGCGGCGATGCTCCTGAGGGTTGCCCCTCTGAGCTCGTCAGCGCCTGCTGCCGGCTTGTCGACCGGGATAGAGCGGGACATCAGGAGGGCGTCGGATGCGGCGTCGATAAACTTATCGTTCTCATCTCTGGAGACCTGGACGCCAGTGGATACCGGAGCGTGCTGCTTTGCCAGCTCGTCCATCACCTGCTTGCGGACCTGGTCGATCGATGCTCCGGAGCGGATGTAGGCGCTGGGGTCCATGTTGAAGGTCCGGCAGAGATCTGTGATCTCAGCCGTGCGCTGTCTCTCGGCCGCGATGGCTCTCTGCGCTGCCTGCGCAGGATCCTCGGTCTGGGTCGGCTCATTGGCTCCTCTGTTCTCCGCCTCCATGGCTTCGATCTGCGTGTTGAGATCATCGATCTCCCGCTGGAGCGCATCAAAGTGTGCTGTCTCCTCTGCAGTCAGGTCGCGGTGCTGAGTCTTCGCCTTGTCCGTGATCGCCTTCTGCTCGAGGATCTTGGAGTCTCTTAACTCCTTTAATTTCATCTCTCGTACCTCCTTGAGATATTTTGATTGAGCTGGATTAAGCGCTCTCGCGTCTCCAGCGAGCTACCATTTTCGTAAGATCTGCCGACGCCTACCGTGGGATCAGCTGGGATGGACACGATGGAGATCTCCAGCGGCGTCCACTTGCGTGCGATGTTGCACTCGCCCTCAAAGCGTCCGTCTGCGGTTTTTGTCCCCTTTTCGACATATTCCCAGCTGTTCACGATGTAGCCTACCGATACGCCCTTGAGGGTTCCGGACTGGACCTTGTCGAAGATCTCCTGGCTCTTTTCGTCGGCATCGAACTCGACCGTTGCGACTCCGCGGTGATCCCGGATCTCTGCGGAGAGGATCTTCCCTATCACCACGTCCTTGTTGTGGTTAAAGAGCACGCATCCGATGCTCTGCAGGCGCGACAGGTCACAGGCTCCGGGTGCATGGTCCAGGATCTCCGCCTCTCCCCAGCGCATGTAAGGCGTCTCGGAGGAGAAGCTGAGCTCTGCTGTTCTCTTCTCTTTGCTGATTGATCGGATTCCTGCCTCCGGCATTTCACGCTGGAGGATTCCTTCCTTGTCTCTTCGTCTCATGTCTTTTTCTCTCCTGTCAGCATCGTCTCCAGATCTACGCCCTTCTTTCTGGCGTAGCTGATGATGTCTGCCATCTCATCCACTGTGTCTCTCCAGTCCCTGCCGCCTTCCGCCTGCACCTGTGCGAAGGTCTTCTGCCCGGTCTTGAGCGCCGTCGCTGTCGCCGTCGCCTCTTTGGCCGGATCGACCCAGGGCTTCGGGGCTCTGATCCACTCGTGCTGCATGTACTCCTCGCGGTGCGTCTGAAAATCGACGCGGTCTCCGAACTTACCGGTCGCGTAGAGCTGGAGGATGAAGGTCTCGTAGATGCTGTTGCAGACCTCGATCAGTGCCTCGATCTCCGACTGATAGGTGAGGCTGTCCTCGATCGATCCCTGGCGGGCTGAGCTGTAGTTGCTTTCGCTCATGTCCCGGCTCACGGATTCGTAGCTTAGTCCCTGTCCTGCTGCTATCAGGCGCATCTCCTGCTTCACAAATGCGGTCGCATCTGATGCCTGCCCCGCGGGGTTGACGACTGAGATGTCGTCCCCGGAGTTGAGGTACTGGATCATGCCAGGCGTGAGGGTTCTTCCGGCGTACTGCTGCTGTCCTGCTTCGTCCGTGATGGTCGTCCCGCGGCCCAGATTGGAGGGCGGAAGCGTCCTTTTGACGAATACGGACAGGCAGGCCATGACTCTCTCCTTGACGGCCTCGGCCTCCATGTACTGGTTGATGTCTCGGATCCTCGTCAGGGTCTGTGCCATGTCTGACATCTCGCGGACCTGTGTGGGCCTTGTCTTGGTCCAGTAGGCTATCACCTGCTCGGCTGGAATGTACACAGGGCGCGGATCTGACTCTCCGTCTGCTCCGACGTGCTTGATGTAGTAGCCCATGGGCCGGTTGTACTTGTCGTACCTGATGCCTCCCCGGACGCACTCCTCTCCTGGGAGACCCAGCTGGTCCATGGTGTAGTCCAGCTGGTCGACCTCGATCGCCTGGATGCGGTACGGGAGGAACCGTCCATCATTTGCAAAGACCTTGAGAAGGAGGACTCCTCCGTCTACCTTCTTTCTCCGGACGCACATCCGGAGCATCTCGTTGAAGGACTGCTGTCCTGTTATGTCGAAATTCTCTTTTCTGGTCCAAATTTTCCAGTCTTTGAGTATTTCTGCGTCTACTTTCGCGTTTCCGGTCTTTGGCCGGAGCGTAAAGCCTTTTCCGTACACATTTCGGACGAATGACGATACCACCGCGTTCATAATGTCCGAATTGCGTTCCATGTCGCGGGCGCGTGCCCGGACTCTGTCTCTGTACGGCTCGTCCTGATGCTCTGCAGTGTCGTCCACTGCGGGCCAGTTGTGGTTCAGCCGTCCCGTCTCCCCGGCATCGTAGCTCCGGACCTGTTCCAGGTACTGTCTCCACGCCTCCCGGCGTGCAGCCGTCTCCGGAGAGAACGCGCCTATGACCCGGTCTAAGAAATTAGCCATGACTATCTCCCCTCAAAGTAGGCGACCACTGTGTCGTCAAAGAGCCCAGGGTTGTCCTGGGTCTTGCGTGATACGATTGCGCTCTCCAGACGGTCCCGCTCCTTGATGAGCGCGGCCAGATCTGCTCTCTGCAGCTGTCTGGATCCGATCTTGTATGACTGCCCGCCCTGCAGGATCTTGTCGATCGCGTCAGAGACGTTCTGGTACCTCTCGAGGAGGGACGCCGACGATGTAATCGATGTCTGTGTAATTTTTTCCTCGTCCATATCTCCTCCTTACCGTAGCCAGTCGTCATGCTTGCCGATCCACGTCTCCTCCGGCATCATGTCCTGCTGCTGTGCCGGCCGTCTTTCCTCGGCCTGCTGCCTGATCCGGCTCTGTGTCTCCTGCTCTTCTTCCAGGTGCCACGATCTCGCGCCCAGGAGATCGGCTGCAGCTGTGGCGTAGACCTCGCAGTCCAAGTAATGGTTGTCTGCATGGGACCTTCTCAGCTCCCAGCGCTCCTCCACGCCTCCGGTTTTTGTCCTGTGTGCGACCTTCTGTTCGGCCGTTACCTGCTCCGCATACTCCCGGTCGCATCCCTTGTAGACCATCCACGAGCCTGTGCCGTTGCGCCGGCGCATTCTCGAGGCGATCATGTCCTTGTACTTGCCGCCATCCACGATGCAGAGCTGTCTGCCCCGGTACATTGATCCCTGCCTGTCGACTGTCGTGATCTTGTAGTAGCTCATCATCGACTTGGACGAGCCCTTGACCGGGAGAGCCCAGTCGAGGTGCTGTCCGCAGAAGTCATATACGGCATCTGTCTGGTCGCCGGAGTCGATCAGCGCGAGGGAGACCACCATCTTGGTGCCATCCTCGCGGACGTATTCTCGGTTCATGGCCTGCTCGATGCCTGCCCAGCTGAGCACCTGCCCATGGGCGATGTTCTGGGAGGTGAAATAGTCCCCGAAGGCCCGGACCGTCCAGTAGAGTGAGGTCTCCTGCACGTCCACGCCTCCGCAGAGGCGCTTCGCCCAGGACGGGACGACCAGCTCCGGCAGATCTGTCTGCCTTTCGAGCACCATGTCGGACGTCGTGCGGAGCTTCGCATCCTCCCAAGGCTCCGCGAGCCACGAGTTGCAGAAGTTCTGCAGGAGCTCCGGCTGGTCTTTCGACTTGAGGAACTCCGCTACGGCCTCCGAGATCGTTACAAAAGGCGAGTAGAGAGTCGACATCCAAAATGCTACCGATCCGTGCTTGCCGGATGGGTCCTCCCGGACGGCTCTCCACTCGCCGTACTTTACGATTCTGTTCTTCTGGGCCTCCGTGATGCGCTCCCCGCATCCCTGACATACGTAATAGGCCCTGTCTGCTCTTTCCTGGTTCGACAGGCCTTCCCCAGAGGGAAATTTGACCTGCTGCCACTTGAGCTCTATCAGCTCCCCGCAATGTGGGCAGGGAACGAAGTAATGTTTCTCGACGTCCGCAGACTCGAGGTCTCTCCAGATGTGTCCCTCTCGGGTTGTCGGTGTCGATGTCTCAAAGATCTTCCTGTTCGGGAAGGTCTTGGTACGCTCTGTCGCTAGCCGGATCGGGTCCGCTTCCTTTCCGGATGCCGCCGGGTACTTGTCGATCTCGTCCATGAGGAGGTACCTCACGGGACGCGATGCCAGGGAGCTCGGGCTGTTTGATCCTGCAAGGACCAGATACATCCCATCAAACTGCAGCTCATCTACGGATGAGGCGCGATCATCAAAGAGTTTTGCCGTCTTTGGCGAGAGCTTGATTGCCGGGATCAGCCTGTTTTTTGACACCGATGCCGCAAGGGCATCCGTCGGATATACCAGCATCGCCGGCGCCGGATCCTGCGATATCACGTACAGGATGATGTTTTGCAGTGCCTCTGTTCCTCCGACCTGCGTTGGTTTAACAAAGATCACTTTTTCCGTGCGCCAGTCGTTGAGCTCGTCCATGATCCCGGCAAGATACTGCGTCGTGGCGTTGCGCCACGGCCCCGGCCTTGCTGATGATTTACTGTCCAGGATCCTGTATTTTTCCGCCCACTCGCTTACTGTGAGCTTTTCCGGAGGCAGGAGATACTTTACGAGTGCGTCTCTTTGATACGGCTTTATCGTGTACGGCCTTATCTTTGCCGGCCTTTTTTTCTCCATCCTCCTCTCCTGTCCTTGCTGCCAGCACAAATGCGGTGAGCTGATCCGTGATCTCCTGGGATAGATCGTGCTCGATCTGCCTCTCCGTCACGGCGTCTACGATCCCAGTGATCATGCCTCCCACCTTGGTCGGGATACCCATGGCAAACTTTTTAAAGTTTAGGCAAAAGCGATCGTAGTCGAGCCGGATCTCGTCAACTGCGATGTACTCTCCCTTTTCAATTCCCGTTTTGAGCTCGTGAAGCTCTGCCTGGGACTCCTTGAGCGCGATCTCCGCTTTGAGCTTTTGCTCCTTGAGATCGATCTCCTTATCCCTCACCTGGCTGTTCTTGGCGTTTTCATTGGTCGCCAGATATCCCAGGTATCCATGGACCGTACCGTAGAGCTCGTACCCCTTTGTCCCTGATGTCGTCTTTTGGCGCTCAAAAACGCCCTCATCTGTGAGCCTCTGGATCTGCCTTGTCGATAGCCCCAAGAGCCGGGCGACATCTTTTTGTTTCAAATATATCGCTTCACTGTCTGAAAATTCTGTCTTATCAGGCATTTCAGCCAATCCCTTCTACCAGCAAGGCGACACGACATCAGATTCGCAAATTTAAATTTTTGCGCCCAAAAGCCGGGCCTTCCGCGACCCGCTCGCCCCCTCCGGCTCCGGAAGGACCCGCGACCCGCGCATGCCCGGCCTGTCAATCAACAATAGGGAGGCCTGCTGCCTCCCGCTGCGCTACTTATACCGCGGCGCGCCTCGCCGCTCGAGGGGGATCGCCTTAACGGCGATGAGGGAATGGCATGCGGTCCATCCCCTCTGTGCTATGGCACGATATAAGTATATGCCCTCTGGCTTTGGAAATTTTGGAATCTTTTAGTATCCCTGCTGCTCCAGCACTTTGTCGAGCTCGTCCTCTGCGGCCTTTCGGTGCTTGTACACACTGCTCACTGAGTAGTGCAGGGCGCCCGCTATCGCCTCCATGGGTGTGTTCGACAGGTAGTATGCTGTCATGATCTCGCAGTGGATCTGGTCCAGATATGCAAATGCCAGGGCTGCCTTGGCTCTGTCTACCCTCTGCTTGTCTATGGCCTGCATGAGATCGTCGTAGGCTTTCTCTCTCCGCTCCGCCAGTATGGCCATCGGATCCTCTGGAGACGTCTGTACCTTTTCCCGGTCGTACGCGATCCCCTTGAGTGTAGTCTCCTGCTCGCACCTCTCGAGCTCATACCTTAGTCTCGTCACTCTGATGTCGTCCACTCTGATCGCCGTCAGAAAGTCGTCTACTCTGTCTGTCATCTCTCCTCCTGCTGCCCTCGCTCCGTTTTACCTCTCCCGACGCTCGACACCGACCGTCCAGATCCGCATGATCCCTCCTGGTCCCTTCCCGGAATCCACATCCGCTCTCGCTCTGCTCACGGCATCCTCCTGTACTTTCTCCGGATCCGCGCAATTATGACCTGCATCCGGATCCACGATATCGCACCGTCCCGGTATGCCGTGCGGGCCTGTAGGATCTCGGCCTGCATCCGCCTCTGCTTGGTGGACCACCTCTGGATCCACTCGATCTGCTCCTCATCGTCAAGTCTGCTCATATCTCCCACTCCTCCGGCGAATCCTCACTACAAGTAAAAATGCATCCCCTGTACCCGCCAGCCTTGTAGTACTTACAGCCTGCGCAATCGTTTGGCTGTGTCTTGCAGTACTCCTTTACCGCTTTTGCCGGATCGGCATCCTCCAGCGCGCCTAGCGCTTTGAGTGTGTCGATCGCCGGCTCAATGTTCCCATGTTGCATCATGTCTGCAATCATGGGGATAACTGCAGCGCTTACGTCCTTATAGCGCACCAGCTTATCGCTCATCTTTTGTCTCCTCCATCTGCTGCGATCTCCTTCCATACCTGATACAACGCCCATGCAAGCGGATTGTGAATGTGTTGCGGTGCGCTCTGTCGGTATTCCTCCACCTTCTTCGCCCACTCTGGTAGCTGTGGCTGTGCGGAAGGCAACGCTTTAATGGCATCCTCACAATCATAAATGGCACTTAAATGTCGTGCTGTCGGCGCAGGTTCTTCCAATGCGGTCAGCGCATCAATCGCCGCCTGTCTGCTGATTAAGTCACTCATTCCTTATCCTCACTTTCTGCCTGTGACTCAATTCACACCAACTCTGACCGCTATCACATCCTCCCACGGGATGGCTTTTGCTTTTTCTTCAATCTCCTCGTCCGACCAATTATCAACTTCTTTCCATCCGTAGTAGTGGCAACAATCATCATACGGACTATCCTCTTTTTCGTGGTACATATCATCTTTACCGATTATCAGCGTTTCTATATGTGGTTCGTAGATGTTACCTGCTAAGTAAGAATAATCATCATTTATTCCATCTGTATCTATCCATGCTATGACTCTCATATCGGGATGATTAGCCATAAGTGTTGCTAATTTCTCCGCATAAGCCTTGTTCTGTTCAAATTCCTTAATCATTCCTTATCCTCACTTTCTGCCTTGTAGCGCTTCAATCGCCGCCTGTCTGCTGATTAAATCATTCATCCTGTTCACCTCTCATATCCGCTCCACAGTTCGGGCAGTAATTTGATGTTTGACTGTCTGCCCACCAACCAAAAGCCGACTTACATTGATCGCAGATATAACAATCACCATCGTATATCCATTTCCCCTTCTTCCGTTCTGGCTGTGCTGAATCATTCTTCACTGGACACTTTGGGTATCTTGTCGGATAAATCATCCGAACCACCTCCCATCCACCAATGTCTTTGAAAATATCGGAACCTCGTCAAGCCATATGCGGTCATGGTTCTTTCCTTCCTCGTCACGATATGCAATGGCTGCCACCTCGTTGTTAAACACAGATAGCACAGGCTCTTCATCTCCGTCCTGATAGGTGACCACATACGCGTTCTGTTCTGGCTGTGCGGATGGCAGATTTCTCAAATCTTTTCGTAATAACAAAATCTCTGTCGTCTGCTCCATTGGTATAGAGTCAAACCTTTTATCGAGTGCATCAATCGCCGCCTGTCTGCTGATTAAATCATCCATGCTCATTCCTCCATCTTCGCACCGCATTCAGGACAATACTTCGTTTTGTATTCCGCTTCGTCCCATTCATACCCGCAGTTTGAACACGAATAAAATCCGTATGCGTCCTCATTCCAGTGCGCGTGTGCTACTGGCTTTACGTCCTCTCCCGGTTCCTTCTCGATCACTGCTCTGATCTTTCCCTTTTCCGCCGTTGAGAAAAAAGCGCTCCCCGCGATCTTGTTCATTAGCAGGTCAGCTCGGATATGCTTGCTTTCCATCATTCTTCCTCCCGATTTCTTGCATGCCCTGTATCTCGCTTTGACCTGTGGTCCTCGACGTCTATCACTCTTCCGGAGGCATCCATCAGTACACCCCATTCTGCTCCCGGAGCTTTGTCTGTGTGTCCGGCGTACTCTGGGGCCTTTGGGAGCCTTGTGGCTTTTATCTTTGCTCTCATTCCTCGCTCCAGTCTCCGATCACCGTCATAAGGTGCTGCAGCTCATAGAGCCCACCCGCTGCCAATGCCTTTGATGCTGTGGCTCCCCTCTGGCCGGCGTCTGCATACTGCTTTGTCAGCCTCTGCTCCTCTCTTGTCAGATATGCCATCACTCTGTCCAGCCCATTATCCATAGTACTCGTCCTCATACCTGCGCGTGATCTCTGCGATCTGCTGCAGCACGTCTCCTTCTGACTTCTCTGCCCCGGGGCCGCTCACGTAGAATATTTTCCCCGCCATAGCCTGATTGATCTCTTCTGCCATCCGGATCACGGCCGGCGCAGCGTTCGCCTCCTGCTGCCTTGTCCGCTCTTTTACTCTCCACCGCATCACAAAGCGCTCCTGCTTGATCCGGATCAGCTCCTCCGACTCCTTGAGTCCGAGATCCCTCGCACAGTTGATGATGTCGTTGTATTCCTCTACGAGGTCCTTTCTTGCCTCCATTTCCGTCACCGGAGTAGGGTTGATGCCTCTCAGCACTCTTGCCAGTTTGAGGGCCGCTTTGGCCTCTTCCGTGAGCTCCTCGGCATACTGTATGAGGAGCTCCGCCTCGCCCAATTTGTCCAACATGTATCCCATTGCTTTCTATTTCTCCTCGATCTCCGGAAGCTCATCGTCGTCATGCTCTAAGAGGAGATCTACAACATGTCCAGCAAGCCTGCAGTCATTCTCGAGCATCAGATATAGCTGTCTCACCTGATAGCCCAGGTCGATCTCGTTCTCGTCCCATGCTTTGCCGATATCTTCTGCCTCAGTCTCGTACTTCTGGAAAATGCCCCGCATCTTCTCCAGACGCTCGCGTTTCGCACTCATTTTTCTCCTCTTTTTTTATTTTCTGCTTATCCTTGTCCTTTTTACTCTTTTCGTCCTCATCCAGTACTGTGTACCCAAAACGCACACCTGACGTGGTTTTGACTGATGGTACTCTTCTCATCCGTTCATACGCTCCTGCTCTGCCCACTCGTCATATGGGTCCTTGTACTCGTCTTTTGACGGCTCGTCCTGCTGCCTTTTCGGTTCGCAAAATTCCTGCTCCTCTGCGCGGACCTGTGTGGTGTAGACCTTACGGCCATCCCGATCCGTGTAGGAACCTGTGACGATCGATCCGCGGATCGCGAGCTTGGTGCCCTTGTGGCAGTAGTTTTTTACGAACTCCGCCGCCTTCCCGAACGCCACGATCGAGATAAAATCCGCCTGGGGATCCCGGTCCTTTGAGCGCCTGCGATCGACCGCCAGCGTGTACATGGCCACGATCGACTCGCCGTCCTCCTTCTGCTTTGTCCTGATCTCCGGCTCACGAGTCAGCCTTCCGACCAATATTGCCAGGTTCATGTCTTTGCCTTTTCCTTCTTTGCCGGACGTTTTGTAGATGTCCGCTTTGCCGGCTTCTTTGCCGGCTTCCTTGCGCTCTTCTTCGCTTTCGCTGTGCCTGCTGCCCTTTCCGGCTTCGACGCGGCTTTGATCGGCTTCCATCCCTCGCATCCCATCTTCGGGTTGTCCCGCATGTAGACGAGTCTCTTGACTCCCGGTGTTTTGATGCTCGCCTGGTTATATCTGCATGCGGTATTCCCGCATGCGCTTACACACTCATCGATCAAGGTAGTCCCTCCCGATCTCCTGCATGTAGACGCCCTTTCCGTACCTTCCGATCATGCATGCCTCGGCGGTGCGCTTGAGCGTAGCGTCCCACACAGAGTTATTGTGGACGGCATCCGGGCCCTCCCGATGGTGGTAGACACATAAATGCACCTTGAGCCCGTAATGCTCGGATTTGCGCCTCAGAGGGCCTCCGAAGATGTGGTGCTCTTCGATCATGTTCGGCCCTCCTTTGAGCGCCGCCGGCGGCTTTCCGTAGGTACTACAGAGGTAGCACTTTCCCGGCTCGTCCCCTGGGATGATTGATTTACTCATGCCACGCTCCCGTCGCCGTCTGCTCTGTTCCTTCGACCGTGGTCATCGTGGTACATGACTCTCTCACGGTGAGCTTTGGGCCGTTTTTCTGGGTTGCGATCAGCGTGTAGGTAACTCCGGAGCCGTCTGTGATCTTGACCTGCTGCAGGCTGAGATCCCCGAGCTTGTCGATCGCCATGAGGATCGTCTCCTTGATCCACTCGTCTGCGATCTTGAGGTCCTCGATGCGGTCCCTTAGGGTCTGGACGGCATCTGCCCGCTTTCTCGCCTCTGCGGCTGCGTCGCAGTTGCACTCTGCGGTCGCGATCTTGTTGAGCTCCTCCTGCGTGTACTCCTTGTCATCGCCTACCTGTACCGTGACCATCTGGCCGCAGTATTTACATGTTCCGGTTGCAATTTTCATCTGTGCTTTTGCTCCTCTCCTTTTTGTCGCTCCTCGCCCTGAGATCTCTGCACTGCAGAGCGGTCAGCGAGTCCACAAACTTCTCCACCTTCACCTGGAAGTCCCGGACGTCATTCCACGCGGTGCTCCAGTCTACGTTCTCGTCCATAACTTCCGCCATGATGTGGCCGGAGGCTTTCATCATGTCCAGGTAGCTTCCCTCTGCGATTGCGGTGTTCCGGGGATCCGTTTCGGTCTCCTCCGGCTCCGGATCTGCGTCCGGCTGTGCCTCTTCTCCCAGATCAGCGGCCTCGATCTGCGGATCGGGCTCAGCTGTGGGCGCGGGCTCCTCTTCCTGCATCTCCTCCTGAGCCTCCGGGACCATGTCGATGTCCTGATCTGCTCCGCTCTGCAGCTCCTTTACCAGCTTGTCTAGACGCTTGACCGTCTTGACGGCCTTCCGGAGATCTTCCCGCGGGAGTCCCTGAGGGATCTCTTTCGCCTTGTCCTCCGGGATCGACAGGAGCTCGATCAGCTCCATCTTTGATCTCCCGGCCCACTCGCCTTTGATCCTCCCGGCTGCGTCTCCGTACCTGTCCGCTGCAGTCATAAAACGGGATGCCTGCGACTTGCCTATCCCATACTCCGCCTCGGCAAACTCCCAGACATCGCTGTAGCCGGATCCGTCCAGAATGCTCGAGTCCCTGGCTGCCTTGAGCATGTAGCCGATCCGTACCATCGACTCCGCCGTGCCTCTTACTACGTGGTCCAGCTCTGCCTTGTATCCGGCATAGCCTCCCCATATCCTTACTGCCCGCTGATCAGGCGTCTCGAGCCGGATCTCTCCCAGCTCCCCGTTTCCTGCCATTAGCTTGTCCTCCTCGGCTTTTTGTCTCCTGTTGCGCCGGCGCAACGGAGATGTAGACAAATCGCGCATACTTGAGACCGGTCTCCTCGTTGATCCCGATCTCGGTCCGGCTCTCGTCCAGCGTGTATCCTTTACGCTGCCCTGGTGTCTCTTTAAAGGTCGCGGCGTTTACCACTGTTTTGACGACCTTGGGCTTTTTGAGATTGCGGGATGAGCTATACCGTCTCCCTACTTTGATGCCCTCTGTCTCCTCGGTCTTGACTGAGTACTTGACAAAGTACTCGGCGATCTTGTCGTAGTTGCCGTCGCTAAAGAGCGGCACCACGTTTACAACTCCGTCCCAGCAGTTCTGGATCTCCGAGAGGTCTGCCTCGCTGATCACCGCATGGATGTGTCTCGACCCCTTTGGACCGATCTCCATCGTGTAGACGTATCGGAGGTCTTTCCCCTTCTGCTGGTAGCTCTTTCTCATTCTCCGGAAGAAATTGCTGGCATCCTTTTTCATTCTCTCCGAGCTGTCCGGAGGGATCTGGTCCTCTCTCCATGAGAGCGTCACCAGGGCATCCCTCTTGTCCTCAAAGTTGGTATCCAGAAGCCATGCCAACTCCCTCTCCTGTCTCTTGCGGTTGCTCCTCTCTGTCTTGTCCGGAGTCTTGGCCACGGGAGGGGCGTTCCTCTCGTGGTGGCCATACCTCCCGGAGTAGTACTTGGTTATCTCCAGTACCCGTCCTGCCTTTACCACTCTTTTGATGTATGGCATTTTATATTAAAAGCCGATACGCTTTGTTAATCCTCTAACCGTGTCGGCCAGGGACCGCTGTCCGGTCCCATTTCCTCCCTCTTATATACTCTCTATATTTTCATTCTTCCGGAATGTATTTACGTCTTCCGGATCCATCCCGAGGCTCATGAAGTGCCAGTAGCAGTCCCCGTTATAGCCTGCTGCCCTCCCGCAGTTACGGGCGCACCAATCCGGATCCAGGTGCTCCATTGCCTCCTGGGCCCTGGATCCGAATACACATCTAACTGTCTGCATCGAGATCTACCGTCCGCATCGGGCGGATCACGTAGTAGGCTTTGTGTGGCGCTCCCGACTTTGCCGTGTAATAGCAGGCGGACCACTGGATCCTATAGTTCCCCCTGTAGGCCTCGAGGCTGATCAGCGCCTCCAGTAGTGACATCCGGATCCGTACCCACAATGTCGGGTGGTATCCTGCAATCCCGCAAAGGGCGGTTGCGAGCTGCATGGTGTTGTACGCCTCTACGAGGCGATCAAACTGTTTTTCTTTCATCTCATCTCCTCCTCGTAGTGTGATGAGGTCATCATCCTCGCCTGGTTCCATGCGTCCGGCCCGGTGTCTGTGCTGTCGTGGCTGATCATCATGATCATGGCCATCCCGATGACCATGCCGATCACGATCCCTGTGATCACCTCGCGGGCGATGTGTGCCGCTTTTCTCCTCAGCATCCCCGTCCTCCAATCTTGATGCACTGCCCGAGCGCTCAGCTCGCAGTCTGAGCAGTAGTCCCACGGGTGTCTCTCTCTGTCGTCTTTGTCTCCGTACATTGTGTCCTCCTCGCTATACTCCTCATGACCTCCCAGCATCCGCATGATGCCGGAGGCGTGATCCCCTCGATCGAGTCGCGGATCTCTCCGTCGGCCATGATGTGCACTACCTTGATCATGCCGCCTCCTTGTGACTGTCGTTTTCTCATGCCAGCGCTTTCAGGATGTCCCGGACCATCGCTGATCCGGAATCCATGCTGACGTTGATTTCCCGTGTGCCTCCCGATGCGAAAAGCGCCGTCACGGTTTCGTGATCCTCGCCTCCGCGTAGGTAGATGAGAGACTGCAGGTCCCCGTACTGGCGCGTCAACTGCAGTGCCTCTACCAGCTTGTCACAAATCATCTGCTTGTCTTCCATGATCATGCTGTCTCCTTGTGACTGTCCGTATCGCCTGCGATATCCATGCCCAGCGCGATCCAGAGCAGCACCTTCTGCCTGTCGTCTGTCATCTGATCTGCCTTTTTGAGCAGCGACGTGACCAGCTCTTTGCTTTCCTGTGTGAGCATCTCGTGCCTCCTTTCTGCACATCCTTGTTTCATCGTGTACATCATAATACACGTTGAAACCTTTGTAAAGCATTATTTGTTTTCTTTGTGTACATTGTTCCTTTGTTGTGGTACTATCTTTGCAGGAGGTCCCGATATGACAGAAAACGAGAGAGTTAACTACATACGCAATGAGCTCGGCCTTACTCTTGAAGAGTTTGGCAGACGTCTTGGTGTTACGCGGAGCGCTATATCTAATATTGTTAACGGAGCCAGAAGTGTGACCGACCAGATGAGGGCGTCGATTTGCAGAGAGTATGGGGTCAATGCGCAGTGGCTCCTGGATGGATCCGGAGATCCGTTTGAGACGGTGCCCGTGGATGATGAGATCCAGCGGCTTGCCGATGATGTGATGAGGGAGAGCCCGGAGAGCTTTAAACGCCGCTTTGTCCTGGCGCTGTCAAAGCTCACGCCTGATCAGTGGCAGACGCTCTCCGATATCGCTGATCTGCTGCTTGCGGATCAGGGGCCTGCTGAGGCTCCAGGCGATCCAACTGCCGATATCAGTAAGACGGTCGACGAGGTCCGGGAGCAGCTGATCGATGAGAAAAAAGCGAGGGAAAAATCGTCTGCTACCTCGCACGATGGGCGAAGCACAGAGCCGGGAGATAAGGCGATCTAACAGATATGTAAAAAATGAGCGGGCCTTTTGCAGGCCCGCTTGTTGAATAATAGGAGGAAAAAGTATGAAAAGGAATATGCTCTTGTCACTGATGATTATACCAATAATTTTGTCCGGATGCGGATCAAAATCTCCTGCGGAGGCGTCTGACATCTCCACTGCCGCGTCCTCCGAGGCGTCCGTCGAGATCTCCGCGCCTACAGCTGTCAAGGCGCCATCAGAGGCAGTCACTGATGCTCAGACCGTCCCTGACGTCGAGAGTCCTGCGTCGTCCTCGTCTGGTTCGTCCGCTGAGGATCCCTCTACCGCTGCCGTCTCGGAAGACGCGGCTGCTACTGAGTCGTCCGAGATGGAGACGGCAGAGTCCATCTCTTTTGCAGGCAGGAGCATTTTCCAAAGGGATACCCACTTGCAGGGTCCTGAGCCGATCGACATGCTCGGGATCTCCCGCGTGTCTGTCATCGATACAGATTATCCTACCGAGTACTATGCCCAGGGCTACGTAAAGTATCAGATGAACCCGAGCTCCGGTGACGATACCTACATCGACTATGTGATCAACAAAAAATGGTTGACGATCTCCAAGATCATTGTGATGGATCCGTATATCACGGTCGAGGCGCATCTTGCCCCTGAGACTGACGATGACTCAGACATCACTCCGGAGTTTTTGGAGTCTGGTAAAAAAGTATATGTCTGTGTCGTCGATCGAAAATCCGGTGAGATCGACTATCTCCCCGATGACGCCATCTCCGGGGACTGATAAAAAGGTCCCCGGGGGACCATGAGGGGTCTCCCGGGGAGGATGTTGAGTATATAGTAGGGGTTTAAAAGATTATACCATGAGCGATGTGAAAAGGGTAGCTATCTATACGAGAGTGTCGACGCAGGAGCAGTCCCAGGAGGGATACAGCCTCGGAGAGCAGGAGGAGCGCCTCCGGATGTACTCCAAGGCACACGGCTGGGCGATCTATCGAGTGTACACCGACCCTGGGTACTCCGGGGCAAAGCTCGACCGTCCCGCGATCCATGAGCTTGTCCGCGACTGCGGATCCGGAGCTTTTGACGCTGTGCTGATCTATAAGCTCGACCGTCTGTCGAGATCGCAAAAGGACACGCTGCACCTCATCGAGGACGTCTTTACGCCAGCCGGGATCGGATTGATCTCGATGAATGAAAATTTTGATACAAAGTCCGCTTTTGGGCGTGCGATGATCGGAGTGCTGTCCGTCTTCGCCCAGCTGGAGCGGGACCAGATCACGGAGCGCACCACCATGGGACGGCAGGCCAGAGCGAAGGAAGGATATTATGCCGGAGGATCCCAGGCTCCGATCGGCTACACCTACTCCAAGGGGGACAAAATCCTCCGGATCGATGAGCCTGAGGCGGCGCAGGTCCGGCTCGTCTATGATCTCTACCTGCACGGACTGGATGGCCATGACATGACCTATACTGCGATCCGCGGGTACATGCACTCCCGGTACCGTACGCGGTACGGATCGTACACCCACACCTCCACGATCTCCCGGATGCTGCAGGACCCGACCTACTGCGGGATGATCAGCTGGGGAGGGGAATACTACCATGGGAAGCACGAGGCGATCATCGATCCGGACACCTGGCAGGCTGTGCAGGCAAAGATCCGGAGGAGCCCGACCAATTACGCGGAGCGCTTTAAGGGTGTGCACCTCCTCACAGGGCTCCTCAGATGCGGGATCTGCGGCAAGCCGTACCAGATCTACAACCACACCGTACACAAGCGTCAGAAGGACGGCTCCATGAGATACGGCAAGGTCACGCTCCGATACGTCTGCGCGTCCAGGAGGACCGGGAGCTGTGGCAATGCTCCGATCATTGCCGAGGAGCTCGAGAGCACCGTGATCGGCGAGATCCGGAAGCTCAAGGCAGACCCTGATCTGGTCTACCATGCAGCTGTCGCACCTGGGGATGATCGGAAGCGTGAGGCGATCATGGCGCGGATCGGCGCGATCCACACCCAGCAGTCGCGTCTCATCGATCTGTACCAGATCGGCTCCATCGACATGGACGAGGTCCGGAGGAGGTCGGATGCCCTGCGGGAGGAGGAGGTGAAGCTCCAGAAGGATCTCTCCGATGCGGAGGTCCGTCCAGCTCCCCTCGCTCCGGATGATGCGATCAGGATCCTCGGAAACTTCGACGGAATTTTTGGATCCGGCTCCCTGGAGGATCAGAGAGCGCTGCTCCAGTCCCTGATCGAGTACATCGAGGTCTTCCCCGATCACATCGCGATACACTGGCTCTTCTCGGCACAATGAAAAAGGCCCCGCGGGATCTCTCCCGTGGGGTCTTTGAGTTATGACATTTTTGGAACGTTATTCCAGTTTTGTCAGGGGTTCCGGATCAATAGTCCATCCCGGCTCCTGCGCCGCCGTTCTGCGGTACAGGGTTTGCAGGTTCCTTGATATCTGCAAACCATGTACAGTCAACTTATGTCTTATCTACATAATATAGTGGTCCCTCGCATGATCAGCGCTACGTCACGGAGGGCTCACGAAATTGCCCGCATAACAGGCCACCGCCGCACAATGCAAAAAATATTTTTTGTACAAACTCGATTTACTATTGCGTTTGTACAAACTCTATGATACTATAGTGTCGTAAGGGAGAGGTCCTTACAGAGCAGATCAAATAGGAGGAAAAGAAAATGACACAGGAGGAACTCGCACAGGAACTTATCAATCGTACAGAGTACGGAGTCCAGACTTGGTACGCAATCCATCAGACGGCTGATGACATCGATGATGGCGATGGTTCTACGGATCCGGAGGAAGCTGCAAAGATGGCTCTCGAGGAGGAGGCAGATAACATCGTCCTCATCTATGACGATGGCACCGACACCGCCTATGATCATGTAGGCATTCACTGAATAATTCGGCAGGCAAAGGCCGCTGGCATCGATCCCGCCGAGTTGAAGTTTTGAAAAGGAGGCACATGCGATGGTTAAAATTATCAATGGAAAGAAGTATAACACAGATACGGCTGAAGAAGTCGGTTCCTGGTGGAATGGCCTGGGGTGGAACGATTTTCATGCGGTGCAGGAAACGCTGTATCGCAAACGCACGGGGGAGTTTTTCCTCTACGGCGAAGGCGGCGCAGCTACCCAGTATGCGGAGCCGTGCGGGGACATGTGGGGCGCTGGTGAAAAAATCGTCCCTCTGTCAATTGAGAACGCAAAGGAATGGGCAGAAAAAAATCTATCTGCCGAGAAATACGAGGCGATCTTTGGAACAGTATCTGAAGGGGATGACGACACAACGAAAACCTTTAATACAACGATCTCGGCCTCCAGTTATGCAAAGCTGAAGGAGCTAGCTGCCAAGTCGGGCCGGCCAATGGGTGCGATCATCGATGACCTGATTAAATCCGCGCAATAAAAAAGGCGGGAGGCGAGGACCCTAGGATCCTTACCTCCCGCTAAAACGTTGTTGGCGTTTTCTTCAATTGGGCCGTTTCCAGCCCTTCTAATTGGGCTGTCTCCAGCCCTTATGTATGTCTGCGGTTTTCCTCTGCCGCAGCTCTTGGTGCCCGATCTGGGCTCCGCACTCCCCGGACATTGGATGTCCGGTTACGTCCTCCTGCCTCCGGGCGCGACCCGGCTCTACTTTAAGCAAGTTATAAGCAAGTTATAAGCAAGTTAGATCATGCCTGTACTCTGCGGAGATATGAGCGCGAGAGATATCCGACATGGTTAATGTACTTGCAATATAACCACTTGGTTACCCCATCCTTGTCCAGGTTGTAGTACCCGTAGCACTGTACCTTGCCTCCCTTGGGGACTCTCACGATGATCTTACGGTTAGTGCCCGCCCCGGCCCGCATCATGAGCGGATCGGACTTTGTGCAGACGTAGTAGGTGCCCGCCTCTTTGCGGTCGTAGTGCTTTGCCGCCTCGGTTTTATCGCTCGTTTTATCGCTCGCGCTCGTTCTATCGCTTGCTCCGTCGTTATAGGCAGGATGTCCAAACAGAGTGTTGGCGGTGACGGATCTGGTCTTTTTGGCTACGCATCCGCCATTGGCCTCTATAGTAGTGCCTGTGGCTGACGTGTTGCCCTCGATCGTAGTCACCGTCTTACCATCAGACGCCACCGCGATCACAAGCCCCGTGTGGTAGCATCCGGAGACCTGCCCATTGCGTGTGAAAAAGATCTGTGCTCCTACCTCCGGCTTTTTGTCCAGTGCGCCGTGCTTGGCGTACATCCCGGCAGATGCCACGGTGTAGTCGTCAAAGTTGCCTCCAAGCAAGGACTTAGCCGTGGATACCCCATAGGCCTGGTAGAAACACCAGTCTATAAAGGCATCACACCATGCGGCGTGGGAGTCCATCGTGGACGGATAAACGCGGTGCATATCCCGTCCATACTTGGTGTAGTTGTCATATCCAGCGCCGGCGGTCTTATGATCCAGGATCCCTGGATCCTTTTTGTAGGCTGCCGCGGACTTTTCCAGGTATCCCACTTCACCTTCCGCAATTTTGATGACCTTATTTCTGTCGTGCCCCATCATGCCTCCTTGGGCTTGTCATAGCCCATGGCCTGCTCGGAGTCGGAGATCCCGCTCGTGGTCGGGTCCGTGACGATTCCCAGGATCGCAAGCACGACAAAAGCCGCATTGACCACTGAGATCAGCTTGTCTCCGAGTGCTCCAAGATCGAGGTCGATGCCAAAAACCTCAGCGACTGTCTGTACCAGGAGCAGGACCGCGGGGATGATCGCAATCCAAAAGTTTTTATTCTTTGCTCTTACTTTCCAGTTGATCATTTTCCATTCCCTCTCTTTTTACGATCTCATCGATCCTCTTGTGCGCGGAGCTCACGCTCTGCTCAACTTTGACCAGCCGCGTCGTGATGTCCTGCATGTCCGACTTGAGCCCTC